>Ga0256828_1001464_pt1 | contig 14724 bp, 10 predicted proteins | sample CV88metaG_FD_185993 | JGI IMG/M metagenome (GOLD analysis project Ga0256828, IMG submission 185993) | Hydrothermal vent microbial communities from East Pacific Rise, Pacific Ocean - CV88 | ecosystem: Environmental > Aquatic > Marine > Hydrothermal vents | place: Pacific Ocean: East Pacific Rise...
CCCTTCTTTACCATATACACCTACATTACCACTGCGAAATGCACCTGCATTGTCCAAAAGCGTACCCATCATCAGTTTGTGTGCCCTTAGAAGGTCTTCAAGTTTTTTAGGGTCGTAGCTCTCTATGGCTTCATACGCTTTGATGGCACCTTTGACCTCTTCTATCTCCCGAACACTACCCAGAACTCGCTTTCCTTCAAGAAGTGCCGTTACTTCCTCCTCACTCAAGGTGTTCCCCTCTATCTGCAAAGAACCTGTAATGGAACGCACACGGTTTTTCTTACGCAGTATGGGTGCAGACTTTTCTCTTTTGATGGCACTCACTTCTGTAATCATCTCAGAGATCTCATTGGTGAGCAGCAGCATTTTGGAGGTGATGGTATAGGGTGGTATGTAATTACTCATGATACCCATCCCTTTTTCTATTTGATTCGAACATACTTACTGCTCCACTTTACGAGCAACAGAGGCACTGCTTTTAATTACTTCTATAACATTAGTGTTTTTACCACCACCGCTTTGCTCATTATCCAGATATCCACTTGGTACAACAGAAAATATTGATTTGGTTGTTTCAAGTAATACTGCGTCTCGTGTGCTAACTTCATTAGAGGCTTTTGTAAAGGCTTGAAATGTTCTCAATGAATTAGCACGATGCTTATTAAGAGTCATCTGATGCATAGTTGCTTTATACATCCTCCCTGCCCATAAAGTAGCAGTAAAGAAAACCGTAATTAGTATTACTTTAGTTGACAATATTTGTATAATCTGGGCAGTAGAAGCATCATTAGGAATAGGTAAAATATAGTATAATAGTATGGTACCTGCTAACGTAATAGTTGCCAACACACCTGTAGCTACAAGCCACCAAAAGGCACTATCTTTTAGCTTATTAGCCTCTTCTTCAAAATTCGCAGAGAAATGGCTTACACCAACTGTTGCAGAGGCTTCTTTCGCAGCCAAAACAACACTATCTATTTCTTGTTTCTTTTTTTCTACTTCTTCTTTTGTTTCATCAAGAACTGAAGAGGCTTCTTTAACTGAACTATTTAAAGACTCAATATTCTTTTGTACATCACCTTTTTGGTAGGCAAGATAAGGTATCCAAAGGTGTGCTGTAGTATAGAAAGTATCTACTGCAGTAGTTATTTGTTGTGCTAATTGGTCTCTAATCCCTTTTGGATTTTGCCCTTCAATACTAAAATCCCTGATTTTTTTTAGAATGTTTTGCGGAGAAGTAAGATCATTAATCAGTTTGCTCAACTCTGCATCTGGCAATAGCTCAAGGGGCAAAGTTTTAAAATGATTCAACATCTGGAAAAATTTTTGTATTTCTGGTTCAACATCTTTAAAATCTATAGTTCCCCATTTAGGAGAAGATACGAGTTGATTTATATCTGTTTGTAAACAGTCATCAATCTTTTCTATAAACTTTTCTACATTTTGTTCAGTTGCCATTAGTTGCCCCTTTCGTTAAACATAAGTGTTTTAAACTCTTCCTCTATCAACTTCACCTTGAAGTGATCTTCATCTTTTTTAAGGTTAGCCAGGTTGTTGTCACCATTGACATAGATGGTATCGAACTCTCTGTCATAGACACTGAAATCCATCTTACTAAAGAAGCTGTTGAGTGCTTCGTTGTCATTGCCTTCTCTCCAGATAATGAGGATCTTTTCCTCTTTGAGGTTTTCTCCTTCGATAACAAGGAACTCTTTGATGAACTGACGGGACTTGACCTTGAGTCCTATAAGATAGTTGAAGGTCTCTACCAGGTCGATCGCTGTTTCTTTGGTTTCACCCACACTCCCTGTGGAGACTTTCAGCTTATAGTCAAACGGCTTTGAGAAGTTGTCGATGTTGAGTTGTGAAGTACTGCTCTCATAGTCAAGCATATAGTGGAGCATATACTCCTCTTTGACTTTTTCATTGGCACTCAAGAGATCTTGTTGCTCTTTTGTGCGCTTAAACACAAGGTTGTTTAACGTATCTTCATAGCTCTCTATTTTTAAATATTTAAAAAAGCCCCCTCCTTGCCATTTAGTACTGTCTGATACACCCGAAGTATCCCCATTAAGAGTTTTTTTCATTCTCACGAGTGTAATATAATTAAAATACTCCCCTTGTTCAATACCTATCCATTTTCTATTTGATTTTTGTGCTACAGCACAACTTGTAGCACTGCCCGCAAAAAAATCCATTATTAACTCTTTTTCCCTAGAGCTCATTTCAAAAATACGATGTATCAATTTTTCTGGTTTTTTTCCTTTTCTTAAACTAACGCCACCTTCATTATGTAAATCATTAGGTAAAACATCATCCCAAATATCAGAAATAGGTTCCCCTGGAACCATTTTCCCATCTATCAACTTCAGCCTATCTTTATAAAAAAGAATTATATTTCCATTAATTATATAGTAATCATTTTTGTCTGTCCGCTCTAAATGAAAAATTTTATCTCTTTCTCTAAGGGATTTTCTCTTTAGTTTTATTGCCTCTTGACTTATACTCTTCTCATCTAAGCTGGCAAATCTTATAACTTTATTAGCATTGTCAATAACAAATTTAGATAATTCATCATCATACTCATCTTCTAATACTTTTCGGAGTTGGGATTTGCTTACCCCCTTAAATTCTGAAAAAGCATCAAGAACCGATTTAAATTTCCAATTTAAATAATGTTCATCAAGATTTACAATAATGGTTCCATATCGATTATCATATAGTTTTTGTCTATAAGCTCTCTCTGGTTCCCAATCTTTAGTACTTACAGAATAAGTTAGCACATATTCCGAGATATTTACAACACCTGGATTTATAACCTTTGCACCAGTTACCGACCCTCGTTTTATTGTAATGAAATTTTTTCTATTATCTTCTCCCCAGAGCTTATCAAGAAGGGAAACTGTTTTATCTTGTTCTTTCAAGTCAATACTAATAGAAAATTGACCACTACGTTTTATAAACTTATCTCCTAGCTGCAATCTATTATCCATCATAGTTAACCACGAGCTATGTTGATAATTATCTTTATAAATAAAATCATCACCTCCCGTATTATATGGTGGATCAATATAAACCGTTTTGACCTGTTCTCTATATCGCTCCTGCAACAAACTCAACGCCCCAAAGTTCTCACTATTGATCAGCACACCATCTATCTCTTCATCCAAGTCATCAAACTCTGCAAGCAGCCTGTTTTTGAACTTCATATCAAAAAACTTGGTATCAAGCACAAGATATGGCTCTGCCTTTAACTCTTCAACGGTGGTGATTTTGACATCAAACAGACTTATCCACTCTTCAAGCTGTTTCTCATTGGCAAGTATCTCTTCATAGTACTTCTCATCTATCTTGTCAAGCGTAATGCAGTAGTTGGTCTCGATGATAAACTTCTTCTTGAGCCATAAACTCTTTTGGAACTCTTCGAGTTGTGTCAAAAAGGCGATGATCTTACGAGCGATGGATTTGAAAGTCCTGACCTTTCCAAGCGACTCTTCTATCTTTGCTGTAGAAGCGTTTTCTATGTCATCAAGGTAGAGCATCTCGTTTTTGATGTAAAAGTCCAGCTCACGGTTGAGGAACCCACCAAGATCTTTGTGAATGAAGTAATCAAAAGAGTTTCTGCTGGTGTAAGACTTGAGGTGTTTTTCGAGTAGTGTGCGCTTCTTATTCTTCTCTGTAGGTGCAGGTGTAGCGAGTAAAGAAATGTAGGCATCGTATCCTTCAATGGCAAGTAGGGTCTTGGCTGCCTCTTCGTTGAGTTTGTCCTGCTTGGTCTTGTCTACCTTGTACTCAAAATAGATGTAAAGTTCACCATCCACCTCTTCTACTGGCTTTTCCGCATAGAGTACAAAGCGTCTCTCTTTGTCACTACTGGCTTTGTTATTGTTGCTCTCTGTATCGGCATCGATGAGTTTGAAATGGATGGTTTTGTCCGAGACTTTAAAGGTATAGTCTTTGAAGTACTCACTGGTCTTGATGTAATACTGGTCGGCATTTGCCCAGTGCAGTTTGACCTCTTCCCCTTCATAGGGGATAGCGTAGGTGTCCTTTTTGTAACGGCGCAGGCTTACAAAGTCACCATCTTTATAGTAGCGGGAGAAGAAAGTTGCCAAATGGGAGTAAACTTCATTTTCAAGAGCCGTAGCATCACTTGTCCCTGAGAGTTTGGCATGAAGCTCCTGCACTTTGGGGATAGTCTCAGGATCAATACCCAAAGAACGGGCACTCTCTATGGCTTCATTTAGTTCAACCTGCAAAGGATTGGACGCAGAATCTGCAAAAGCCTCTTTGATAGAACCAACAAGATCCTTCTCAAGAAAATTGGAGATCTCATCTGCTTTGGCGTTCATAATACGGTAGATGCCAAAGTCCAGATCACTCTGGTTGAGCTGGAACATCTCCCGCAATAAGTCTATCAGTTTTTGTTGTTTGTCTGTCATACTATCTCCCATTCTATAATAAATAATTGTTTCATCTCTATCTGCTGTTGCATCGCACTTTTTAGCTTCTCTATCAATTCATCTCTCTCTTCGGCGATCTCATCTTCTATATCAAATATCTCACGCTGTATACGACGGCGCTTTTTCTCCTGCTCCCGAATCAGCGTTTGTATTTTACTCTGTTCTTCCAGACCTTCTGTTGCAGAGGATTGTCGATTGAGCTCTTTGATCTTCGCTTTGGTGTCCTTGAGCTCTTTTTCTACAGCTATAAGTTTATCATCTGCCCACTTATGAAGCTTTTCGCTTGCTTTGGTGAAGTGTTCATTGTTATGCTGTTCATTCCGCTTCAGTACCGACTCTGTGAGCTTCTGGTGCTCCATTTCCAGCTTATCTATATCACTTTTGTCGATCGCTGTTCTATGAATTTCCCTACCACTAAGAGAGAAAAGCTTTGTCATCGTCTCCTGATCGAGTGACTTATAGTCACTTGTCATACCTGTAAGCAAAATGTGTTCTTCTGTGTCGTAAGAATCAATCGTCAGCTTGCTGGCAAGCAAGTATCCTCGTCTGTTTTTCAATGGCTCAAGAATGGATATTTTGTATTGGTTGCCTGTAAGATCAAACCTAATTTTGCTAACAGGCAGTTCTCTCTGTATCGCACGCTCCAGTACAAACTCTCCCAGTGGAGAATTGAGCCTGTAGCTGTGCAGGTGAGGTTCATTGCTCTTGGATGAGCCTAAGTGGTATCTTCCTTTACTGACACCAGGTGCAAGAGACTCTGTGAGGTCGAAGTATTTCTCCTCTTCGTTAAAGAGAGCCTTATCGTTTAGTTCAAACTTGCTTACTGCCCAAAATATTTCAGTAAATCGGTCATAATTCTCTTTGGTATGCTGCAGATTGCTTTTGAGTCTGAGATGAACATCTTCATCAAAATTCTCTAAAAGCTTCTGTCGTGTTTGAAGTATGCGTTCATTGATGTTGCCAGAGAACTCCTCTTGCAATGCTTCAAAGGCTTCATTGATCTCCTCTTCGCTGCGGCATCGCTGATAGATACCCAACACTCTCTTCTCAAAGTCCACACCACTGGCAATAGTGCCCAGAACTTCATCGGAAGCACCAAAGACACCTGAGAAAAGCTGAAATTTCTCGGAAAGCAGTTGATAAACACGACGGTCAGCTGCATTCTTCTTGTTAATGAAATTGATGACAACCACATCATACTTCTGACCGTAACGATGCACACGACCAATACGCTGTTCAACACGCTGCGGGTTCCAGGGAAGATCATAGTTGATAAGCATATTACAAAACTGTAGGTTGATCCCCTCACTGCCTGCTTCTGTTGCTATCATGATCTTCGCTTCATCCCTGAAGTAATCCACAATAGCCTGCTTCATATCTGCTGTTTTTGAGCCTGTGATAACATCGCTCTCTTCATGTTTTTTTAACCAGGCAGCATAGATCTCTTTGGACTTGGCATCTGTATTGGTACCGTTAAACAGAACGACATCATTCTCATAACCATTGGCTGTGAGGTATTCGTAGAGAAAAGTCTGTGTCCGTTTTGACTCTGTAAAGACAAGTGCTTTTTGAGGTGCGCCCAGTTTCTCCTGCTCTGCAAACCCACGCTTCAATGCAGAAACAAGTGCCTTGACCTTTGTGTCTACCTCAATCGTCTTAGCAATCTCCACAAAGGACTGAAGCTGCTCTATCTCACCTTCTATCTTTTCAATATCCTCTTTAGTGAGGGGATGCTCTTCAATCGTTACATTTTCATCACTCTCTTCTTCAAGATACTCATCGAGCAGCTCTTCATCCTCTTCAGAGATAAACAGTGCTCTGGCTGTGACCTTCTCTTCTGCTATAACCTTTTGCAGACGTTTGATCATCGTCTCCAGTGTTCCCATAATGGCACGGGTAGAAGATGCCAACAGTTTTCGTGCCACCAGTGTGATAAGTGTTCTTTGTGCAGAGGGGATAGAGTAAAGGTCTTCTTCCAGTAAAAAATCCGATACCAAATTATACAAAGCGATCTCGTCATCACTTGGAGTAAACTCTTCAACAAGCGGAATACGCTTGGTGTATTTGATGTATTCCAATACATCTTTACGCAGTGTTCTATGTACGATAGGCTGTAGCCTCTCTTTGAGGTCATTCATATCTGTTACAGTGAACGTACCTAAACTGAACTGTTTTTGAAACGATTTCCTGTCTCCAAAAACAAAAGGATCGATCACCGATACCAAGCCATAGAGTTCAAGTAGTGAATTCTGTAATGGTGTGGCTGTAAGTAGTATCTTTTTTGTCTCACGAAGTGCCCTATTGATGGCGTAAGAGGTCTTGGCTCTTTCACCTTTGTGAATGTTACGAAGCTTATGGGCTTCATCCAACACAACAAGGTCATAGTCTGCAAGGAAAATATACTCCTCTTTGCGTGAAGCAAACGGATAGGAGGTAATGACCACTTTATCTTTTTGCTCAAAGGGATTACGGTTGCCTTTTTTAAGTTCCTCGTTAAAAGTCCTACCATCTATGATAATGGAGTCCATAAAGAACTTCTCTTGAAGTTCAGTACTCCACTGTTTTCTCAAGCTCGCAGGAGCGATGATCAGAAGTTTTCGTTTGCGTTCACTCCAATACTGGCACATGACCAGTCCCGCTTCGATGGTCTTACCAAGTCCCACTTCATCTTCAAGAATGACACCATTGGAGAGGGGAGATTTAAAAGCAAAAAGCGCCGCTTCTACCTGATGTGGGTTGATGTCTATTTGTGCATTAAAAATTGACTGGGAGAGTCTGTCCATACCACTGGAACTGTTTTGTAGCGTTAACAGTGTTGCATAGTATTTTGAGTGGTATGGCGTTAAATGTTGCATTATTTAGTTGTTTTTCCTTACTTATTTTTTCTCAATAAATCAAATAATCGCTTATTTACAAAATAAACATCTCTACCCATCTTCACACTTTCAAGTATACCAATCTCTTCTATAGCTCTCAAGTGTAAACCTGCTGTCTTTCGTGTCACACCAAGTTCATCAACCAAAAATCCTATTTTCGTATATGGATGCTTAAAAAGTAGTTCCAGTAGATCTTTGGAGTAGAGTTTCGGTAGCTTAGTACGAAGTTCTACTTTAGTCTCCTGTATAAGCTGGGTAATACCCTCTATGAGTCTGACACTCTCCAGTGAAGTCTGCTTAATACCTTCAAGAATATAGAGTATCCACTCCTCCCACGCATCTTCCGTTCTTACCTCATTAAGAAGTCTGTAATAGTCTGATTTGGTGCGAATAATGTAGGAGCTGAGATACAGAACAGGCAGATCAAGCAGCTCATTGAGAATAAGGTAGAGAATGTTGATGATCCTCCCTGTTCTACCATTCCCATCATAAAAGGGGTGAATGGACTCGAACTGATAGTGAATGATCGCCATTTTCACAAGCGGGTCGTATGCATCGAGTGTTTTGTCATTGATGTACTGTTCTAAATTGTCCATTAACTGTTGAATTACTTCTGGATCCTGCGGCGGAATATAGACCACTTCGCCTGTCCGTTCATTTCTTAGAGCCGTTCCCACCTGAGTACGGAAACCCGCATCATTCTCTTCAAGCACACCCTGAATCTCGACAATATGCCTTTTAAGCAGAAGACCATGCTCTTTGATTAGCACAAACCCTTTATAGAGTGCTTCACGATAACGCTGTACTTCTTTTGCTGCAATGGAGACATTACTGCTGCTTACCATCGAACGGTAGAGCTCATCGTGGGTCGTGACGATATTCTCTATCTCAGAACTGTCTTTGGCTTCCTGCAAGGCAAGAGCATTGATAAGGATTGACTGGTTGGGAATGGTGCGTGCCGTCCCCTTCAACTCCGCCAAGGATCTGTTTGCTTCAATACTCTTTTTGAGTACCGCTTTGGTTTCCAAATCGATTCCCAACGGTAGGGGTGCAGGTATATATGGTCTGTTTTGCATCACTCTCCTTTGGTATATGCACCCATTTCAATATATTATACACAAGCTTTACTATAAATGAGTAGATAAATTGGATTTTTACTCATATTTTTGAGATATGTGTAAGTTTAATGATATTCTTTTGTCTAAAAATAGAGGATGCAACCTTCCAATGTATTGATAAATACTACCCATATGAACTTTACGATACTATAACATTAATGATCAAAGTAAGTTAATTTATCTGCTTCCCCTTATATAGTTTTTCCAGCCCATCCAAGAACATCGTCCTATCATAATTATATGAGAATATCATCATCTTCTCATGCGTTATATATTTGTTCCCTCCCAGTGTCATATCTGTCACACCTGTCACAATGACAGTGATGACAGTGATGACACAGAATAAGAAAAGTTATTCTGAGGCACTTTTTTGAATGACAAAACCCCTTTCTTTGCCAATTCTATATGGAGTAAAACCCAAATTTTTAAGCTCTTTGGAGAAGTTTATTCTATTAAGTGGACGCATACCGCTGTCAGAACAGTACTCCCTATACATCTCGTAGAGTTTTTTATTGGACAGGCGGTGTTCTGTATCTACATCATACCCATCGACTAATCCTTCTTCTTCAATCATAAGAGCGACACTATTACTCTCCTTTTTGTAAGCAGCCAAAGCTTCCTCTGCTGCGCTACACTTACTGAAATCCTTATTCGAAAGCAATCTGTTCAACCCTTCAATAGCCCAGTTCAAGACACCAGGAAGCTCGTTCGCGATTATTTTCGTATGGAGCTCTGGATCCTTTTCCTCATCGGTGATCTGTTCAGTGAATGGGATGATGATGAACCTTCTGAAGTAGGCTTCCGTATGCTCTATCTCTGCAGGGAGCTTGTTAGCATTGAAGATAAATTTACAGTTATTACGAAGGTCAAAAGAGGTCTTATACTTCTCTCTTGCTGCTACAGGTTCACCTGACACAAGACGCTTAAACATATCTACATTCATACCCTTAGAACTAATTTCTGAGCCATAATTGACCAGCTTGTCCTTGAGCTTAGCACGATTGTCGTTGCCACTGTCTCTGTCCACAAGGTCTCCTAATGATTTCGTAGAGACATTGATTGGACCAAGCAATGCAGAGATTATTTCAAACATCACAGATTTACCATTCTTGCCTGAGCCAAGAAGTATTAGAGCTTTTTCAAGCTTGAGATGCTTGATAAAGATATACCCAATAAACTCCTGAAGTAGCTCCTGACTACTTATATCTGGCAGCACACGATGAAGATAGCGTATAAAAAGAGGAGCTTGTGCATCCTTGTCATATGAAAATGGCAAGCAATAGGTTAAAAAGTCATCTTTACGATGCTCTCGAAGCCTTGCCCCAAGCACAGTAATCTCATAGGTTCCATTCTGTAGATTGATCAACACGACATTAGGGTCTGTATTGATTTCTGGGGAATATGATGATTGGAGGAACTGCCGAAAAAGCAAATCTGTAAAATTGCTGCTTTGAGCCTCTGCAGGAGAATAGTACCCCAGTCGTATTGTTGCTTTACTGAGAAAGCTTTTAATATCGTTTTCTTCTACCCTTACCCAATATTTGCCATTATAGATATAAAGCATACCGTCTTGCTGAGCGAAGTCCCAACCATATTTGGACACTATGTCTTGTAGCTCCTTCAAAATAGCAACACCATAAAGTGTCTTGTGAACCCTTGTCAGATCGATTCCAGATTCAGATTGATACTTTACGAGAGGATCACCGAGCTTGTCGACGAAAGTCTCTTTGAAATCGACAGGCTCAATAACAGCAAGCATCGCCTCGAACAAACTTCCTGTTTCAGTTACTTCAGGCTTGTTTTCAGTACTGTTTTTTGATATAATCCGTACATTATCGTTTGATGAAAGTGCACTGGAGTTCCCGCTCTGCTGTTGCACTCTCTTCTCGGCTTCTTTTCGTAATTTTTTAGCTATTCTCATACAAATTCCTTTTTTATATATTCTGTAAAATCTATACCACTATTAAAGTCAATGAGATTGACAAGTGGTTTGTTCAGCTGTTCATTCAACACTTTAAGACCCTTTTCTCCTGCACTGTCACCATCCATCGCTGCGTAAACATTGATTCCTTTTGCCATCACATCATTAATATAAGCAATGATTTTGGGATTCTTTGCATTGGAGGTACTCTCTATAGACAAGAATGGTACAGAGCGTACCAAGGCATTCACACTATTTTTAATCCCCTCTCCAACAAAGAGAAATCTCTCTTTTTTAAAGAGACGCTCCATCTCTATCTGAAAGGGATACAAAAAGAACTCACCACGATTTTCTGGCTTCTCTTCCGATTTAACATAAAGATACTTGGGGAGAAAGTCATACCCCTCTCTATGAGGTCGATACTTCGGAATATCCACAGCATCACCTCTTTTATCACGTAAAATAATGCATGGACAATCAAAGTATGTGTCATACCCTATAAGATAAGTAAAGATGTAATGGGCAACGCTGGCATGTACACCTTTTATATACCGTCCTTCAAAAAGTTTTTCTGCATATGCAGGAACCATCAACATAGAAGGGGTATACTCCGAGATGAAACCATTCAATTCTTCTACTTCAAACGGAAAACATTGGTATGGATACTTCAAACCATTATTGAGATACCGTTCCGATCGAGCTGCAAGTCGTTCCTTGAGAACTTCATCAGTTTCTCTAGCAATACACTCTTTTGACTGTGAAAATGCCGATAGCAGAAGGTTATCACTAAAGTCCAGTTTTTTAGGAGGAGGAATAGTACTCATAACTCCATTCCCAAGCATGTTGCGACATATCCAACAGCTTCGTCGAAACGCATATCGTGATACTCTTGCAGAAGGGAAAACAGATCGCCACCAAAATCCCCTCCAAAGTCCTTAATATACCCATCGGCTCGTATACTAGCCGAAGGTGTCTTTTCTTCTGGTCGAAGCTTGAATTTGTTACCTCGATAGAAGGTGTATCCTATATGATTCAGGATAATCACTACTGCAGCTCCATCCAACCGATCTTTTATTTCTTGAAGTTTTTTTTCTGAAATCATTATTTCTTCTCCTGTAGTTATAGATATCACGACAACTAAATTCATCCAAACTTGAATTCATCCGTGATACCTTATTGATAACAAATTTTCGATTGTCGAAAATGACTGTCGAAAATCAAGCCTTGTGAACATTTATATGTAAGTGTAAATCGTACAAGTACACATTTTGGTACTCAGAATATTGATCTCTAAGCATCTGCAATAAATCTCGCTATTTCAGAGATTGAGAAACGTATTTGACCAAGCACTTTTTTAGAAGTGATCTGTCCTGTTTGCCTTAGCCTATCTAATGATGCTTGAGATATATTCCCTAGCTCACGAGCAGCATCTTCTTTGCTTAGAAGTTGTGTATCGTATTTTTTTAGCAGTAATTCTGTTATCTTGTCTTTTTCTGACATGGTGTTCCTTTTTTTCCAGAAAAATCTGGTTGATTTGGTTATTCTTGAAAAACCATGCAGAAAGTTTATGAAATATGGGAATAAATGTGAATAGTATATTTCCCCCTACAGGTGGAACATTGGTTCAAACACCCATAAGATGGAAATTTAGTTTAAGTAATTTTGTAAATCAGTGTAGAATTTTTTCGCACTTGTTGGAGAAAAACCTGCTTCTTCAAGTTTTTTTGTAATGGTTTGCTTAATGTGTCTTCTATATTCTTCGGAAGAGATTGCGATATTGTCGTTTATAACTTTTTTTATCTCATTCAATACTCTTAGCTGTTCAGCTGAATAGAGGTACTTTACCTCCATAAGCCTATCAAGGGCATACAAATATTTTTCTTTTTTCTTTTTCTTATCCTTGATTGTATGAAAATGATTAAGGAAACCTTGCATCCTCTCATAGTCCTCTACTATTTCTATCAAAATATATACATGATATCTACTGGAAAGAAGATTTATATATCCACTCAATGGTTCCAAAGAAACAAGATCTAAAAAATCATACTCGTCCATCTTATTAAACTGTTCTATAACACCGAAGATCCCTAAACTGCTATCAATCTTTTTCTCTTTACGATTGATACTAATATTGTCATCCGAATTTCCTGATTTTTTCAATTTTATTGTTTTTTGGGGTTGTTCTAAATAAGAAAGTGTTTGTTTCGCTGTTTTCGCTACTCTAGGTAGGGAGTAATTTATTTTATCCTTATAAAGCATAACAAAATAATCAATAACAGGAATAAATGTATATTGATCACTGGCAAATATACTATACCTATCTTTCAAAATTCTCCAATGACATATTTCAATATATTCTCCTCTACTATTCTGTAGTACGCACAATGTTTTCTCATAGTGAGCCATCATTTTCAAGTTCTCAATAAGTGCTGCTCTATCATACAAAGCTTTTCCATCTACATCTTTTGCACGAACCGTCTCCGAAGCACGTTTATCTATAAATTCACAAGCACTCATTTTATTCTTATAACGCATCTATCATCACCTCCGTATCGTCATCTACATTCAAATAGTGCATTGTTGTTTTGATATCGGTGTGATTCAAGAACTTTTTGGCATGAACAATGCCATACTTCTTATATATCTTTGTACCTGCTGTACGCCTCATCGTGTATACAGTTACCCTGTACATTTGATCATATGAATCTATACCTTGATTAAATGCGGGATCCAATATTTTCTGTAACGCTCTACGATAACCAGAATACTTAGCTGCTTTCCTTTTACATCTCTCCTTTTCTTCTAGGCTATTTGCTCTTCTATAGCTTTGTATTGGATAAAATATATAGTGATCATGTTTAAGGTTGTGCTTATGTATCCAAACTTTCAATAGTTTTATAAGCTCATCATTTATAGGAGCCTTATAACTTTTCCCCTTTTTCATCGCCATAATCTTTACTTTCTTCTCATTAAAGTCTATATGTTTGACCTGAATGTTAATAACCCCAGTGGGTCGGGCACCGGTGATGTAACACATTTTCATGAAAAGATATAGCTTATCATTTATTTTTAATTCATCCAAAGTCCATAGTTTCTCAAGTTCTTCATCTGTCAATACTCTTCCAGGCTCTGAATCATCAATATTATCAATGAGCTTCTTGATAGCAACGGGGTTACTCTTTTTATAATATCCTTCATCGATAGACCAATTCAATATTACTCTTAGATATTCGAGTATATCTTTTATAGTAGAAGAACTAAGCGGTTTATCCTCCGTAATGATTTTTTGACCACCAGTCTTATAGTCTTTGATCACTTTGTTTCGTACAAAAGTCTTCCCTTCAAGACTTCTCCTTAGCATATGAACCTGTTTACTGTCAATTTTTGAAAGTTTCATTTTGCCTAATACTGGACTTATATAAGTATGGTATCTATTCTTCTCATATTTGGCTTGCTTATTTGTCCTTTGCTCATGGAAAATCATAGCAACATCATCTAGTGTTAGATTGCGGTTCATGATACGCTTTTCCAACTCCCGTTCATTATCTGAGATCTCTTTCTTCTGCATCAATATCTCTGACTTGATTTGATTCAATTCAGCTAATGCTTCATCTTTGTCTTTTGCTGATGTTTTCTTTTTTCTTCTTTTACCATCTATATCCCTATAGTCGATATAGTATGCAACGGTAGCCCTGTCTGGATCATTATCTCGGTAATATTCACTAATACCTTTATATTTTTTTGCTTTTAATCTTCTAAACCCCATATAAACTCCAAAATATTTTTCGACAAGTTTTTTCGACAATTTAGAGTATTGTTGCAAAAAGTTGCTTAGAATTGAGAAAAGTACATAAAACTCAATATAGCTATATTAAGGCTATTTCAGGGGAACTGATGAGTTTTGAAGAGAGTTGAAAAAGAATAGTATCATAAGTTCGAGTCCCCGAGAACCCACCACCTTTAACCTCAAATACACCCCTAAAATACATTGTTTCAGCATTTTTATAGATTTATGTTTTTTATTTTGGCAACCTATTGGTAACCAATTATAGATAATTTTGGATTTTATATGACTCATTAAAAGAACTTACAAATAACTACTTTCAAGAAATATCTCAGACTTTTACTAAATACTCAGTGTTAAAACATTTATTCTTAAATCAATAGATAGACTTCAAATAATTAATAAAAGGAAACAAGTAAAAGGAGAATGGTACCGCCCAAAAGGCGGCACCCTAAAGAAGAGAATTATTTCTTATTGATCTCGACGACTTTGTACTGTACGTCGTCGCCCTGGTAGACAGGTTCGAAGAGGACGCCTTCGCACTCTTTGTACCATTTACCAT
>Ga0256828_1001465_pt1 | contig 14723 bp, 19 predicted proteins | sample CV88metaG_FD_185993 | JGI IMG/M metagenome (GOLD analysis project Ga0256828, IMG submission 185993) | Hydrothermal vent microbial communities from East Pacific Rise, Pacific Ocean - CV88 | ecosystem: Environmental > Aquatic > Marine > Hydrothermal vents | place: Pacific Ocean: East Pacific Rise...
ACACAAATGTCCACGCTGTTGGAAATACCAGTCTGAAGCAGAAGATAAACTCTGTAAGAGATGTGAGGAAGTTGTAGGTGCCTAACTTCAGCGAACCTGTAACACTTACTTTTGTCTTTGGCTCTATAGGTGCTATCTTTGCACTTATAGCTGTGGGCATATTTTTTGTAAAAAAATTTAAAAAGGATATCTCGTGATTACACTCAAAGAGGCTCTTAAACTCTCTAAAGATGAACTCAACAATTTTAAAGAAGAGCTTGCGAAAAAAATCGAAGAAAACAAAAATTTAAATGCTTACATCGATGTAAACAATGTTGGCGAAGGCGTACCCATCGCCATAAAAGACAATATTCAAGTCAAAGATTGGTCTGTAACAAGTGGAAGTAAGATCCTTCAAGGCTACATCGCACCATACAATGCAACGGTAATTGAGAAGATGCTTGATGCCGGTCTTTCACCATTTGGTCGTGTCAATATGGATGAGTTTGCTATGGGTTCTACTACAGAGTCTAGCTTTTATGGTAAGACACAAAACCCACATGCAAGTGACAGAGTTCCAGGTGGAAGTAGTGGTGGTAGTGCTGCTGCTGTTGGTGCAGGGCTTGCTATTGCTGCACTTGGAAGTGACACGGGTGGCTCTATCCGCCAGCCGGCAGCTTACTGTGGCATCGTTGGTATGAAGCCAACTTATGGAAGAGTCAGCCGTTATGGTTTGGGAGCATACGCTTCAAGTCTTGATCAAATCGGTCCAATGACACAAAATGTTGAAGATGCAGCGATTTTGTATGATATCATCAGCGGAAGCGATGCAAAAGACTCTACAAATGCTATGCGTGATGACAAAGTTACTCCAAACCTCAATGCAGATAGAAAGCTCACTATTGCCGTACTGCCTAAGTATGTAGAGAATGCAAGCCAGGATGTAAAAGATGCATACGCACAAGCCATAGAGGCTCTTAAAGCTGCAGGACATACTATAGTTGAGCGTGAGATGATGGATGCAAAGTATGATATCTCAGCATACTATATCACAGCAACAGCAGAAGCGACAACTAACCTTGGTCGTTATGATGGCATTAGATATGGTAATCGTGTAGAGGGTAAAAACCTCGAAGAGACATACTACCTTACTCGTAGTGAAGGCTTTGGCGATGAAGTAAAACGCCGTATACTTCTTGGTAACTTTGTACTCTCAAGCGGATACTATGAAGCTTACTATGTAAAAGCACAAAAGACGCGTCACCTCATTAAAGATGAGTATGCAAAGATCTTTGAAGAGGTGGATCTAATTTTATCTCCAGTTGCACCGACTGTTGCACCAAAGTTTGGAGATCTTGCGAACCCTATGGATATGTACCTGAGTGATATCTACACTATCAGTGTAAACCTTGCGGGTCTTCCTGCACTCTCACTACCTATCACAAAAAACAGTGATGGGATGCCTGTAGGACTACAGCTCATTGCAAAAGCGTATGATGAGCAGACACTCTTTGATGGTGCGCTCTCACTTGAGCGTGAAGTTGCTTACAAAGCATAATGTAACTAGAGTGAAATAAATTTGATATACTATACAAATATATTTCATAAAGAGGAGAAAAAGATGGCATATTTTGATGATGTAAAGGTTAAAGACAAGGTCTATGGACTTGTCTTTGGTAAAGGAAAAGTAACACAAGTTTTTGATGACTCACACTACAAGATGATGGTGAAGTTCAAAAATGGTTACGAAGTTCCATACACGGAAGATGGTGTTCCTGGATGGGGAAACTTTAAAAAACAGACACTTTACTATAAAGAAGATATTGACCTTACTGATGTAGACTTTTCTCCTGTTACAAAAGTTCTCTCACCAAAAAAAATCATCAAGTTGCGTGAGAAGAAAAAACTCGAAGTTCGTCTGCCATCTGGTATCTGGACAGAGTGTACAAAATGTGTAACAGGCTATGTTGAAGATATGCTTGAAGCTGAAAACTTCCACCTCTTTAGAAAAACTCAAAAGAAAAAGGATAAGTAATTTTATACACTATTATTCATACCATTCATATCTTTGCTGTATTTATCTACGGAGGCTTTTTATTTACTGACAATCTTTTTATGTCAAAAATGAAACAAAGCCTAACAGAAGAGGAGCATAAAAAAGCTCGTGAAGCCATCATGATGCATGTGCGTAAAGTGGTTCCCAAAGCGCTTATTGTGGCAGTGATCTCTGGAATGTATCTCTTTACACAGGTCTTTGGAGAGATTGGTCCAGACGGGCTATCAACATTCCAAATTGCCCTCTCTATCAAAGCATTTTTAGGTCTTTGGCTTGGATTTCGCGGTGTAAATCAGGTCTTTTTTGGCATCCAGCCGTGGGTCTTTAAAAGTCATATTTTTCCATTTATTTTAGTAGTAATAATCATACTGCTTTCACAATTTATGTTTTTGGATTTTAGCTCTTTTTAACCGGTTTTTAACCACAAAAAGAGTATAATCCAAAAATTTTAATAATATAGACTTCTTGTAGAATTCTATTACTTTAACTCTGCAAAAGGATCACCATGAGAATTCGTAAACGCGCCCTAACATTTGAAGATGTACTTTTAGTACCACAATACTCTGAAGTACTACCAAAAGAGGTTTCACTAGAAACTAAACTAACACGCAACATCAGCTTAAAAATCCCTATGGTCTCAGCTGCAATGGATACAGTAACTGAGTACCGTGCAGCTATTGCTATGGCTAGACTTGGAGGGATCGGAATCATCCATAAAAACATGGATATCGAGACACAATGCAAGCAGGTTAAAAAAGTTAAAAAGAGCGAGAGTGGAATCATCATCGATCCTATCTATGTAAACCCAGATGCTACACTTGCAGACGCAGAAGCTCTGATGAAAGAGTTTAAAATCTCTGGTGTTCCTGTAGTAGATGGACACAATAAACTTCTTGGAATCCTTACAAACCGTGATATGCGTTTTGAAAAAGATATGCGTAAACTTGCAAAAGAGGTTATGACTCCTATGCCTCTTATCACTGCAAAACAGGGTATCAGCCTTGATGATGCAGCAGATATTATGCATAAAAACAAGATAGAAAAACTTCCTATCATCGATGATGAAGGTTTCTTAAAAGGTCTTGTAACTATCAAAGATATCAAAAAACGCATTGAGTACCCGAACTCAAACAAAGATGACTTTGGTCGTTTGGTTGTTGGTGCAGCTATTGGTGTTGGGCAGATGGACAGAGCAAAAGCACTTGTTGATGCTGGTGCTGATGTACTCGTGTTAGACTCTGCTCACGGACACTCAAAAGGAATCCTCGATACTGTAAAAGCTATCAAAGAGTCTTTAGAAGTAGATGTTATCGCAGGAAACATCGCAACTGCAGAAGCTACAGAGGCACTTATTGCCGCTGGTGCTGATGGTGTTAAAGTTGGAATCGGACCTGGTTCTATCTGTACGACTAGAATCGTAGCGGGTGTTGGTGTACCACAAATCTCAGCTATCGACGAGTGTGCCGAGGCAGCACGTAAACATGGTGTACCTGTTATTGCAGATGGTGGAATCAAATACTCTGGAGATATTGCAAAAGCTCTTGCGGTTGGTGCAAGCTGTGTAATGGCAGGAAGCCTTTTAGCAGGTACTGAAGAATCACCTGGTGAGACTATCATGTTCCAAGGGCGTCAGTACAAATCATACCGTGGTATGGGTAGTATCGGTGCTATGCAAAAAGGAAGTAACGACAGATATTTCCAAGAAGGAACTGCTGCTGATAAACTTGTTCCAGAAGGAATTGAGGGTCGTGTACCTTTCCGTGGTAGCATCGCTGGAATCGTTCATCAGATGATGGGTGGACTTCGCTCTTCTATGGGCTACTGTGGCAGTGAAAGCATTGAAGCATTCTGGGATAAATCAGAGTTCGTTGAGATCACATCAGCTGGTCTTAAAGAGAGCCATGTTCACGATGTAATCATCACACAAGAAGCGCCAAACTACCATGTCTAAAAAAGAGTTGCGCCATGCGGGCTTTTGGGTCCGTTTTGTCGCCTCGATAGTTGACACTATCATCTTAGCCCTTCCTATTGGAGCCGTTATCTACTTCTTAAGTGATGGTAACTGGTTTAACTTCTCCTCTTATCAACAAAGTATGCAATTAGCCCTTGCTGGCAATCCTGATGCACTAAATTCCATGCCAACAGATAAATCTATGAAGTGGGAACTTCTCTTTGAAATCTCTGTTCTTGTTGTAACGGTTATCTTTTGGGAGAAGTGGAAGGGAACAACACCTGGTAAGAAGTTTGTCGGCATCAAAATAGTCGATGCTAAAACACTTCAAGATATTAGCAATATCCAAGCGATAACACGATCCATAGGCTATATAGTATCTTCCATTCCTTTAGGAGCTGGATTTTTGATGATAGCCTTTCGCAAAGACAAACGCGCTCTGCATGATCTACTTGCAGATACACTTGTAATTTATGATGAGAAAGAAAATTGACACTCCAAAAAAAACTCTATATCCTTTTAGAAGAACCCTCTACAAACAAAGCCTCATACTGGCTTAATATCTTTATATATTTTTTAATTCTTTTGAGTATTTTATCGCTGATGCTTCAAAGTGTAAAGAGTCTTGATGCAAAGTACGGTGAGCTCTTTGAGATGACAAACAACATCATTATGCAGTTTTTCATCGTTGAATATATTGCACGTCTCTATGCATCAGGTGCAGCAGCACCCTATAGAGGTCTTAAAGGAAAGATCCATTATATCTTCTCTCCTTATGCTATCATCGACTTCTTAGCCATTGCACCATATATTCTTATGGGCTTTGATATTGACAACTCTTTTGTAAGAGCACTCAGACTATTTCGTGTATTTCGTCTCTTTCGCATGCAGAAGTATGCACGCTTTTTACATACACTGCGTGAGATTATTCAAGATAAAAAAGAGGAGTTTGTTGTTCTACTCGTCTATACGCTCATTATCTTGGTAATGCTTGCATTTGTTATCTATGGTATAGAACATGAAGCACAACCCGATGTCTTTAGTAACATCCCTCAAACACTCTGGTGGGCAGTAGCAACCCTTACAACGGTAGGATATGGAGATATGTACCCAATCACAGCCGAGGGGAAATTCATCACAGCTGTTATCTCACTGCTAGGTATTGGTTTTGTTGCCATTCCTGGAGGTATTCTTGCTTCTGAGTTTACAGAAAGATTGCAAGAGGAAAAAGAAAAAGAGTGTAAGCTACACGCCTGTCCAAAGTGTTGTTCAGAGAAGATAGAAGTATTTGAAAATCCTAAAGTGATAGTAGCAGGTAAAGAAAAAAGCTTTAAGACTCTCCACCACTGCAAGTCTTGTGACTTTGAGTGGTTGGAGTAAGGTTACAAAGAAAACTTCTCCTTATCAAAAAAGCTCTCAACCGAGATATTTTTAAAAGCTGCATTAAGAGAAGTAAAGAGATCTGGGAAGTTCTTCTCCATCTCTGCGAGCATCTTTTTGGTGTTCTCTCTAGCATGTGGTGCTTTGATGTCAAAGCGCATTGCAGGACAGGCTTCATCACCTATGGCCTCAATGCCGTTTTCTTCTACAAAGGCACGCAGTTGACGCTCACGCAGCTGAATAAGCGGACGAATCACAATAAGACCATTTTCTGCTTTATATTTTGGTGCAAGACTTCTTAGCTGTCCATTATAGATAAAGTTCATAAAAAAGCTCTCTGCTGCATCATCCATGTGGTGCCCCAAGGCTACCTTGTTGCATCCATGCTCTTTGGCTACTGTGTAGAGATAGCCTCGACGCATACGTGAGAAAAATGAGCAGTATGAAGAGTTTTTACGAATCTTCTCTTTTGCCAGCTCATAGGTCTGTGTCTCATGAATGATGTGAGGGATGTCATGCTCCTTACAGTGTGCTGCAAGGTTTGAGTAGTCCTCTCCCATTCCGTAGCTGATAGTGACTGCCAAAAACTCAAACTTAAAAGGAGCACGACGCTGCTGCTCTTTCATGGCATGAATCATAGTAAGGGAGTCTTTCCCACCAGAGAGACCGACAAGTATCTTGTCGCCCTCCTCTATAAGTTCAAACTCGGCATTTGTTTTACCAAGTTTTGACATAATCTTTTTAGAGAGTTTTATACCCATTATGCCTTTGCCAGCCTATCTACCATTTTCATCAAAAACTCTGCACTGATCTTAGCCGAGCTCTCAACGAACTCTTCAAAGTTAAAACCGGCATCCATATCTGCTGAGTCACTAATAGAGCGTAAAACGAAAAAAGGAACACCAAGCGCGTCACATACAACAGCAACACTTGCACCCTCCATCTCTAAAGCATCTGCACCAAATGTCTTGGCGATGAACTCTTTACGCTCCTCTGAAGCGATGAACTGATCTCCTGTAGCGATAATGCCCTCTTTGAGATCTACACCCATCTCTTTAGCCACAATCTTACTTAGAGCGATAAGATCTTTGTCAGCTTCTACAAAGACACTCCCACCTGGAACATAGCCATGTGGATGCCCAAAGATAGTGATGTCTAAATCATGCTGTGCCAGTTTTGAAGCAACTACCAAGTCACCAATCTTTAGCCCAGGATTCACTGCCCCTGCAACACCGGTAAAAAGAAGAACATCACAGGCAAACATCTGCAGCATTGTTGAAGCTGTCAGTGTTGAAAATACCTTTCCAATCTTTGAATAAGCTACAACAACCTCGACATCTTTATACTTTGCCTTGTAGTACTTGTTCTTTGCATAGTTTACCTCTTGAACATCATCAAGACGCTCTAGTATCGGTGCTATCTCTTCAGGCATTGCACCCATTATTGCTATTTTCATTTTTTTCCTTATATCTCTACACTTTTTGCAGTTTTTTCAAACTTAGCCAACTTCTCTACTACCTCGCCGGACTCATCTACAACAGCACTGCCACCCCAAAATCCAAGTCCATCTTCAAAACCGACTCGATTTACAAAAACAAGCTTTGCATCACACTCTTTTGCAACCTCTTTGATGATGCCATACCACTTCTTCTCAATAGCCAAACCATCATCACTAAAGCCTCTAGCAGGTGATGCAGCCAAAACCAAGATAATATCTGGATCTAAAGCGATAAGCTCTTTATGAACACTCTCATGCCAGATATCTTCACATACAAGCATGCTCACGCGACCATGACGACTCTCAAAAGCCTCAAAGCTGTCACCATCTTCAAAGTAGCGTGCCTCTTCAAACATACCGTAGTTTGGCAGGTGTACTTTTATATGTTTTGAGAGGAGTTTTCCACCACTAAAGTAAAGTGCCCCGTTACGAAAGAGTTTTCCCTCACGCAGTGCAGCACCTACTGCGATGTCAACATCTTTGCTCAGTGTTGCAAGTGCATCTAACTCTTCAAGACTCCATGCATCTTCGTGGAGCTTATCTTGAAGCATATAGCCACTCAAAGCCAGCTCAGGAAAAACAATCAAGTCTGAATATGGCTTATACTCTTTTACAAGCGCACAGACATCTTGTAAGTTTGTACGGTTAAGTTTGGGTGCACTCTGTGCTAATGTTACTCGCATATTATGAGCAGACTTCTTCTTTTACTTTCTCTAGTGAAGCCATATCTGAGATGTTAAGCGTTTTAAGCTCTTTTGCGATTCTTCTGTTAAGACCTTTAAGAACTACACCGTTTCCAAACTCTATAGCCATATCTACATCACCAGCAATTGCTTGGATAGACTGTTTATACTTCACAGGTTTTACCAGTTGATCTTTTAAAAGCTCTACTGCTTGGGCTTTTGTACTGTATGGTTTTGTTGTTACATTTGAGATAACCGGTGCTTCAAAACTATCTTTGATGTACTTCTCCATTAGCTCTGCAAGTGGCTCTTGTGCCGGTGCTAAAATAGGACAGTGTGATGCTACACTCATGTTTAAAAGAAGTGCGCGTTTTGCACCTGCATCTTTAAATGTCTGCTCTAAGCTTGCTAAGTCTGCTTTGTTTCCTGCAACTACAAGCTGACCATCTTGATTGTAGTTTGCAGGCCATACAGATTTACCCTCAGCCTGTGCATCTGCACAGATCTTCTCTACACTTGCATCATCAAGACCAACAATAGCCATCATACCAGCATTTTTACCTTCACACGCCTCTTGCATAAGTGCTCCACGCTTGTGAACAAGCTCAACTGCATCTGCATAGTCAACTGCACCTGCAGCGCAAAGTGCTGAGAACTCACCAAGAGAGTGACCTAAGAAAAGCTCTGCTTTTACATCCGGACATGCCTCTTTAAAGAGTTTGTATGCAATCATCTGTACTAGAAGAATTGCCGGTTGTGTGTAAGCAGTCTGACCTAGTTTTTCATTCTCTTCAAAGATAATCTCTTTAAAGTCAACACCTATTCTCTCACCAGCTTTGTCAAACATCTCGCGCGCTAATTCTGAGTTCTCATAAAAATCTTTACCCATTCCTACAGCCTGGCTACCCTGCCCTGCAAATATCATCGCTATTTTTTTCATCTTTTTCCTTTATAAATATTCTTTGTTTTCTGCTATCTTTTTACGCAGTGTATTTCGATTAAGTCCTAACTTGTCTGAAAGCTGTAGTTGTGACTTGAACTTTTTAAGGCCACCTCGAATGAGTGGTACCTCATAGAGATACAAAAAGTTTCTATAGTCACTGTTTGATCCAAGTTTATCATAGAGATAGTTCTCGATAATATCCATCAACTCTCTATCTTGTATATCTTGTAGGAGGTATGCTATCATTACCTGTCTACGCAATGAGTTTGCATTGTGAGACAGGTCTGGTTTGAAGTTTTTAATATTAAACTCATTTGTTCCACCAAAAAGTTCGCGCGCTTCTGCAACAAACTTCTCTATAAGCGGTTTTACATCTTCAAGACGCTCACGCAAAGGCGGAATGTCAAATTTAACACTAAAAAGATCATCAATCATCTCATTTGAAAGAGACTGCTTTGATGTTGCTATTATACGTACACCATTTTTTTTGATAGCATCTATTAATCTACTAAGATTTGGGGAAGAGTCAATGTTTGTGATGATGAGTTCTTTATTACTCGCTAGTGCAGTTAAAAGTTCATCATGATTTGAAGCATCTACAAAAGATGCTTCAGGAAGTATAAAAGAAGCAAGCGTTCTCTTACCGACTCCATCTTCTCCCATGATAAGGGCATGAACACTAAGAGACTTTAAGAGAGTCGCTGTCTTCTTAGCCCCGATAGAGGCAGAAGATTTTGTTATAAAATTAGTGACATCCACAGCCGCTGCCGCCGCCTGTACCACAACAACCATCATCGTCAGCTGGTTTGTTCTCTTCAGGAATACCTGTCATAGCTTCTTCAGCAGATGCATCACGAACATTGTTGATTGTTACTGTGAACATAAGATCTTTACCAGCTAATGGGTGATTGAAGTCGATAACAACAGTATCATCTTTGATCTCTTTAACAACAACTTGAACAGTTGAACCATCTTCACCTTGACCATAAAGAGTCATACCCTCTTGAAGATCGATTCCAGCGAACTGCTCTTTTGGAACTTCTTGTGTTGCTTCTGGGTTGTACTCACCGTATGCATCAGCAGCTTTTACTAAAACATCAGCTTTTTCACCGATTTTCATATCTTTGATGCCTTCTTCAAGACCAGGAATGATCTGCCCTTTTCCAAACATAAATACTAGTGGAGCTCCACCAACATTACTATCTACTACTTTATCACCATCTCTTACTTCGTATTCTAAAGATACAACTTGATTATTTTCAATTGCCATATTATTTGCCTTATAAATTTAATTTTGCGATTTTAACATAAAATCTGCTCTTTTTAGCTGAAAAAGAGCAACTATAGTTTTGCTAAAAGTCTTTTTGCCTCTTTGGCTTCCTTACTCTTTGGATACTTTACAATTACAGCTTGGTAAAACTTCTTAGCGTGTGCCTTATCACCTGTCTTATCCATAGCTATTGCTGAGTGTAAAAGCAATTTAGGCATATAAGAAGCTTTCGAGTAAAGTTTTGAGCTCTTTTTAAAATATGTTAAAGCCAATGCATAGTTTTTACGTTTAAAGTACATCTCACCGATCATATAGTGTGCAAATGCTGGCTTATATTTTCGTTTGATGAGCTCTTCATAGTTCGCAATCGCTTTTGTGTAATATTTTCTATCAAAGTTTTTCTTTGCTAGATTGTATAACTCAGGACTGCTGATCTTACTTTTTTTGCTACTTTTTGCATGCCCAGAGGACTTTAACTCTTTTGCTACTAGTGATTTGAAATCATTGAAATTTTTAACAAGTCTGTTATACTCATCTTTAGTTACATAGTTTGAGTCCATAGTATCGATATGTTTAGTTATCTCTAGTAATGCAGCTTGAATCTCTTGAAGCTTCTTAGCATTTTCTTCAATTGAAGCGGCCAAACGTTGTTCATATTCACTGGCATTGGCAAAAGATTGGCTCTCTTCTTCTTTGAGCTTCTCTAAGTTGACTTTGTTGTTATGTGCTTTGCGGCTTAAACTCTCTACTATACTCTGAAGTCCATCTAAACGTTCACGCAGTGAATCGAGCTGACTCTCTTGCGATTTACTTTTATGTTCAATCTTTTTGAGTTCTTTTTTTGTTTTTAAAATAACTTCTTCATTGGGAGTAAGTCCATAAGGTTCAGGACTCGAGAGATCTCCCGCACCAAAAGCAGATGGCTCTGATGCGCTGAGATAGAGAGGTACAGCCACAATAAACGCACTGATTATTGCACTGTATTTCATAATAATAAAACTTAAATTATGGAATAAGTTTAAAGTCTACGCGACGATTTTTCGCCCAACACTCTTTTGTATGTTCTGTACATACTGGATTTGATTCTCCATAACTTACCATTGAGATACGGCTAGATTCAATACCATCAGCTACTAAAGCTTTTTTAACTGCTTCTGCACGTTTAAGACCAAGTGCGAAGTTATACTCGTCACTTCCCCACTCATCACAGTTACCTTCAAGTTTTACGCTTAAAGATTTAGCGATATCTTTTTTCCCAAGTTCTGCAGCAGCATCAATACGCTCTTGCATCTCTGGAGTGATATCATACTTATCGAAAGCGAAATAAATTGTAGGAAGTTTACTTTCTATTTCAGCCATCGTCATCTCAGCACTGTTTGTGCTTGAATTCACCATGCTATCTTCTGCAGAAACAGTTTCTGTCTCAACTGCAGTTACTTCTGTAGGTGCAGCTACCTGCTCACTGTTTTGTGAATCTACTACGGGTTCTTTTTCTGAACAACCGCTAAAAACTAATAGTGCTGCAACAACACCTGAAAGTACTATACTTTTCATCATTTTATTCCTTACAATTTAAATGTTGAATAATTATACCAAAAAAAGGAAACAACTTCTAATATTATTTCCTTTTACCAGTCTAAAGACTGGACTCGACCACTTGTAATCGGGAAGAGATAGTTCTTGTTATAGTTGAGTCTTATGATCCCTATCGCACTCTGACCTTTATAATTTTTGATAAAGATAATCGCATCTCCATCTTGTGAAAAACGTGGAAACTCATTGACTCCAGTTGCAGTCAAACGACGAATAACATCTGTCTTTGTAGAGATCAGGTGCAAGTTAAAAGTGTTCTCACTAAACGCATTTGACGTCTCACGTGCTTTATAAACAACATAGTGACCATGTGCACTACATGCAGAGTTACTTCTACCATAGTAAACCATCTGCTCTACATCATCATGACCAAGTGTTTTTGAAAATACATTTGGATAGCCTAATCTCGAAGAGATAAAGACCATCTTATCTCTACCCATAAACTGTCCATTGACATCAATACCACGATAGTGAGTCTCTTTTGAGTATTTTTTCGTATTTAAGTCATATGTGTAGATATCAGGTTGCCCTTTTGGTGCCATGGTAAGGAGTAGTTTTTGTCCGTCATCACTTACATCAGAACATATCATCATTCCATCCGAAGACATAAGATTTTTCACTGTTCCTTTTCTGATATCAATATACTTAAGAGTCGGTTTAGCACTGTCAAGTGATGTGTAGTAAAATGCAGTTTGTGCTTTGTTCGCCCATTTTGGAAAAACATTAAAACCACCCTTTACTATAACATGCTGGTATGAAAGTGTATAGTCTGAGATGATTATCTCTGTTTTCATAGGTGCTACTATTTTTGAAAAAATCACTTTTCTTTTTATCCATGAAACCGGAGGCTCACCCATAAACTCATTGATATCGTAAGCTATTGCGTGAGCAACAAACATGTAAATGTTTTGTTTACTTACTCTATAGTTTTTAGAAAAGAGTTCTGTACCATCTTTTTGTAGTAGTTTTATACTTACACCAAGACCACCATTATCTAACTCTTGCAGCAAATAACGCAGTACATACTCTTGGTCCTTATTCTCGACAACGACACTGTTGGCATCATATTCATTGATACGGTAGTGTCTGTCTACATTAAAGATAGAGATAACATTTAAATCTGCTATCAGTGCTTTAAAAAAACGCAGTTTGAATGATTCATCATAATCATTTGAAGCATCTTCAACGGCAATCGATGGCAATGTTTCTGCTTTTTTTACAACTTCAATGGTAGCATCAGCTCCAAAAGTAAAGGTAAAAAACATTAAGAGGGCAAGTAAAATTTTCAAAAACTACTCCTTTGATATAAGTACAACTTTTGTCCGACTTGATCTGTTTTTAGGATTCTTTGGAAAAATAACATTTTTTAAACGTTCTTTTATACGATCAGCTTCTGCATTTAATGCTTCACTTTGCGAATAACGTAAGATTCTAAAGTCTTTCATTTTTCCAAGTGGATCAAGTTCTATAACTGTCTCAACACTCTGCCCTTCCGTATTTGGAGGAACATGGAAGTGTTCATAGACTATAGCTTGAATTTTAGCTAAATATTCATTAACTTCATCAGCAGCAGAACTGCTAAGAGCCTCTTTATTATCATCACTGTCCAGGTTTTGAATCTTTTGACTCAAAGAGGATTTATGCTCTTTTTTAAGTGTTTTGACTTTTTTCGAAATATCTTTTAATCTTTTTGAGTTTACTTTTTTCTTTTTTACTCTTTTTACTTTTGGTGTCCAAACATCTGAAAAGAGATCATTGACATCTATATCTTGGACAGCTTCTGTACTGCTGCTAACTCTCTGCGGGGCAGATTTTTTCTGTGTACGCTTTTTATCTGTCTGGGGCATAACAATTGAGACAGATATATAGTTTTTTTTCTCAAGACCATATGTTTTGGTACTGACATTGACAAAAAGCATATAGACAAAAAGAGAGAGAAAAAAAGCAAAAAGAGAGAGTGATAAAAAACCACTCAGAATGAAGTATCTGTTATTATCCATTGGTAGCTAGAGAGACCTCAGAAAATCCTGCCTGCTTAACAGCAGCAAGAACTGACATAACTACACCATAATCAAGTGTCTCATCTGCACTGATTAAAACCGTTGCTTTTTTATCAAGTTTTTTACTATACAAGAAAAAGTTATCACTGAATGAGTTGAGAAGAAAGTTCTCTTTATTGACCTTGATTGTCCCTTCTTTATCTATCGTGATGTGTACAGGAGGGATTTTTTCAATCTGCTTGCTGCTTGAGCCTTGAGGCAGTTTTATTGTCTCTTCAAAGATGATATTGGGAGCGATAACCATAAGTACTACAAGAAGTACCAACATTACATCAACTAAGGGAGTAATATTTAACTCAGGCTTCTCTTCCCAATCATACATACTTAAGCCTTACGAGCTAAAATTGCATCACTTTGCATCTGAATATAAGAGATAAGCTCATACGATTTTCGTTTTAAGATCTGATGGTAAGTATAAGCAAAGATAGCTACAAATATACCTGAAGCAGTTGCTACTAGTGCATCAGAAACACCTGCTGAGATAACGGACATACTACCACTTGTCTGACCAATATGAGCAAAAGTATCTAAGATAGAGACAACTGTACCAAAGAGACCGATAAAAGGAGATGTAGAAGCGAAAATTGAAAGGATTGAGAGTCCTTTTGTTGCTTCTTTTGTAGCTGCTAATTTTGCAAGTTCTAAAACTTCTTTTGAAATAATATGACTACTGCGAATAAAATTATTTAAAAAGGAGTTATCACTAACAGTTGTGCTACCAAGTAAGAGATTTTCTAAAGAATTACTCTCACGGGTAGACCAACTGCTAAGAGAAAAATAGCGGTAGAAAAAAGTCCAATTTAAAATAATAAAATAGATAGAGAGTAAAAAAAGTACACCCAATGTTACTGGGTGACTCTTTAAGTAAAAATCTATAATATTATTAAACATAGACTATATTAGCTTTTGTGCTGCTGATTCAAGTTTAGCAGAAACTGATGCTAAAGCAGTACTAGAGTCTGCAACATCGTCAAGAAGCTTTTTAGCATCTTCAAGAGCTTTTGCAACTTCTGACTCATTTTCACCACGAATTGCAACAGCACCTTCAACTAAAACAACTACTCTGTCTTCACTAATTTGAGCAACACCCCATTTGATAAGAATGGACTCGACTGTTTTATCCTCTTTCTCAACATCAACAACACCACTAGTTAGTAGTGTAGTAAGTGATGCGTGTCCAGCAAGTACGCCGAACTCTCCCTCTTCACCAGGAAGCACAACACTAACGACATCATCATTGAAGATTTCGCCGTTAGGTGTGAGGATCTCAAGTTTAAACTTTTCCATTTCAGTCCTTTAAAGAGTTACTA
>Ga0256828_1001466_pt1 | contig 14703 bp, 12 predicted proteins | sample CV88metaG_FD_185993 | JGI IMG/M metagenome (GOLD analysis project Ga0256828, IMG submission 185993) | Hydrothermal vent microbial communities from East Pacific Rise, Pacific Ocean - CV88 | ecosystem: Environmental > Aquatic > Marine > Hydrothermal vents | place: Pacific Ocean: East Pacific Rise...
TCTGTAGATGATATTTTTTTTGAAGAGAATGTTATCTATTCAGGCTTTTTAAAATCAGATGCCAAAGAGAAAGATTTGCTTGATAACCGTTTTGAATTTCTTCATTTGACTTTTCAAGAGTATTTTTCTGCTTTATATGTCTCTACGCTTTCACAAGAGGAGCAAAGTGAGATTATACGAGATTGGAAGTTTTATCCTCATATGCAGATGTTTTTTGCTTTTTTGGGTGGGTTGATTGGGGATAAGGAGTTTTTGTTAAGAGAGATTGAGAGTGAGCCTAAAGATTTATTTGGATTTTATGAATTTTATATTTTAAGTTTTTGTATTTCCCAAATTAAAGTATCTCAGTTACATAAAAATAGAATAGATAATATTAATTTGCAAGTTCTTAAATGGATGAAAACATCTTCTGATTATATTTTTATTATGTTAAAAAATTTAATACATATTATTGATGAAAAACAGATGTGTAATCAACTGCTACCTATATTAAAAGTATATGATGGTTTTTCTGAAATAAAAAAAGAAAATATTGCAAATTTATTTATCCTTTTAAATAAAAAAGATGATAAATATGTCAATATTTTAATAGAAATATTGGAAAATACTCATCCTTCAAATATGGGATTTATAACTAAAGCTTTACTTCGTGTACCGAAAAGTAATGATAAAATTGTAGATAAATTAATTTCAATTATTAAAGAGAATGATATTACTTCTTATCAGATAAAAAATATTTTTAATTTATTACTAGAATTAAATAGAACAGATAATAAAATTTTGGATTTACTTTTATTATTTATTAAAAATGAAAAATTTAGTACAAATTTAGATTATTATCTTAATTTTTTAAAAAAAATGAATAGAAATGATGGATATTTTGTTGATAGGATAATAGAACTAATAAATTGTAATGAAGTTTCAATTTATACTAGAACTGATATTGCAAAAATTTTTTCCTATTTAAAAATAGACGATAAGAAAAAAGTTAATAAACTTATTGAATTTATTATGAATAATAAAATTAAATCTGATATAGATATTTTTAAAAAAATATTTTTTTGGGAAAAAGATGAAAATAAAATTATTTCCATAATAAATATTTTTTTAGAAGATAACTCTTTTTATGATACTAAAATATTATTTTCATTGCTTCGTAAATCAGATAAATTCAATGAATATGAGATGGCTATTTTAAAAAATAAAAATGAATGGAATTTAAGAAGATTAATTGAATTAATAAGTTTTTTTGATATTTCAACTGAAATCAATGAAATCAATGAAATTAATGAAGATATTGAGATTGAAGAAGAAGTTTTTATAAAAGATTATGTATCTAGGTTAGAATTAGTAGAAGATATTGAAGATAAAAAGGGTATAGGATATTTTATTTTTTCTATTCTTATGGAGATTGATAAAGATTTTTATGAATTTACAGCTGAATTACTTATAGAATATTTGAGAGATAATGATAAAGGGTTTTTTCCTTTTACAATAAGTATAAGTAATTTATTTGTATATTACTTATCTCAAAAAGAGAGTTTTTTTGAAACTATTTTAAAATATATTAAAGATGAAAATATCTTAAATTCATTTGGGTTAAGTATAATTCCTGAATTAATAGAGCAGGAAAGTCATAATGATAAATTTCTTATGATAGTGATGGATTTTTTAAAGAGGAAAGATATTGACCATGTATTAGATAATTGTAAAATATGTGAATCTTTAAAGAAAATAAAAAGAGAAGATAACGAATATATAGATATTCTTTTTAATTCAATACACTCTTACGAGGTTGAGGATTATTATGATGAAGCAGTTAGAACTACTATTGTGGAGATTTTGGTAGATATAAGTTCTAAAAATTTTTATGCTTTTGAAAAATTATATTTTTATAATTTAAATAAATATTGTTCATTTATTTATAGGAATATTCTTGAGAATATTAAAATATCAACTCTATTTAAAGCATATGATAAAGAATTTCACAAAAGAAATCATCAATCTATAGATTTTCGAATTGATAATATTTTTAGTTATATTGCTGATTATACGGTAGATAAGTTTCAGCCCCTCTATCTTAAAAACAACAAACTCCACACCATAGAAAACGGAAAAGAGATAAGCACTCAAAGAGAGGTAGATGAAGCAACACTTAATGAGATAAAAATGATGCTTAGAGGAGAGGGTTTAAATGGTTAGCTTAAAACATTACAATCTGACATATTCCTCACAAAAATTATTTTTTAATGTTAAAATAGTAAAAAAGCCGTAGGACTATAAAATGCCAAATATAAAACCAACCCAAAACACCCTATACAATGACATAAAAAAGCTAATAATCCAAGCAAAAAAAGAGGTCTATAGTGCCATAAATACCACAATGACCCAAACCTATTGGAATATAGGCAAGAGGATTATAGAAGAGGAACAAGAGGGAAAAGAGAGAGCAGAGTATGGAAAAGCTTTGCTCAAAAAACTCTCTGTAAAACTAACTAAAGAGTTTGGTAGAGGATATTCAGAAGATAATCTCAAAAATATGAGACGGTTTTATCTTGCGTTTCAAAAAAGTGAGACACTGTCTCACAAATTCAAATTAAGCTGGTCTCACTATATATTTTTGACTCGAATTTCTGATATAGAAGAGCGAAATTTTTATGAGATAGAGGCTGTGCAGAATAATTTATCGGTTAGAGAGCTAAAGAGACAGTTTGATAGTGGACTCTATCAACGATTGCAATTGAGTTTGGATAAAAACAGAGTCAAAGAACTATCTCAAAAAGGACAAATTGTTGAATCAGTAAATGATTTGATAAAAGACCCCTATATATTTGAGTTTGTAGGATTGCCTGTGCATAGGAGTTTTAGTGAGAGTGAGCTTGAAGAGGAGCTAATCAATAAGCTAGAGGAGTTTCTGCTTGAACTTGGACGAGGATTTACTTTTGTAGCTAGACAAAAGAGGATTACTATTGATGAGGAGCATTTTTATGTGGATTTGGTCTTTTATAACCGTTTTTTGAGGTCATTTGTGGTTATTGACCTAAAAATTGGAAAGCTCAAACACCAAGATATAGGGCAAATGATGATGTATGTTAACTATTATGATAGAGTTGAAAAACAAGAGGATGAAAATCCAACAGTTGGGATAATTTTGTGTCGAGATAAAAGTAAAGCTTTGGTTGAGATGACTTTGCCAAAAGATAACAGTCAAATTTTTGCTAGTAAATATTTGACTGTTTTGCCTGATAAAGAAGAGTTTAGAAAGTTATTAGAGGAGAGGGATTTAGATGATATTTAGAAAAGTCCAACAAGTTGTTGCCCTTTTGACACAGATACCTTGGGGGCATAATTTACATATTATTACAAAATGTAAAGAGATAAATCAAGCACTCTATTATGCAACGCAAACACTTAAATATGGATGGAGTAGAGCTGTATTGACTCATCAAATTTTGACCATGACTAAAGATTACAAAGAGTTTGCCTTTATAGGCAACCAGAAAAGAGAACTATGAAAAGACTATTTAAACAGTACCTACCCTATCTTATTGGCTATAAACGTCAATTTATTTTTGCTATTTTGGGCATGTTTGCCGTAGCGATTGGCACAGCGGGAACCGCTCAGATGATTAAGCCCATTTTAGATGATGTCTTTGTTGCCAAAGATGAGACCATGTTGGCCGTTGTGCCCTTTTTGCTTGTGGCAGTTTTTACCCTCAAAGGGGTGGGACAGTACATTCAGACCTATTATATGTCCTATATTGGGCTAGATGTCGTGCGAAAACTACGGGATAATTTGGTGAGCCATCTGACCCATCAAGACATTGCTTTTTTCCAAACCATGCACTCGGGCGAGATTCTCTCTCGCATCACCAACGATATTACCCGTATTCAGACCGTGGTGACCACCATGATTCCCAACCTCATCCGCGAGAGTTTGACCATTGTGGTCTTGACAGGTTACGTGATCTATCAGAGTCCTAAATTGGCGTTTTATTTTTTGATTATTATGCCCTTGGCACTCTACCCACTTTCACTCTTGGCAAAAAAGATGAAAAAATACTCCAAACTCTCTCAGGTGAGTACGGCCAATATGACTGCACGTCTAGGAGAGATTTTTAGCAACATTGAGGTGATAAAATCCCACTCTACCCAAGATCTAGAATCCCAAAAGTTCGCCAACGAAAACAGAAGTGTCTTTAAGTACCTGCTCAAACAGGTCAAGGTCAATGCCCTCTCTTCTCCTATTATGGGGATACTAGGCTCAGTTGCCATTGGAGTAGTGATCTATATTGGGGGTAAAGAGGTGATTGAGGGGCACATGAGTGTGGGAGCCTTTTTTGCCTTTGCGACGGCACTTTTTATGCTCTATACCCCCATTCTAAAAATCTCCAAGCTCTACAACCAATCCCAGGATGCCATTGTCGCTAATGAGCGGATGTTTGAACTGCTTAATATGCAACCTACCATCACCTCAGGCAATCGTACTCTCCAAGAGCGGGTGGAGCAGATTACCTTTGATAACGTTTCTCTCAACTACCACGATCATACCGCCCTAAGCAATATCTCCCTTACCATCAAACGAGGAGAGAGCATTGCCCTCGTGGGCGATAGTGGTGCGGGGAAAAGCTCGTTTGTTAATCTTTTGGTACGCTTTTATGATCCAAGTAGTGGAGAGATCCGTATCAACAACATCCCCCATACCCAACTCCAACTAAGCACCCTGCACCACAAAATCGCCTATGTCACTCAACGTATCTATATCTTTAATGATACCATTGCCCACAACATTGCCTACGGAGAAGAGCTAAACCGAGATCGCGTTATCCAAGCCCTACGCAAAGCCCATGCCTTGGAGTTTGTTCAAAAACTCCCCGATGGAATCGATACCCTTCTAAGCGAAAATGGTAATAACCTCTCAGGGGGGCAACGCCAGCGTATTGCCCTTGCCCGTGCACTCTACAAAGAGCCCGATGTGCTGATTCTCGATGAAGCCACCTCAGCACTCGATAACAAAAGTGAAGTGGTTATTCAAAAAGTACTAGAAAAGCTCAAATCGGAGATGATTACCATCACCGTTGCCCATCGCCTTAGTACCATTGAGTCTGCCGATACCATCTTGGTCTTTAAAGCAGGCAAGATCATCTGTCGCGACACCCACCAAAAGCTCTTGGAAGATTGTGAAGAGTATCAAAAACTCGCTAAGGTCTTCAAGGGTTAATAGCAGACCTTTTTATCTGAGATTACCCCGATATTTTGCGTGCCATAACGTCGCTGTAACTCATAGATCTCACTACGTTTCATCTTGCCCAAAGTTAAGAACTTCTGCCCATTGAGCAGTTGCCCCTCTTGGGCTTGGTCTCGCAGTATCGCTCCTTTAAGCACCGCATACTGATCGGGTTCATAGGCTTTAAGCCCTTTGGGATTATAGAGACGTTTTAACTCCGCACTACCCAGCCCAAAATAGGAGTGCCCCGTTAGATAAGCAACCACCTCTCGTTTATCATTCATGTTTTGCATGGCAGAGGTGAGACGTTTAAAATCATCATAATAGCGACAATCCACATCCCGATATCCCCCTTGCTCTTGGCACTTCTGTAGAGTTCCTGATTTATACGCAATCACCGAAGCATCGATCCCTTTGCCGATATGGGCATAATGAACAAACTTATTGGCAAGCTTTGCCAAACTTGATTTGGGATCAAAGGGCTTATTGGGTGTACCATAGAGCAGGTAGTAGTGCATGGTCAACTGCAATGGACCAAAGGCTCCTGTACTCGAGACCGCAAAGAGATTTCCCCGAGACTCCAGATAGGTTAAAACCACCAAGATCTTATAGGCTTCCATGCGATCCATTCCGATCCTCTGTGCCATCGATTTGGCAATCACTTGATACTCCCGATCAAAGAGTGCCAGATAACGGGCAAACTGCTCTTTGTCTCCGATCTTTCCCCGTTGAGCTCCAAAAGTACGCTCCGCCCTCTCTACACGCTGAGAGCTTAGGTGCATGTCACGCCCATAATTCATATACGACCAGCGAATCAGTGGATAGAGGTATGCCACATCACTGCTCATGCCACGAGATTCAAGCTCTTGAAAAAATCGCTCCTTAGGGACAAACGATTCAAACTGATACTGATGCTCAAAACAGCTCAACTGTTTAGCACTCAGGGTATTACGGTGAGCCATGAAGTAGTTATTAAAAAATCTAAACTCTTGAAAAAATGCTCGATCATCCAACCCCATGGCACGCCACCTATTTTGATACGCTACAGGGCTCAAACCTTTGGGATAGGTTACGGTATCAAAATAGATTCGCTCTGCGGGGGTTAAGTGGGGATAAAACTCCCTCTGACACGCCTCATGGGTCTCAAAAAACTGCTCCAGTGTGGGGCTACGGTCAATCTGCGTACGCCAAGAACTTAAGGGCTTTTGACACGCCCCTGCAACGAGTTCTCTCCCAAGAAGCAACAGTAAAATAAATGGTTTAATTCTCATAATCCTCTTTCTTGATTTTTCTGAAGGGATTATAACCAATCTTATGCTAATATTCCGTATGAAAAAATCACTATTTGTATTATTCACCATTCTCTTTATCTCGACAACCGCATGGGCAAAGCTCAATGTGGTAGTGAGCATTCAACCCGAACTGGAATTTGTCCAAAAAATTGGTGGCGAAAAGATCAAGACCACCCTCATGGTTCCAGCAGGGAAATCTCCCCATACGTATGAACCCAAAGCTACCCAGATGAAAGCGATTACCCATGCTGATCTCTACCTTGCCATTGGCGTAGAGTTTGAGAAGGTCTGGCTAGAGAAGTTTAAAAATCAAAATCAACACCTCATCATCCAAGATCTCTCCAAAGATATCAACAAAAGTGCCATGCTCCCTACGCATGAGCATCATGATGAGACAACACAAGGACTTGATCCCCATATCTGGGTCGATCCCGTGCGTGTACGCCAGATTGCTAAAAATATCTACCAAGCACTCTCGCAAGAAGATCCCGCCAATCAGGCTTATTATTTAGCACATCTCAACAGCTACCTCAACGAGCTTAACGATCTCGATCAAGAGATTCGATCCATCCTCAAAGAGGTGCCAAAGGGGAGTGTTTTTATGGTCTTTCACCCTGCGTGGGGCTATTTTGCCCAGCGGTATAACCTAAAACAGCTTCCCATCGAGATCGAAGGGAAATCCCCCAAACCTCGACAGCTTATTCAGATCATTAAAGAGGCAAAAAAAGCTCAAGTCAAAGCAATCTTTACCCAACCCGAGTTCTCTGATCAGATGGCACAAACCATTGCCAAAGAACTCAAAATTGAGGTGATCAAAACCTCACCACTGGCAAAAGCGTGGGCAAAAAATCTCCTCAAACTCGCCCGTGCCATCGCCAAAGGAGCCCATTAGATGGCGATTATTGAAATAGAGCATCTCTCCTTCTCCTACCATAAACAAAAAATTTTAGAGGATATTAACCTCTGGGTAGAAGAGCGAGATTTTCTTGCCATTATTGGTCCCAATGGTGGGGGAAAGTCGACCCTGCTTAAACTCATTCTTGGCATTATCCCCATTCAAGAGGGATCGATCAAAATCTTTGGAGAGAAACCCAAAAAGAACCTCTCAAAAATCGGTTATGTTCCTCAAAACACCAATGTCAATACCGATTTTCCCATCAAGGTGATCGAAGTGGTCATGATGGGTCACACGGGGACAAAACGTCCCCTCTTTGGCTATGGAAAAGAGGAGATCATGTGTGCCATGGGGGTCTTAGCACAGATGGGCATGGAGCAGTTCGCCCAAAAAAAGATTGGCGATCTCTCAGGGGGACAACGCCAACGGGTCATGATCGCCCGTGCCCTCTGTGCCCATCCTAAGATCTTGATTCTGGATGAACCCACCGCCAACATTGATATTGAGGGGCAAAAACAGATCTATAAACTGCTCCAAGAGCTCAATAAACAGATTACCATCATTGTCGTGAGTCACGATATATCGGTGATTATGCAGTATGCCAACAAGGTTGCCCATATCAACAAACACCTCACCCACCACCACATGAATCACGACAATGTACTCAAACATCAATGCGATCACTTCTGCGAAGTTGAGATGTTTAATCAATTTAGAGAGGAGAAGTAGATGATAGAGGCACTCTCTTATGAGTTTATACAACATGCCCTCATTGCAGGGATCTTGGTCTCACTTGCTTCGGGTGTAATTGGCTCACTTATTGTGGTCAACCGCATGGTCTTTTTAGCTGGAGGAATCGCCCATACTGCCTATGGCGGAATTGGCTTGGCGGTCTTTTTTGGATTGCCCATCTTTTTGGGTGCTTCACTTTTTGCGGTGCTGGCTGCGTTGATTATCGCCTTTATCACCTTTCATCACCGTAACCGTATGGATACCTTTATTGGGTTGATGTGGGCGGTTGGCATGGCACTGGGTGTTATTTTGATTGATCTTACAGAGGGCTACAATGTGGATCTAATGAGCTACCTCTTTGGCTCGATCTTAGCCGTAAGCAAAAGTGATCTCTACTATATGGGTGGTCTGCTTGGTGCCATTATCATTATCATGACCTTCTGGTATCGGGATATCTTGGCGGTCTCTTACGATAGCGAATATGCTGCCCTGCGGGGTATTAATGTCCGCTTTTTTTATACCCTCATTCTGGTCTTATCGGCTCTAACAGTTGTGGTTGCTATCAAGGTAGTAGGATTAATCTTGGTTATTGCCCTACTCACCATCCCTGTCTATATTGCCGAGAAGCTCTCCAATACCCTCTACATGATGATGATTTTATCAGGAATTTTCTCCTCGATTTTTACCTTAATTGGATTGGGATTCTCCTATAGTTTCGATGTTGCATCAGGAGCTTCAATCATTCTGGTTTCTGCTTTTTCACTCTTTTTGTTTCTCTTTATTAATAAATTAAGATTACTTTAAAATTAAGTATAAAGTGCTATAATTTGGCTTAATTTATAGCACAAGGTTTTTATTAAATGAGACAAAGATTCAAGAGCATACTTTTAACTATTTTTATGATGAGCAACCTCTCTTTTGCGAGCAACACCGATGGAATTACTAGCCTCTATGAGTTTGTTGGTGTGCAAGTAGGAGCAACAGACTACGATGGAGTAACTGCTCCAACTGTAGGCGTTAAATATGGTCAACAGAACCGACTCTGGAGAACTGCCATCTCCTATAACTTTTCACAAAACTCCGATGATACTTTTCACTCTCTTATTGTACAAGTAGACCGAGGCGTTCTTACTGAACTCTTTGTAGAATACCCTTTTAAACCCTATGTTGGTTTCTCTCTGGGCGTTTTACAGCATGACAACAGCCATCATCGTATTAGTCCAGATCGAGGCTACCTTTATGGTCTAAATGGAGGCATCAACTATGTACTCAACAATGAATTAGATGTTGACTTTGGTTACCGCTATCTTCGTACCGACCAATTAGAGTATATCGATGAGATCAGTAACTTTACACTCTCTTTGCACTACTATTTTGATTAGAGATTTGGGTATAATACGCCCCATCTCAACTAATTTGGAGTAACGCTTGTCACTTTTTTCGTATGAAACCATCAAAAAGATTCTCTTTCGGTTCGATCCCGAAACTGCTCATAGCATTGCAGGATTAGGGCTTCGAGCCCTCCCTTATGCCCCCATGATTCTTAAAGCCCTTAAACGTCACTACTTTGTTAGCGACAAATCCCTACGTCAAGAGATTTTGGGCATTACCTTTCAAAACCCTGTAGGGCTTGCTGCAGGATTTGACAAAAATGGTGAATACATCACCGCTACCCCTACCCTTGGATTTGGGTATACCGAAATCGGAACCATCACCCCAAAACCCCAATCAGGAAACCCAAAACCCCGCCTCTTTCGTCTCAAAGAGGATCGCTCGATCCAAAATGCCATGGGGTTCAATAACCGTGGTGCTAACTATATGGTCAAACAGCTCGATAAGCTCTACTTTTTGGACTACCCCATCGGGATCAATATTGGCAAAAACAAAGTCACCCCCGAAGAGAGTGCATTAGAGGATTATGAAAGCCTACTCAATACCTTTAAAGCGTACGGGGACTACATTGTTATTAATATCTCCTCTCCCAATACCCCTGGTTTAAGAGATTTACAAAATGAACAGTTTATTACTGACCTCTTTACCATGGCAAAAGAGATCACCAATCAACCCATCTTCTTAAAGATCGCTCCAGATATGGAGGCAGAAGATGCCATTACACTGTGTACCACCGCTGTTAATGCTGGTGCTGCGGGGATTATTGCCACCAATACCACCATTGACTATAGTCTAACCCCCCGTGCCAAAGATTTTGGTGGTATCTCAGGAGCACTGCTACGCGAGAAATCTTACCAACTCTTTAGAGCCTTAGGTGAAGCCCTACACGATAAGACCATCCTAATCTCTGTAGGGGGTATCGAAGATGCAGATGATGCCTACCGACGAATTAAAGCAGGTGCCTCTTTGATTCAGGTCTACTCTATGCTGATCTATAATGGACCAAAGATGATAAAAGAGATCAACCAAGGAATCATTGAACTGCTCAAAGCAGATGGTTATGAGCATATCTCTCAAGCCATTGGTGCAGAGTGGAAAAAATAATTCCAAAAGACAGATCCCAAGATCTGTCTTGAAATTATAACTTCTTCTCCTTTTTTATAAGTAACCTAACTTATCTACTATAATAATTATTTATACAAAAACCAAAAAATCATCTAAAAAAACAATCTTATTGAGTATAATGGGCATAAAAACAAGGAAAAAAGATGATCAAACTATCTCAAACACTTCTACTTAGCTCTCTACTTGTTGGTAGCACCCTTTATGCTAAAGATACTCAAAAAGCACCCTTTAAGACTGTCTGGCAAAAGATCTATGGTGGAGACGAAGATGATATAGCCCATGGAGTGGTAATGTTGGAAAATGGTGACAATGCCATTATTGGAGCGTGCAAATCCTACGATGCCCAACGCAGTGATATCTGTATCACCCGCATCAATCCCAAAGGAGAGACCGTATGGCGAAAACTGATCCATGGTGATAAAGAGGATCGTGGTATGGCAATTAGCCGTGCTAAGGATGGGAATTTACTTATTCTTGGCTCTGGAAAATCCTTTAACCATAATGGTGACCGCGATCTCTATGTTGCTAAACTCTCACTCGATGGAGAGATCCTTTGGCAACACGCCTACGGAGGTGATCGAGATGAGTTTGCAGGAGGAATCGCAGGAACCAACGATGGTGGTGTACTTATTGTTGGTTCAAGTGAATCCTATGATAAAAAAGGATATAAAGATATTCTGGTTATTCGTCTAGATAAAGAGGGACACACCCTCTCCCAAAAGACCATTGGAGGGAAAAGAGACGAAGAGGCAAAAGCCCTCACACGCACAGCTGATGGAAACTTTATGATGGTTGGCTCACGGGAAGTTGACCGAGCGGGAGATTCGGACTTTTTTCTACTCAAACTCAATCAAAATGGAGAGAAGATCTGGGCAAGAACCCTAGGAGAGGAGAATCATGATGTACTCAATGCTGTTACCCCTACACCCGATGGTGGCATTGTTGCTACAGGCTCTACCCGATCCTTTGGTAGTGAACAGACCGATCTTTCGGTAATGTATTTTGACAAAACAGGCAAGCTTATCTGGCATAAGATCTACGGCTATGAGTACTATGATGAAGGCAATGCTGTCACCATGACCAAAGATGGTGGATTCATGATTGCAGGTGTAACCAATTCGATGGGAAAAGGGGATTATGATATCTACATTATTGCACTTAATCGCAAAGGGTCACTCATCTGGTCAAAACTCTACGGTAATCGAGACAAAGATATCGCCCATGCCATTACCCGAACAAGTGATGGTGGGGTATTGGTTGTAGGTGAGAGCGATAGTTACAGTAGAAGCAAAAACTTTTATATGATAAAATTAAAATAACTTATTTAATATCATTGCTATAAAATAATGATATAATATTACTATAAATTATATAAGGAAAATTAGAAGCATGAAAATAATGATTCAGAAAATTGCAATATCCAGTGTGGTATTGCTCTTATTAAGCCAAATCGCTACGGCTGAGCCTACCCACAAAGTAGAGAAAAAAATCACCATCGCAGAGATGGAGTTACAACTAGCAAAACTTGGAGCAGAAATTGCAAAAGAGAAAGTAGTACTCTACCAAAAAGAGGCTCTACTTTATGAAATGAAGCTTGATCTTATGCGAAAGAAAAAAGAGGTTACAACAAACTAACCTCTCCTCCTCTCTAAAGACGCTATCTTCTAGCGTCTTTGTCTTTTTTATTTAAATACTTTTGTACAATCTTTTATCATCGCACCTGGAACGGTGGCAATGGTCATAAACTGTGACATTTTAAGCTTTGGATACATAATCGAGATATAAAACTTAGGCTCAAGCATCTTGGCTTCACCATCTTCGATCAAGACAGGATAAGGCAACATTGCAGCATTATTGGTTCCGATACGCTGGGTAAACTTATTGGTTCGTTTTCCAAGTTGCACACCAATAAGGGTCGATCCATTATCCAACTTCTGAACAAAAAGCACACGCTTATTGTTTTTAATCTTCTCTAACAGATCATCGCCACGTGCAATAACCTCCATGTCTCCATAAAAGGGCATACCACTCATAAACTGATACTTTGGCAATAGTTGATACTTAAGATCATCATCCGAATTCTTAAGCCCCTTAAAGGCTCCTCGAAGATCCTCTAAAACCTTTTTAGCCTTCGCCTCATCAAAATCCTCTTGTAAAAACGCTTTGAGCATATAGATGGGATTGGTAATACTGATCTGATTCTCTTTTTTGTTAATCAACACACGCAATGAGGCAGCAAAACCTCTATTTTTTTTACTTGCCATACTTGTTAACGCTTTGTTGGTAAAGACCACTGAGATCAGGTCACCCTTTTTATCTACTTTTGGTGTTGCCAAGACAGTAAATCCTGCACCCTCTAAGGCTTTGATTACCTCCTCTTTACTCATCAGCTCTCCACGAAGATACGCTGAAATTCGTCCTGCATTGACCTCACCCACTTTGGCATTGGCATCGATCTTTTTGGGTTCAATCTTTTTACCATATCGAGGTCCTGTATATCCAGGGGGAACACGTTTAGAGAACTTAATGCTACGATCATCAAGATGATCTACTGGCTGATTATTGATTGAGAGCTTGACCACCTCTGGTACCTTTGGTGGTTCAGGAATATTAATATGTACAACTCCACGATCCTCTTTGATAGGTGCAGTGGTTGTGGTGTTGGAACTTTTTTCCTCTTCTTTAGACGTTGTAATGGCTTTCTCTTCTGCTTTTTGGGTACTCTTTTTAGTCTCCTCTTTAGGCTCTTGGGTCATTGTTTTTGCAACCTTTTCTAAAGATACCGCAATTGCTGAAGGATTAAACTTGGGCTGAGGGGTCTCTTTGAGAGGGTTAACATTGGTTACCGCTTTCATGCCAAATGCGGTTAAAATCTCTGGAATCTCTCGATCGAGTTTCTCAACAAGGGCAATTCGCTTGGGATCTTTGATCTGCAAACCATCCTTAACATTCACAAGTTTTGGCATACCAATCACAAGCTTATTGCTATCTTTTGGAAGATACATATACATGGTACAGGGGGCAAAGAGTCCTGCATCGGGTCGTGCACCTTTGTTGTCAAACATATTGTAGGAGTACTTTAAATGACACAAAGAGTATGCCCAGAAGAGATCAAACTCCTCAAGCATCTCTTCACCATTATCGGTATCTTTAAAGTCATGAAAACCAGCTATTAGATACTCTTTGTTAATAAATGCCATCTCAAAACTGTTTTGGAACTCCTCTATAAACTCATCAAGATCCTCAGGACGCTCAAAGGTATACTCAAAATTCAACATCCCATCTTTGGATTTAACAAAAGGGACATACGATTTGGTTTTGACTCCAAACTCCTTATCCATTAGGGCATCAAGAGATTTAAAAGAGTCAATAAACTTCTGACGCACCTCACTATCGGTAACGCCAACAATATCCAGCATCGCTTCGGGTGTAAGGTGCCCCACATGGGTTGTGTTCTCTTCAAGCTTTTTATAAATCAACATATTAAATGGTGAAAAACCTGCTAGGCGAGGATCGATATTAAACAGAGGCATCACGTTATCATCATTCACCACAGGCAAAAAACTCAAGACATCCAGTGTCGTGGATCCATACTTGGTCTTATATTGGTCATTAACACGATGGTGTGGATCGGCTAGATTAAAGCCAATGCTCTTAAGCTTATTCTCCACTAACGCATTGTACTCTTTTTCGGCATTCCCTTCTAATGAATAGAAGACCGCCAAATTTTTAGCTCCCTCTGCCATAAGCAGAGACGGCACAAAAAATATCATGCTTACAAACAGTAAAAATATTTTCATTGCTTTTCCTTAGATTGTAGTATTAGAATTATAATAACGTTAATTTATAGAAAGTGTGATTTTAAATTATAGATTTTTATTATAAAAGAGAAGAAAGCTACCAAAGGTGACTGGTAGCTTTACTATAAGATGTAAGGGAATCTTGACTATTTAACCTCTTTGGTTGCATCGGCTGCATCTGTAGAGACATCTTTTGTTGCATCCGCTGCATCATTAGAGACTGTCTTAGTGGCATCATTA
>Ga0256828_1001467_pt1 | contig 14694 bp, 15 predicted proteins | sample CV88metaG_FD_185993 | JGI IMG/M metagenome (GOLD analysis project Ga0256828, IMG submission 185993) | Hydrothermal vent microbial communities from East Pacific Rise, Pacific Ocean - CV88 | ecosystem: Environmental > Aquatic > Marine > Hydrothermal vents | place: Pacific Ocean: East Pacific Rise...
CACTTTTAAGTGTAAAATAGGTTTTTCTCTATAAGCAATAGCTTCATCACCATTAAATGCTACAAAATATTTAGCTACACTATCCAAATCTTTAGCAATTATTAACTCACTATCCTCTTTTACTTCACTAATCTCATAAATATAATCTTTTGTAGTAATAATATTATCTTTTATTTCTATAAGTTCATTTTCATCATCTAAAATTTTAATATCTTCATTTTGATAATCATCTACAACAACTGCATCGATTTTACCTAAAAATATAGATTTTGCTAAAGCTTTATCTAGTTCATTTGAAAAATTATTTATATTATCTTCATCAAGTTCTAAATAGATTAAAGTTTTATCATTTTCCCTTTTTAAACCAATATTAATACCAAGCTTATTAGCTACAGATTTTGCTACTTTACAAACATATCCATTTTCACTTTCATAATCAATTACAAACTTTAAATACATTCTACACCTCTTTTATACGAAAAATCTTTTACATCATTTAGTGTAATATCTGGATTTTTCACTTCCACTTTTACCCCAAGTTTTTCAAGATTATCTATTAATATTTTTTCCATTAATTTTGCAGCTTTTTGTACTGGTTCTGTAATATGAAAAGTAGTATCTTCTCCTATTACATAAGGAACTACTCCTATAATTTTAGTCTCAGGTAAATCACCAAGCATCTCTATCATTTGAAGAGTTTGAAGCATTTCTACTTCATGTGCACTTCCTTGCCAAGACACACATTCAGGCACATCAGTAAAGTCAAAAAAATAAACATCTCCAATCTCAGCTTCATCTACATCTACACAATCAAATATAAATACTTTATCATATTCTGTAATAATTGGAATTAATCTTTGAGCTAATGTTCCCCCATCTACTAAATCAACTTGATGATTTGAAAATGAATATTTTTCATCTATATAGTTAGTTAAATGTACACCTATTCCCTCATCACCAAATAAAATATTCCCTATTCCTAACACTAAAATTTTCATAAATTTCCTTAAAGATTTTTTTTATTTATTATAGCATAAATGAACGATTATTTATTAGTAGATTTTTATATTTGAAGAAAAATAAATCAGCCTATAGTCTTACGACTATAAGCTAACAAATTAAAGTAAAATTAGTGGTCTTCTTTTTCGTATTTCATACCACTAAAGATTGCATCCATACTACCATTTTTACCAAATACAGCATTATAAACTGCCATATAGATGTGGATAAATACTACAATAATAATTCCCCACATAAATAGATGATGCCAATATCTAACATTTGCAAGACCACCAAAAAAGCTTTCAACTGATTTTGCAAATCCATAAAGCATTGCACCCATTCCTTGATGATATACTTCAGCAAAAAGTGCAAGACCTGTAATTATAATTCCTATAAAGAATACATATAATCCAACATAAGCCCAAAATTGTAAAGGATTATAAATCCCTTTTGTATGAGGGTGTTTAGTTAATAATAAATAATAACCAACTTGCTGGATTGCAATTTTAATATTAAAAGCATCTTTTATACTTGCTCTTTCAAACTTACCTTCTTTTGTAAAAAGAGTTAAGAAAAGTTTATAAACAACTGCACCAATCATTGCAAAACCAAAAATCAAATGCCATTCTCTAATCTGGGCATGTAAAAATCTTGTAGGCTCAGCACTTACATTTGCATAAGTGATAAATGGATCTGCAATATAAAATCCTGTGGCAATTAAAGCGAAGATAGCTATCGCTCTAATCCAGTGTTGCCATCTAAAACCAGCACTGAATTCTATACCACCTTCGTATTCACCTTTTTTTTCTAAAAATTTACTCATTGATGCCTCCTTAAATACTGCATCCACCATATAATGGGTCTACTTTAAGTGCTCCAAGTTTTTTACCTTTTACATCCATTACATGTACTGCACAAGCGATACATGGGTCATAAGAGTGAATATCTCTAATAACTTCTAAAGGATGTGTTGGATCTTGTAAAGTCATACCAATTAAGTTTGCTTCATAAGCACCTTTTTTACCTTGACCATCTGCTGGACCTGCATTCCATGTAGAAGGAACAACTGCTTGCCAGTTTTCAATCACACCATCTTTAATTCTACACCAGTGAGATAACATTCCTCTTGGAACATCACCAATAAATCTTCCTTTATATTCTTTGTTTTTATCGATAGTATAAGGAGCACAAGTTGTTTGATCTTTTTTAAGATTTTCAACTAAGTTATTAAATGCATTTAATCCATGCTCAGCAATTACGATAGTTTGAAGCATTCTTGCTGCAGTTCTACCAAGTACTGTAAATAATGCACCAACAGGTAATCCAGTAAATGCTAAGAAATCATTTACAGCTTTTTGAACTTTTTTATTTCCTGCTGCATAGTTTACTACCATACATGCTAAAGGTCCTACTTCCATAGGTTCATTATCATATCTTGGTGATTTAATCCAAGAATATTTACCTTTTTCATCTACAAGTTTTGTATGTACCATTTTACCATCAGGTCCTATTGACTCACCATCTTTATATCCAGTATAATCAGGATTTGTTTTACCATCATATGGATGTAATGGTTCATTGTCTTTATACCAAGAGTGAGTTGCTTCTTCAGTAATTTTACTTTCATCAATTGGATAGAATTTTGATAAATCAAAATCTTTAATATATCCATTTGCATCAAATAACCATGAATTAGCACTATCTTGCATTGTTCTATAAGTTAAGAAATTTCCTAAATTTAATGGTTTAGTAACACTTGGTTCTTTACCAAATGCAGCTGCTGCCATAGCAATATCAGCATAATAAGCTCTATGAGCAAAATCAGCTAATTGTTTAAATTTAGTTAAATATTCACCTAATCTTGCTGGGTCTTGTAAATCCATAATACAAGTAACACCACCAACTGTTAAACTTTGTGGATGTGGATTTTTACCACCAAAGATTGCCATTAATTGTGCTGCAATTCTTTGCATCTCTAAGTTTTTAAGGTAATGGCTTGCTGCGATTAAGTTTTGTTCTGGTGTAAATTTATAAGTTTTATGTCCCCAGTAAGCATTTTTAAATGGTCCTAAGTCCCCTCTATCTACAAATTTTTTAAGTGTATCTTGAACTTGTTTAAGTTCATCTTCACCAGCTGCTATTGGATTATATCCTTTTGGAACATATTTAAATGCTTCTTTACTTGCTTTTGCTGGGTCTGCACTAAGTGCACTAACAATATCTACCCAATCAAGTGCATGTAATTGATAAAAATGCACCATATGGTCATGCATAAATAAAGCATAATCCATTAAAGTTCTTGTAAGTTTTGCATTTAATGGTGGTGTAATTCCTAAAGCATCTTCAACTGCAGTAATCCCTGCTTTATAGTGAGAATATGTACATACACCACAAATTCTTCCTGTCATAAATCCTGCATCTCTAGGATCTCTTCCTTTTAGAATTACTTCAATACCTCTCCATAATGTTGCAGATGAATATGCATCAATAATTTTATTGTTATCATCTACTACAACTTCTACTCTTAAATGCCCTTCAATTCTTGTAATAGGGTCAATTACTACTCTTTTTGCCATTCATTACTCCTTTGGATTCTTAATCGCACTTAATGCTGCATGAGCTGCTATTGCTGCACCTGCTACTGCTAAAATTTTAACACCTACACTATCTACTGTTGCATCTGCACTAATTGAAGCAAATTTTCTATCTGCTAAAGGCTCTTCATACGGTGCCATTGTATCCCAGAAATCTGGTTCACTACATCCGATACATCCATGCCCTGCTTGAACTGGCCAAGATGTGTGTTGGTTAAATCTTTCTCTTGAACAATTGTTGAAAGTATAAGGACCTTTACATCCAACTTTGTATAAACAAAATCCATTTTCAGCTGCATTATCACCAAAATCTTCTACGAATTCACCCGCATCAAAATGTCCTCTTCTTTCACATAAATCGTGAATTCTTAGTCCATAAGCGAATTTTGGTCTATTGAAATTATCAACTGCTGGTAATTCACCAAATAAGATTACATTTAAAATAGTACCTACGATATTTTTAGCACTTGGTGGACAACCTGGTACATTAATTACAGCTTTATCGATAACTTTATCTACACCTTTTGCTCCTGTTGGATTTGGTGCTGCTGCTTGGATACCACCAAAGCTTGAACATGTACCAACTGAAATAATAGCCGCTGCTTTATCAGCTGTTTCTTTTAATACATTCATACCTTTTTCAGCATGTGGCCCTAATGTTAAGAAGCTTCCTTCATCTTTAGTAGGAATCCCACCCTCTACACAAAGGATAAATCTACCTGCAAATTTTTCTCTTGCTTCTTTTAAGTTTTGTTCAGCCTGCCATCCAGCTGCTGCCATAATTGTCTCATGATATTCTAAATTGATATAATTAAAAATTAAATCATCAATAGTAGGTGCATCACTTCTAATTAAAGATTCACTACATCCTGTACATTCAGCCATATGAAGCCATACTACTGGAAGTCTATCACTTACTTCAGCTGCCTGTGCTACAAGTGGTGTAAATGAAGCTGGTAAGCTTAGCATTGCAGTCATTGCTCCTGCCCATTTTAAAAAGTCTCTTCTTGAAAACCCTTTTTCTTCCATCACATCGCTAATTGATTTTTCTGCGATACCAGGAAGTTTTTTAAGAGATTCTAATCTCTCTTTTATTCTATTGAATGTTGCCTCATTCATAATCTACCTCCAAATGAAATATAATTCTTTAAAATTTTAACACAATTTTTATTAAATGAATAGTTATTTATTCATTTTTTATTCATTTTTTTAAAATTTTGTTACTTAATTAATGACCTACACATACAGCACAAATATCAAAACACTTAAAAATAGTGTCTAAATATTCTTTTTTTTCACCTATCATGGCTTTTTGTGCAGCTGAAGGATTATCTATATTTCCATTTGAAAGATTAAACTGAGTTGGCACTATAATATTATAATATTTTATTTTTTCATTAATAATCTCTATTTCATGAATTAATACACCTCTTGGTGCTTCTATAATAGAATATCCCCTATTTGAAGTAATTTTTGGTTTTATATAGTTTTCTTCATTCATATCGATTTTAGAAATAATTTCTAAATTTTGATTTAATAAATAAAAAATTTCATATACTCTTGCATAAATTCTAGTATAAATAGAATCACTATATTCCTTATATACAAAATCTACATATTTTTTCATTCTAGCAAGTGGTCCTGTTTCGTAATACAAATTATTATAAGTAACATTTTGATAAGGATTATTATGAATCTCTTGTATTTGAGTAATATCTAAATCTTTTGTAAGAAATCTATTATTACTTTTTCCTATATCTTTTGGAATATGTTCAAAAAATAGTTCAAAATCATCCCACATTTCTGATTCAAATAATAAAATATCTTCTATTATATTTTTTACTTTTACTAAATCGACATAAGTAATATCACATGTGATTCCACCAGCAATTGCATAAGAATTATGTGGATATTGTCCCGCTATTAAGGCTATAGCTTTAGATATTTTTTGAGAGAGTTCAAGTGCTTTAAATAGATATTTTTTGTCTTTTATTTGAGTAGGGAAAAGTGTAATATAAAACCATTTTATATGATTTTCAATTATTTCAAAATTTAGAGTTAAATTTCTTATATATTTTGCTTTATCTGTAATTTCAGCATTAAAAGCATTTTCTATCGCTTTTGCTGTAGCGATTAAATGAGAATGGCCACAAATACCACAAATTCTAGGATTTATAACTAATGCATCCATATAATGTTTGTTTACTAAATAGTTTTCAATGCCACGAAATTGCCAAAATTCAATATCTACCCATTCAACAATATCATCACCCTTAATCTTTAATGTAGCTTCACCTTCAATTTTTGTTATTATTTTTTTCATTTTACATCTCTTCCAAGCTTAATGCTTTATATTCTATTTTATAATTTTTAAATTTATCTACTATTTTTTGCGATTTTTGTTTTAGAATTTCTAAATCAATTTTATTTTTATTGAGTTTTACTTCTGCAAAAACTAATCTTTTTTCAAACTCATTTATAGCTACAATATCTATCTCATTTTGATTTGCTTTTTCCCAATAATTTCCAATATTTGAAAACTCTTTTGAAAGTTTAAATTTTTCTACAAAATATTTTTCCAAAAACTTACCACTATAAACACTAAAATCTCTTTTTACTATCTCTTTTACAAATTCATAATTCTCAATCTCAATAGCACTTTTATATTTATAAATAAATCTAAACCAAAAATTAAAAAAGTTATCCATAATTTCATATTTAACTTTTCTACTTCCCTCTTTGGCAAAAATAGGTTTAATTTTTTTAATAAGCATAAAGTCATTTTCAAGTCTATCGAGATAACCACCTATGGTTTTTTCTAATACTGATTCTATCTCTGTCCTTGATGTTTTACCTGATGATATAAGCGAAAGGATAGAAAAATAAGTGCCATACTCTTTTCCAAACTCTTCTATTAAGATATTTTTTCCTTCATCTAAAAATATAGAGTTTTCTTCAAAAATCAAATCAAGCTGTGTTTCAAATGTAAAGGCTTGATTATCTACAAAAATTTCAACATATTTTGCCACTCCACCTGTAAAAATATAAAAAGATAATAAATCTTTGTTTGTAAAGTTTGGATAATTATCTTTTAAGATTTGTTTTAAAGTAATAATATTAAAAGGTTTTAAAACTATTTTTTTATCACTTCTTCCAAAAAGTGGTTCTTTTCTATCTTCAAAAATCTTTTTCATAAGTGAATATATTGAACCACTTAAAATTAAATTTAGTTTTGAATTATCTTTGTATTCATCCCATATATTTTGAATATCACTAAAAATGGAACTATTTATATATAAAAATTCTTGAAATTCATCTATTATAAGAGTAAATTTTTGAGTTTGAGATAACACCATAATATATTCAAAAAGTTTTGCAAACTCTTTAAATTCTCCTAAAACTTTAATATTTAAACTTTTTTCTAAAATCATCTTAAACTCTTCACACAAAAGAGTTTCATTTTTTTTAGATACAAAAAAATAGACTTTTTTAGGATATACCTTTTTTATCAGTGTAGTTTTTCCTATTCTTCTTCTACCAATAATTATTGTCATTTTTGAAGAAGTATTTGAATTTTTTTCTATTGTTTGTAATGCTTTTAACTCATTTTCTCTGTTATAAAATTTCACAAACACCCTTTTAAAGTAATACATATTACTGTAATTTATTTTACTATAATATAATTATAGCAGAAAATTAAGTTATATGGAGTTGATAAAATTATAAAAAAGTGACCCTACTCATCATACTCAAACAGCCTCTCTTCTAATCTTTCATTTTTTAAACTTTTAGCAATTCCTGCTAATGTAAGATATGCTCTTTTTGTTACTCCTAGTGGAATTTTTGCTGGTATTCCCATCATAGTATCAGTATGAAATAGATTCTCTTTTGGAAAATTTCTTTCTGTACATCCAAAACAAGGAGTCCCAGCTCTTGGCTTTGAATTTACTTCATTCCATAATATTTTATTACAGCTACTATGAGTAAATGGACCTTGACACCCTTGATTATAAAAAAGACATCCCTCTTTTGTACCAAAATCCTCTGCATCTACTTTCCAATCAAAATATTCATTTCTTACACATCCACTATGACTAACATAAGAATATATCTCTTTAGGGCGATTTTCTTCATCTAATAAAATAGGTTTATTTTCTATAAGCATTTCCAGAACATAAGCAAGCCATTCTGGATGGATAGGGCATCCTGGAAGATTAATTATTTTATTTTTACATGTATAAAATCTACCAAATTTTTCTTTATTAAATATAAGTCCTTCACCAAACATTCCTCCAAAACTTGCACAACTACCAAGTGCTATTACTTTCTGTGTATTAATAAAAAGATTTTCTATAATTTCTATCAAATTAGTATCAAACTTTTGAATATCTTGTAAAGCCCCTTCAATAATCAAAATATCACTATTTTGTATTTTAAAATCTGGAGTATCAAGTAAAGGATGATATAAAAGTTCTATTTTTCCTAAAAGAGTAGATAAATAAGATAGATTTAAAAATGAGTGCGAACACCCATTACAACCTATTGCATCTATCCATATAACTTTAGGCTTTAAGGGCATTATAAATATTCTCACTTACATCTTTTGAATATTCACTCAAAGGTTTTGGTAAAACTCCATCATTATTTAAAAACACAATTCCACCAATATATCCCATAAAAAGACCAAATGCTACAAAAAAATCTTGATTTTTAAGCTCTTTTTTTCTAACACCTTCTTCAAAAAATATCATAATTTCAGTTACAAATGCACTCACACAAAGCATCCCTTCACATCCATTATTAAAAATTTCTTTATTTGAAAGATATACTCTCATAAAATAATCTACAATTTCAGGCTCATTTACCGCCATATTAAAATATAACTCTATAATTTTTTCTATTTTTTCTTTACTTGTAATATTTAATTCATTGATTTTTTTGATTTCATTTCCAAATCTTTTTGATGTATATAAAAGTAATTCTTTTGCTAAGGCTTCTTTTGAAGCAAAATAATTATACATATTTCCTACACTCATTCCCATCTCTTTTGCAATATCAGCTATAGTAGTAACATAAAATCCTTTTTTTGCAAAAAGAGATAAAGCAGTTTTCATAATAACTTCTTTTTTTTCTTCTCTCATATATATTGCCTTTTTTTAGTTTAATTATACTTTATTTTTATGATTTTGTTATGAATTGTTATTTATTGTATAATTAGATAAAAAAGGAACATAATGCACGAATACTCAATCGTTCAATCATTAATAGACCTTGCTGAAGAAAATGCAAAACAAAATAATGCAAAAAAAGTAACAAAATTAGAAATAAAAGTTGGGGTATTAAGTGGTGTAGAAATTCCCTTGCTTGAAACTGCATTTAATACATTTAAAGAAGATACTATTTGTGCAGATGCCGAGTTTATAGTGATTTCCCAACCTATAGTGGTCAAATGTAGAGAATGTAATAAAGAAAGCACTTTAGAAAAAAATGAATATACATGCCCTAGTTGTAAATCTCAAAATTTAGAAGTTTTAGATGGAGAAGAGATGTATTTAATGAGTTTAGAACTTGAAACTTGACATATTAAAAAAATTGAATTATAATTCAGAGAATCTTTTAGAAAGTTTAATTACTTTCTATTCTTCTTTTTAAAATTTCATCTATTTCTATTGGTTTTGAAAAATAATATCCTTGAGAATAATCAACTCCTAATTTTTTTAATACTTTAAATATAGATTCATTTTCAACAAATTCAGCAACTGTTTTTTTATTCTCTTTTTTAGCGAAATTCACAATAGTTTCAACTATATCTTGTCTTACTGGGTCTTTATCTATATCTTTAATCAAACTACCATCTATTTTAATCCAATCAGCTTTTACATCTACTACTCTACTAAAATTTGAATATCCTTCACCAAAATCATCAATAGCAATTTGAGCATTTAAATCTTTAATATTATTAATAAATTCTTGTAAAATTTTTGGATATTCTATAATTTCATCTTCTAAAAGTTCAAAAGTAATCATTCCAGGTTTTGGATTATATTGTTTTAATAATGAAATAATTTTATCTCTTACTTTATCTCTTAAAATATCACTAGGAGATATATTTATAGAAATAGGTACATTTTTTTCTTTATACATTTCAAAAGAATTTTCCAATACTTTAAGTGTAATATTCCCGTAAACTCCTGCTTTTTTAGCAATATCTAAAAAGAAAAATGGAGATATTAAGTTTCCTTCTCTATCTCTAATCCTAACTAAAGATTCATATTTAATAATCTCTTGAGTATCATTTGAAACTATAGGTTGAAATAATGATACTATCCTATTATTATGTAGAGCATAATCAACCATTTTTAATGTTTCCATATTTTTAATTATTTCTACTCTTTTTTTGATAGATAATCCATTAGAACTAATAACTCTTTGCTCCATATCCGAAAACTCATCAAAACCTAACATAGCATCTTTATATAAATCAACCTTACCATGTGTAAAACTTACTCTTATAAAAGAATAATATTCCATATCCTGAATAATAATAGGTGTATTATTTACTTCTAAAACTAGTTTATTTAAAATATCTTCTAAATCATCTTTTTTATAATCTTCTATTAAAAAGCCAAAAATTTCATCATTTATCCAATATTCTTCTATATACTGAAAATTATCTTTTAATAAGTTTTTTGTTCGTTTTAAAAGTTTTGTTTTAATATGAGTTAACACTTCATCATCATATACTAATTTAGCATCATTAAAATTTTCTATTTTTACTAATACTAATAATGCTTTATCTAATATTTGTAATTTATCTTCGATAAGCTTTTCTGCACTAATATAATTAGTTACATCTTTTCTAAGTGCAATAAACTCTAAAATATTTCCATGTTTATCTAAAATAGGCTTAATTACACTTTCAACATAATATGTTTCACCATTTTTTTTACGATTTTTTATTAAACCTTTCCAAGTTTTTTTATTTGTAATTGTTTGCCAAACTTCTTTAAATACCTCATCAGGTACATCATGATGTCTAACTATATTATGTGATTTTCCTATTAATTCAACTTCTTTAAATCCAGAAATTTCTTCAAATTTTTTATTTACATATATTATTTTCCCATTAATATCTGTTTTAGAAACAATCAAATTTTCATCTACAATATCTTTGTATTGTTTTAAAATATTAATTTCTTCATCTGTTTTTAGTTTATATGAAAGAAGATTTCTCATAGTATCTATGAAAATTTTCATATCAAAAGGTTTGATTAAAAAACCATCACTATCAACTTCAATAGCTTTTAGAAGAGTATCTTTATCAAATAATGCAGATAATATCAAAACAAAAGTATCAGGAGAATGTGTTTTTACAAATTTTACTACTTCAAAACCATCAATTTTTGGCATTCTTAAATCAGTAATTACTAAATCAAATTGTTTTGTTTTTAATATTTCAATAGCTTGTTCACCATTTTCAGCAATTACTATCTCTTTAAATAAACCTTTAAAAATAATTTCTCCAACTTTTCTAGAACTAATCTCATCTTCTACAAAAAGTAAAGAAAAGGTTTTTAACTCTTCTAACACATATTCTTTTGATATTTCCATAACATTCTCCTAGTTTACTGGAAATAATTATACCATAAATATATACACTTAAATGACATTATTTTTTATATACAAAAATTATTGAATCTAAATTCAGCTTCTTTTAAATAATAAAAAAAATTATGTTTATTTACACCTCTAAATTTTTTCATAAATTCTTCGAAATAATCCCAAAATTGCTGGATTTTAATATGATTTTGATATTTTATAATCCTTCTTTGCAAAAACATACTTTTTATCTCTTTTTGAGACAAATTTTCATAGTTTTTCATATCACTAAGTAATATATTATATATATGTCCATAATCTATAGTTAAAAAATTCTCTGCTTTATAAATATCTTTATTTGGTATATACAGATATTCTTCAAATTCTGAAATTTGATTTTTTTCTAAAAATTTATCTTCACATATTTGTGCCATACTTATACGAATATTTTTAATCTCTTTTACTACTGTAGCATATGAAATATTACTAATTTTAGCTATTTTAGTAGGAGTTAAGTTTTGTAAAAATAATTTTAAAATAATCTCTTTTCTTTTTATTTTCTTTGGAGAAAATTTTCTTTTACATTTTGCACATTTTAAATTACCATCAGATAATTTATATAAAATATAATGTCCACAATAGATACATTTTTCCATTTTTTAGTCCTAAAATTATATAAGTTTTTTATAATTTTAATATATTTTTAAGAAATTGAAGTATAATTCACCAAATTTTATTAAAATTAAAGGAGAAACAATGCACATACCTGATGGTTACCTTTCACCAGCTACTGTAGCTGTAACATATACTATCGCTATTCCATTATGGGTATATGGATTTAAAAGACTAAAAAACACTCTAAATGAAGAAACAATGCCATTAATTGGTGCATTATCAGCATTAAGCTTTATTATAATGATGTTTAATATTCCAATACCAGGTGGGACTAGTGGTCATGCTGTTGGTGCTGCTTTAATTGCTATTTTATTTGGTCCATGGATTGGATTTATTAGTGTTAGTTTAGTTTTACTTATTCAAGCTTTAATTTTTGGTGATGGAGGGATTTCAGCTCTTGCTACAAATTCACTTGGAATGGCTTTTGTGGGAAGTTTTGTGGGATATTATATTTTTAAATTATTAGAAGATAAAAAATTTGCACCATTTATCGCTGGATGGAGTGGTATTGTTGTAAGTTCATTATTTATAGCGATAGTTTTAGGAATACAACCATTTTGGAGTGAAGCTGGAAAACCTTTATATTTTCCATTTGATTTAGCTACTACAATACCTGCATTAGTAGGTAGTCATATGATATTTTTTGGTGTAGTTGAAGGTATTTTAACACAAATTGTTTATAGTTATTTAAAGGATAAAAAATGAAAAAAAAGTTATACATAATTTTAGCTATTTTATTTATTTTAGTTCCTTTAGGGCTTTTAACTGATTATAGTGCATGGGGAGAATGGGATCAAGAGATTTATAAAAAACTTATAGGATTTATCCCCGAAGGGATAAAAAATGCACAAGGTATCAAACCTATGATTCCTGATTATGGAGAGGGAAGTGTAGTTATGTATTATCTTTCAGCTTTAATAGGAATAGGTGTTTTATTTGCTATTTTTTATATATTAGCAAAACTAAATAAAGGAAAAAATTGATTCAAATTTTATTTATTTTAGTTTTTTTTGGATTATTATTTATTAAAAACTCTATCCTTTTGGGTGGAGTTATATTAATTTTATGGATTATTTCATTAAAAGATGCTTATAAAATATCAAAAAGAGTATTTAAATCAATTATATTTTTTAATTTAGGTATTAGTATTGGATATTTTATTATGTCATTTTTTAAAGAGATAAATGTAGTTGAATATTTAGTTTATATAAATTTAAAAGTATTTTCTCTTACTTATTTTGTATTTTTCTTTTTTTCTAAAGTTGATATGGTTAAATTTTTCTCTTTTTCAAAAGATTTAAGTTATTTACTTACTATTACTCTCTCACAAATATATTCTTACAAAAAAACATTTGAAGATTTTAGATTAGCATATAAAGCAAGAGTGATAAAAAAGGTTAAAAATCAAGAAGAAGGGTTTATAAAAAGAACATTTGAATTTTTCTTAAAAAAAGCGATGAGTGATAGTAAAGAAAGAAGTTTAGCTTTAAAAGCAAGGGGTTTTTTTGATGATTAAAATAGATAATTTAAATTTTAAATATGAAGATGATGAAGTTTTAAAAAATATAAATTTTGAAATCAAACAAAATGAAAAAGTTATTTTACTTGGTAGTAATGGAAGTGGAAAAAGTACACTTTTAAGGATTTTAGCTGGATTATATTTTAGTGATGGATATTATTTTAATGATAAAAAAGTAAATAAAAAATTTGCAAATAAAGAGTTTAGAAAAAAACTTGGAATTTTATTTCAAAATCCTGAAAGTATGATATTTAATCCCACTGTTTATGATGAAATATCTTTTAGTTTAAGAGAATTTGATATCCCTATAGAAGATAAAGTAGAAAAAATAGCTTCAACATTTGGAATTACTCATTTGCTTAAAAAAAATCCATTAAATTTAAGTGGTGGTGAAAAACAAAAAGTGATTTTAGCTTCTATTTTAGTATATGAGCCTGAAATAATTTTGCTTGATGAGCCAACCGCTGCTATGGATCCAAAAACTACAGGATGGTTTATTGATTTTTTGATAGATTTAGATAAAACTTTTTTATTAGCAACACATGATTTAAGTTTAGCTTATGAAACAAGTGATAGAGCTATAGTATTAAATGAAGGAAATATTATTTATGATGGTGATATGGAAGAGTTATTTAAAAACAAAGATTTATTAATTCAAGCAAACCTTATTCACTCTCATAAACATAGACATAAAAAATTTATACACTCACACTACCATTTACATTTTTAAGTCCTAAATTTATACAAGTTTTTTAAAAATTTTACTAAATTTTAAGATATTTGTGTATTATTACAAAATAAATAATCATTCATTACATAAGGAGCATAATATGTGTGTAGATTGCGGATGTGGATTAGACCCACACAAACATGATGTAACAGTTTCACATAGTCACGACCATCACCATCATGAACATTCTCATGATCATGGACATCATCACCATCATCATGATGAAATAAAAGACAATCCTCAAATAAGAGTAGATATAGTTGAAAAAATATTAGCTAAAAATGATGCAGAAGCAAATCATAATAGAGCACATTTCGATGCACATAAAGTAACTTGTTTTAATCTTATGAGTAGTCCAGGTAGTGGAAAAACTACAACTTTAGAAAATTTAGTAGATAAATTACCCGTAAAATTTGGGGTAATTGATGGAGATTTAGAAACAAATAGAGATGCTGATAGACTTGCAGCAAAAGGGATTTGGGCTACACAAATCCAAACAGGAAGTGCTTGTCATTTAGATGCTACAATGGTACATAAAGGACTTCATGGATATCCATATGAAGAAACTGATATTG
>Ga0256828_1001468_pt1 | contig 14693 bp, 15 predicted proteins | sample CV88metaG_FD_185993 | JGI IMG/M metagenome (GOLD analysis project Ga0256828, IMG submission 185993) | Hydrothermal vent microbial communities from East Pacific Rise, Pacific Ocean - CV88 | ecosystem: Environmental > Aquatic > Marine > Hydrothermal vents | place: Pacific Ocean: East Pacific Rise...
ATATATACAAAATCAAGGTTAGCACCTTGTACGCATTCATCCCAACGGCTAAAGACCATTGGGATTTCTGCTAAGAGTGATTAAAAGTCATCTTTAAAAATAATATCATACGACTGTGACTCTTGACTCATCTCAAAGACACTTTGTGTTTTTGGGCTGTGTTCATACTGCAATTTAACCCGTGAGACAATATCGTTAATATAGATGATGGTTATTTTATTGGTTAACTTTTTTCCCACCTCTATACTGTTCCCTTCACCTAAAACTAAGTGGTCTAGCTTTACACCAATATCATTCAAAGCTGCTTTTGCCATCGCACCACCCATCATACGCATCATCTCATCACCACTATGGGCATCACCTCCTACTTCAGAGTCAAAGAGAATCACAGAGAGAATCTGCTCTTTAGAGAGTGCTGGCGTTGAAGAGAAGAGGATATTAGGTCTACTAGGTGAACCCGTGACACTAATGGTAATAAGGTGCTTCAAGGCTTTGTAGTGTACCTTTATATCTAAAAGAGGTTTATTGGGATTTCCCGTAAAGTAGATAAAACTCTTATCTAAGACAAAACGCTTCCCTTCAAACCGATAATAGCCCCCTTTCATTAACTCAATAGACCCTAAAACCATCATCTCACTATTTTCAGCTTTATTGAGCGTTAAAGAGGGTTTTAGACGTAAAGAGATAGCCCCTTGTCTTAAGATAAGAGGTCGTTTTGTCTCAATTTGAATATTACTACTTAAGTAACGCATAAAACGGTTCTCCTCTTTTTTCTTCATCTTCTGAACAATCACAATATCACTGTCACTCTCAAAGCGTTTTTTGGAGATATCATAGGTAATTTTACCACCAAGGAGTGTCACTTTACCATTTAGTTGTGTGTGTTCCCCCTCTCTTTTTCCCCGTAGTGACAATGCACTCTTTAACTGAACGTAGTCGTGCTTAATGCTTAATGCACGTGCATCACTTTTAAGTGTTCCACTCCCCTTTTTCAAGTCGTAACGCCCCTCAAGACGGAGTTGGTCATTGAGCCATAAAGGTGAGAGTTTCACCTCACTCCCCTCTAATGTGATGAGTGAGGGTTTCGTACTAAAAATCTCTTGCTTATCATAGAGGAGATGATACTTCTCTAAACGTAAACGCCCCTGTTCTAAAAGCATCGTCACATTCACCTTATCTATCATCACAGCAGGCTTCTTCTTCTCCTGATAACGCAAAGAGGGGCTAGAGATATTGAGTTTGAGTTGCTTCATATTCTCTACTGTCGCATCTAACAAAAGGCTACCATCTAAAGGAGGGACTTCTCCTAAAGGGTAATACTCCCCCACACCCTTTAGGGTTTTTTTAATAGAAGGGGTACGTAACGAAAGGCTTAGACGCTTTTGAATTAACCCTTTTGCCTTCAGATGCATATCTGCAAAAGAGAGTTTACTCTCTAAGCTCTGATTTTCCAATCCATACGTCACATCTACATCTAACCCCTTCCCTTTTGCAATGAGTGTAGCCTTTTTGCTCTCTAAGCGACCATGCAGAGATAAAGGAAAGAGTTTTGACCAGACCACTTTGGGTTGCCACCCCTCTAAGAGGCTATTCGCACTTAAAGCTAAGGTTGTTTGATACGTCAATGCTTTATTGTAGTGGAGTTGACTCTTTATCATTAAAAGATTTGAGTCTATGGTTACATTAGCATCTAAAGGAAGAGGTTTTGCAAAGTCAATGGGGGCATTGATTTTGACATGGGCTACACCCTCTTCTAACCCTTCAGGCATCTGAACAAACTGCTTCAATACCAAAGGCTCTCTACTCTCAAGCATCAAAGAACCCTTTTTTAAATCAGGGGAGATAAAAGAGCCTTGAATTAACTTTGCAGACAACTTCACATTTAAAGCAGAGAGATTCCCATCATAGGCTACTTTTAAGCCCTTTAGAGGCTCTTTGAGTGCATCACTCAACCCCTCTAGTACTATATGATTCACCTCTCCAGAGTAAGAGATATTCTCATTGAGATAACGTAAATCGTTACGCACCTCTACCCCTTTAGCATAGGGTGTTGTAAGGGTCGCTTCTGTCTCAACCAAGAGTTTTTTTGCATCCATATCATAGTGTATCGCTGAAGTTAAGCTGTCAATATCAACATTAAAGCCACCCTCTTTTGCTTTTAAAAGGCGTTTAGCTTTAGCTGAGAGCATTACCTCTAATTGCTCTTTTGAGAGGTTCACATCAAGGTTTACACGTCCAATAGATGCCTCTCTAAGAGGGAGATGATAGAGTGTGAAGAGTGCTTTATGGGGTGTGAGTGCGACCTTTCCTAAGAGATGATTGGAGAGGATTTCTCCTTTAAAATGGAGGTTTGCCACATTACTCTCTAGTGCAATAAGCAAATCCCCTCTTTGCATCTGCCCCTCTTGAAGTAAGATAAGACTATTGCTTAAGTCAACCTCTAACGCTTCTAGCTTTAACTTCTCTCTCTCATAAGGGTTGAGTGCTACATGAAACGATTGAATCTTTAATGACTCAATCAAAGGACGTTTGGGAGAGGTTGGTAGTTCCTTCTCTTGTGGGGCTGTTTGATTTTGCTCTTTTTTGGGAATAAGACCAAGTAGGGCTTTGAGTTTCACCTCAGAGATATCCCCCTTTTCAAGGGTAAGACAGTGGTCTTGAATCTTCCCCGTAAGAGAGAGATGTGTCACATTACTCTCTACATCAACCACAAAAGCCTTAAGGGTTATCCCCTCTTGGTTAAAGTGTAAACCATTCATACTCAATGTAGTGTGATGAAAAAAGACACCCTCATACTCAAAAGGCATCAAAGAGAGTTTAAAATGACGAAGAAAAACCTCAAAATCAAACGCTCCACTCTCCTCCTCTTGAGGCTTTGGTTGTGCTTGCATTTTTTCTGTGAGAGATTGCATTAACCCAACGTTGAGTGCTGTGACTTCTATCTTTTGAAAGCTTATGCGTTTATCTAACAGAGCTAAGGGGTTCCAACGATAGACAATCTCATCTGCTACTGTCTGCTTTTGGTAGGTTAACCCTGCAATATGTACCCCATTAAAGAGGTTTCCTGAGATGTGACGATACCCTATTTGATATGCTGGTGCATACTTCTGAGCGAGCTTATCTATGACCCAAGAGGAGTTGAGTGCGACAAGAAGAGCCACAACCATACTCACAAGTAAAAAAAGAAGTGTTAAGAGAATTTTTTTCAAAATGATTGTCCTATTTGAAATGAGATACCGTAAATAGAACGGTCATAAATGTTCCACCCTACATCCAGTTTAAAGGGACCAATAGGGGTCATATAACGCACCCCTACACCCACAGATTGTACATACTCACCACTAAAATCATAACTTGATTCTGTTAACATCGTATTGTCACTAAAGAGTGCGCCATAGAGTTCTCCTACAATAGGATAGTCTGCTTCAAAAGAGAAGTTAAGAAGTGTTGAACCTCCATGAATGGTGTCTTCTGTGGGAGAGAGAATCACCCCTAACTTATTGTATCCATACGCACGGTTATAGTAAGAGCCTCCTGCAAAAAAGTACTTTGACTCTGGAATGTCATGAATCCCCTTCTCTATGGTTCCCACTTTTGCCACACCTGCTAAAGTCAAATCACCAAATGAGTCAATATAACGCCCCTCAAAGAGTGTCTTCAAGTAAGCACTCGCATCACTTGTTAGAGGTAAACCATACTCCAAATAGGCACGTAAGTAGTATCCATATTTAGGGTTGAGTGGGTCATCTCTTTTATCATAGACGAGATTTAAATAGGGGTAGAAGAGGACAAAGTTTCCTGCCTTAACAGCTTGTTCAAGCTCTTCATTCTCAGAAAGGTTACTTAAGAGTGTAATATCGATATTCTCAAATGCCCACCCTAATTTGGCTTTCAAACGCCCCTCATTATGCTCTAAATAGGTATTTAAATACCCCTTTTTCTCCTGAAATCCCGTATACTCTAAGTTTGAATACCCCACACTTGAGCCTAAATCAAGAGGAAAGTCCCACAAGGAAAAAACATCAGGCTTTATGAGCTTTGCACTGAGAAGTTGCTCCTTTTGTGACCAAGAGGCACGAAGGTGTACCTTTTGTGCATTCCCTAAGAAGTTACGCTTGGTTAAACTTCCGTGAACCCTTGCACCCACAAAGGTATCATACCCAGCACCAACCTCATAGTGGTAGGGTTTTGTTAACATCTGTACATCAATATCTACGGGGACTTCATTGTAGAATTTTCTATCGGTATGAATGAGTACACTATCAAACGCATCAAGCCCATAGATACCTGCATAACTCTCTTTGAGCTTCTTAGGGTCAAAACGCTCCCCTTTTTTTGCTACCACACGAGAACGGACAATCTCAGCATCAATCCCCTCTAAGCCCTTAATGGTTGTCTCTCCAAAGCGACACACACCCCCTTTATCTAATAGATAGACCAAAGAGACCGTATGTTTTTTAATATCCACATAGGCTTTGGTATCGAGGCTATAACTACAATAGCCATCATTAATGAGTTGTGTAATGATGTTATTTTTAGAGGCAATAAACGCTTTGGCTCTAAAAATATCCCCCTTTTTAAAAGGGATAAGTGAAGCAATAGGATAGTTACTCTCAATCTTTATCTCCGAGACACGAACAGGCAATCCCTCATCAATCTTCACTAATAGATACGATGAAGAGGATTGAAGCGTCACCTTTGCTGTATAAAACCCCTCTGAGGCATAAAACTGCTTGAGTGTCATCTCTAAAGAGGGAATCAATTTTCTATCAATGGTATAGTTCCCTTCATCACTCTGCCAAAAGTGCTTCTGACTCACCCCACCTGCTACCTCTTCTAACTCCGTAAGGGTAAAGTGCTTCTGCCCCTCTATACGTAAAATAGTCGTATTGCTCTCTTCTCTCTCTTGTGCATTGAGTGTCACACCAAAGAGAAGAAAGAACCCTAAAAGGGTATAAAAGATATATCTCATCTTTTTCCTTTATTTTAAGAGGTCTTGGACACTCTGCATAGGGTCTTTTTGCTCTTCTATCATCGCATAGACCTCTTGTGCAATAGGTAAATAGAGAGATTTCTCCTTGGCTAATCCATAGAGGGCTTTGGCTGTTGGCACACCCTCTGCTACCTCTCCTAACGCTTCTAATATCTCCTGCATACTCTCTTTTTTTGCCAATCCTAACCCCACACGAAAATTACGAGACATCGTTGAAGAGGCTGTTAAAAAGAGGTCACCTGCACCTCCTAAAGAGAGAAAGGTATCGGCTCTTGCACCAAATGCTTCTCCAAAACGGGTCATCTCTACCAATCCTCTAGAGATTAACGCTGCTTTGGCATTGTTTCCTAAGCCTAACCCTTCACAAACCCCTCCTGCAATAGCAATAACATTTTTATACGCACCTGAAACCTCTGCACCAATGACATCATCACTCACATACCCCTTAATAAAAGTAGGTAAAAAAGAGACAAATTGGTGGGCTAACGCTTCATTGCTAGAGGAGATAATCAGTGCTGTTGGGAGTGACTGTTGTACTTCCGTAGCAAACGATGGTCCAGAGATAAAAGCCAGACGTGAAGGGTCAATAAAATCGCCATAGACCTCATTTAAAAAAGCTCCAGTGGCTGTCTCAATCCCTTTTGAAGCGACCAAGATTTTTTGTCCATAATCCACAAAATGCTCCTGCATCCAACCTCGAATAAACTGTGCTGGAATAGCAATGACTAAGTAGTCACAACGCAGTGCCTCTTGCATAGGAACAAAATGCTCTATCGCTTTTGTCTGACGCGAAGAGATAAAGACCTCTTGCTTTTGGCTTAATGCGTGGTGTAATGCTCTTCCCCATTTTCCAGCTCCAATAACAGCTATACTCATCTCTGCTCCTTTTGTGTAATCAATGTTTCAAAAGAGTCTAAATCCTCTTTATACCCAATACAGACAATGGTATCTCCACTGTCTAACTTATGCTCCAATCCAGCAGTAATAAACTCAAAGTGGTGTCCTCTCTCTTCATCAATCAACCCCACCAATAAAACCCCCTCAGCTGAGAAATCCATATCATCAGCCATCATACCATCTAAAAAAGAGTTCTTAGGAATTAACATCTCTCGAAAGCTAATCCCCTCCTTACTACCTACAAAACGCTCTAAGAGCTTTGTTGCAATAGGTTTTTCTAAAATATTATAGATTTTATTGGCACTCACTTCATAGAGGTCAATCACCTTATTTGCCCCAGCCATCTGTAACTTTTTGGTGACATTTAAAGAGTCAGAGATGGCAAGAATGTAAATATCAGAAAACAAAGAGCGTAAGGAGAGGGTTAAGAATACATTGAGATGCTCATCGTCCATCACACAGACAAACTGCTCATAACTCTCCACATCAATACGCTCTAAATTTTCATCTTTGGTCACATCAAGCAGACGTACATCTTCAAAATGGTCACTCTTTGCCTCTTTAAAATGCTCTTTGGTTGACTCAATAATGGTAATCTCAAAACCATCTGCTTTTAACCCTTTTGCAATAAACTTCCCATGGTTTCCATAACCAAAAATCGCAATCTTATGTTGATGCATAGCCACCCTTTTCGTGTTTCATCTTAAAATACTCTAAACTAATCTTACGTCCCATCACTAAGAGTACATCGTGGGCTTGAATGGTGACTTCTCCTTTAGGATTAAAGAGGAACTTCTCTCCTCTTTGAATCCCTATAAAGAGAATCTTATGTGCTTTAAAATCTAAAGAGGCTATACTCTTACCCACTAAAACCGTAGACTCTAAGACGTGAATCTCATCAATATTAGCAATACTCTTCCCCGTTAAAACGGCGTGAATGGCTTTATACATCGTTGGCTGGGTAATGGCTGTATATATCATCGTATTGGCTACCATATTGGGCATTAACAACTCATCTGCACCTGCATAGTGAAACTTCTTGAGGGTTGCTGGGTCATTGACTCTTGCAATGACGCGAATTTTAGAAGAGACACTTTTAGCATTGAGTGTAATGTAAATATTCTCTACATCACTACTGGTCAATGCCAAAAGTGTAATCTTCGCGTGGTTAAAATCGAACTGATTTAAGACACTAAAGCTACTTGCATCTTCACAAATAGCCGTATAACCATCTTTCTTTGCCATCTCTACACGTTGTGGGTCACTGTCTAAGAGGACATAATTCTCTATCTGCTTACGGTTTTGCCGAAAAAACATCTTTGTCAGTTGCCCATATCCACAAATAATTAAAAACGCATCACTCTTATTCATCTGCTCAATAATACGATTCTCTTTTAACTCTCCTAGACGCTCAGAAAAGGCTGAAACAATCACCGAAGTCACAAAAGAAATCATCGCAATACCACTAATAATGATTAAAATAGAAATGGCACGTCCTATCTCCGTCACAGGAGAGATGTCACCATACCCTACGGTTGAGATGGTTACAATGGCCCAGTAGATACCATCAAAGAGTGTCCCAATAGACTCATTCTCATCTGCTTCTAAAATATAAATTGCAATCCCTGAGGTCATCACAATAAAGATAAGAAGAAATAGAAGGGTTAAGAGTTCGAACTTTTTATTAATAAGAACATCAACAAATTGGTTGATACTCTTTGTATAACGTAACAGTTTAAAGACACGAAAAAGAATAAAGACCCTCAAAACCCTTAAGGGACGATAGGCTGGTAAAATTGCCAAGAGGTCAACAATGGCTGATGGGGTTAACATATATTTCAATTTAGAAAGAAGTGCCTCTTTTAAGACCCCATAGAGGTGAAACTCTCTTGAGAGAAAATGGGCATTGTTATACTCAGAAATAATCATCTCAGAGATATCATTATAGACCCATAAACGCAACAGATACTCTAACGCAAAAATAAAAGAGACAAAGTAGATGTCATAGTGGTCTAACCAAGGAGGTACAGGGTTTTTGACTTCATAAATCAAGATAAAAACAGAAGTAATGACCAAAAAGATAATCATTAAATCAAAATAGCGTTTATAGGGGTTGTTGGTATCGAACAAGAGTGTGCGTGCGAACTGCTTTGCTTGTTGATACCGTTTTGAGTGATGAAGTAAAAAGGCTAGAGAGAGTAGATGTCTCTTCATCTTCTTACTCCTAACATCTTATGAGAGTCTCTCTTTAAGAAGTGTATTGACTTTTGCAGGGTTTGCTGTCCCTTTTGAAGCTTTCATTGTCTGTCCCACAAAGAATCCAAAGAGTTTCTCTTTCCCCTCACGGTACTGAGCCACTTTCTCTTCATTGTTCGCTAAAATCTCATCAATGATGGCTAAAATAGCACCATCATCACTCACTTGAGCCAATCCTAACTTCTCAATTAACACATCAATATCACGCTCTTCATGCTCCATCATATAGTCTAAAATCTCTTTTGCACCTTTTCCTGAGATGGTGTCATCATCAATTTTTACAACCACCTCTCCAAGGGTTTTAGCATCAATAGGAGAGTTTTCAATAGCATATCCTGCTTTATTTAAACGCCCTAACAGTTCAGAAGTAAACCATGTAACAGCCATTTTCGCATTTGCCCCTGTCAAGAGCATCTCTTCAAAGAAGTAGGCTTTCTCTTTATCGGCTGTAATGACGAGTGCATCATACATCTTAAGACCCAATGTTTGGGTATAGCGTTCTACTTTTGCATCAGGAAGTTCTGGCATCTCTTTTGCCTCTTGAATCATCTCTTCACTCACGACCAATGGGCGTAAGTCTGGGTCTGGGAAGTAACGATAGTCTGCTGCTTCTTCTTTCCCTCTCATTGAGCGTGTCTCACCAGCTTCAACGTCCCATAGACGTGTCTCTTGATAGACCTCTTCATCATAAACACCATCTTCATACGCTTCTGTTTGACGCTGAACCTCATAGGCAATAGCAGAGGCGATAAACTTAAAAGAGTTAATGTTTTTAATCTCTACACGTGTACCAAACTCCGTTGCACCTTTGGGGCGAATAGAGACATTCACATCACAACGAAATGACCCCTCTTGCATATTGGCATCACTAATATCTAAATAACGTACCGTTGCGTGTAACTTCTTCAAGTAAGCCACTGCCTCATCAGAACTACGCATATCAGGGTCAGACACAATCTCTAAAAGAGGTGTTCCTGCACGGTTTAAGTCAACCTTAGAGATGCTCCCTTCGTGGGTATTCTTTCCTGCATCTGCTTCTAAGTGTGCTTGCGTAATACCAATACGCTTCTTCGTACCATCTTCAAGGTCAATAAAGAGTTCACCCTTTTGCACAATGGCACGACTCAACTGTGTAATCTGATAGGCTGAGGGACTATCTGGATAGAAGTAAGACTTTCTATCGAAAAAAGAGGTGTGATTGACTTGTGCATTTAACGCATACCCTAAACGCATCGCTTTAATGGCTGCTTCTTTATTGACTACGGGTAAAGCACCAGGAAGTGCTAAACAGGTCGGACAAGTATTGCTATTTTGATGGGCTGCAAATGAGGTAGGACAAGAACAGAAAAGTTTTGTTTTTGTATTCAACTGGACATGGACTTCAAGACCGATAACGGTTTCAAACATAGGTATTTCCTTGTTAGATAATTGGAGATATTATAGCGTTTTGGTACTATAAAGAAGTTTAGCGTAACTCAGAGCTTTCTTGTTTGGCTAAGAGTGCTTCAAGTAGTTTTGTCTGTTTTTTAGCTTCACGATAGTGTGCTTGTGTTGTAAAAATGTGTTCGAGTAGAAGAATGGCTATCATACCAGGAATAGCACCAAAGACCCCTGCAAGAAGGGCTAAGATAAAGTGCATAGGAAGAAAAAAGTTAAAGGCGAAAAAAGCACCCAAAAAGAGCCACGCCCATGAGATACCCAATAAAAAGCTACCTACAAACGAAAGCATTGAACGACTCAATCGCATTCTCTTCTCCCTAAAGAAGTAACCACTTCTTAGTGGTCATCTTCCATTGCTACGGCACCTGCAAGGTAAACGTAGATAAGAATCATAAATACAAACGTCTGAAGCAGAGCAGAGAACGAAAGTAAAAGGTATGCTGGAAGTGGTGCAACAAATGGTACAAGCATCAACAATACCCATAAGAAAAGGTCATCACCCTTGATGTTACCAAAAAGACGGAAACTCAATGAGATAATTCTTGAAATATGTGAAACAATCTCAATAGGGAACATTAAAGGAGCAAGTACTTTCACTGGTCCTGCAAAGTGTGCAAAGTATTTTACAACACCATTTTTCTTAATTCCTTCATAGTTGTAGTAGAAAAATACTAAAAGAGCCAAAGGCAGTGTTACGTTAATGTTTGATGTTGGTGACTCAAACCCTGGAATAATACCAATGACGTTTGAAACAAAAATAAACATTCCCACAGCAGCAACGAGTGGTAGATATTTTCTCGCTAACTCTTCACCAATAACATCTTTCCCCATAGAAACCACACCACCAAGGTACGCTTCCATTACATTCTGCGCACCTGTTGGTACAGCTCTAAGACTTTTTGTTGCCATTTTTGCAACAAATAACACAATTCCAGCTACCAGCAATAAATGTGCAACAAACATCAATTGACCGTGACCAAATATTGCACCTAGGTAAGTAAATACACCTTCCATTAAAACATCCTCTTGTTAATATTTGCTTGTATTCTACATAAAAAGCACTAAATTATGGGTTAAGTTTCCCTAATAAGTTGTGCTTCTTTCAAAAAAAAATTCTTTCAGACAAAAAGGTAACACCATTTAAAAATGAAAATCCTCTCCAAGGTAATACTTTCGGACATTCTCATTCTCAATAATCTCTTTGGCACTCCCCTCTGCTAACATCTCTCCACTTCGCATCACATAGGCTCTATCACAAATACCTAATGTCTCACGTACATTATGGTCTGTAATTAAAATACCCATATCCAGAGCAACAAGCTGTTGAATAATGTTTTGAATATCAATCACAGCAATGGGGTCAACACCAGCAAACGGTTCATCTAAAAGAAGAAACTTCGGCTCAGCCACTAAAGCACGTGCAATCTCTACACGCCGACGCTCTCCCCCACTTAGACGAATCCCTTTACGTGTACGAATGGGTTCAATGTTGAAAATCTCTAAAAGTTTCTCTATGCGTGGTTGGGCTTCATCTTTTTTTAATCCCAACGCCTCTGAAGCGATACGGAGATTATCTTCAACACTTAAATCTTTAAAAATACTAGACTCTTGAGGAAGATACCCAATACCCATCTGTGCGCGACGACTCAATGGCATCTTGGTAATATCCTCTCCATCGAGTAAAATAGTCCCCTCTGAGGCATTGGTTAACCCACACACCATATAAAAAGAGGTGGTCTTTCCTGCACCATTAGGACCAAGAAGTCCAACAATCTCTTTTGATTCTACCTTTAAAGAGATATCATGAACAATCCGTGTCTTTTTAATGACTTTGGCTAAGTTTTTTGCTTCAAGTGTATGCATCTACGCCTCAATCTCATAACATCGACCTTGAGGGTCTTGTGTAATATGAATATGCACCACACGATACCCTACTGATGCTAAAAAGTTTGCTAACCTTTCACTTCCCCACTCAATAAAGTGCCACCCCTCTTTTTGAAACTCCTCTAAGAGTCCCATCTGCATAAACTGCTCTTCATCTAAACGATAGAGGTCATAGTGGTAGAGTCTATTACCATTTTCACCCTCATAACACTGCTGTAAAGAGAAGGTAGGGGAAGTCACTTCACTCTCAATCCCTTTCGCCTTTGCCACAGCTTGTGTGAGTGTGGTCTTTCCTGAGGCTAAATCACCTTTTAAAAAGAGCATCACACACTTCTCTTGACCAACACACGCATCAATAGCATCCACCACATCACCCAAACGCTCCAAAGAGGCTACCACTCTCATTTGCTACCTTTTGCTAACGCTTGAGAGCGTTGTACCATCTTCTCTAAATGGCTATATGCTTTGGCTGAGTCTAAGTGTACTTCAACACGTTCAATCGCCTCATCAAGGCTACACTCTCCAGCAACAAAGAGAGCAAATGCACTGTTTAAAACCACCACATCACGCTTTGCACCTCTTAACTCTCCTGAGAGAATTTGACGTGTAATGGTTGCATTCTCTTGTGCATCGCCTCCTAAGATTGCCTCTTTTGGTGCTAACGCAAAGCCATACTGTCTAGGATTAATCTCCCCTTCAAACATACGTCCCTGCTCAATATAGGCAAAGGTTGTATTACCTGAGATACCAATCTCATCCATACCATCATTACTACTTACCACAAATGCCCGTTTTACCTCTAATGCTAAGAGTGCTTTTGCCATACGTGTCACATAAGAGGGGTCAAAAACCCCTAAAAGGTAACGTTTTGCACCAGCAGGGTTTGTTAAAGGTCCTAAGAGATTAAAGATGGTTCTGTGAGAGAGTGCCTTTCGTACAGGCATAATATGTTTCATTGCAGGGTGGTGGTTGGTTGCAGGAAAGAAACAAAATCCCATCTCCTCTAAGAGGGTTAACTTTGCTTGCTCATCTAAATCTAAACAGAAACCTAAAGCTTCGAGTAAATCGGTTGAGCCTGAGCGTGAAGTAACACTACGGTTTCCATGTTTAGCCACCACATACCCCATAGAGGCAACGACTAAAGAGACGGTTGTAGAGATGTTAAAACTCCCACTCTTATCTCCCCCCGTTCCTACAATATCAATCATACGCTCATGTAGTGCAGGAGGAACGTCTAAACCAATGGCGTGTTGACGCATCACTGAAGCAGCCGTAGCAATCTCTGTGGCACTCTCCCCTTTTTCATAGAGGTCACACAACAATGTGGTTGCCTCCTCAAAAGAGAGTTTCCCCTCAAAGAGTTTTTCAAACTGTTCACGTATCTCCACTTAAAGCTCCTTTACATATAACGCTTTTTGTGACTTAGGTATGGTTTTTGTCTTTGGAATATCCAACACCTCATAGTGTTTATCTCCCTTAAGGTAAGAGATGGTAATTTTATCGCCAATTTTAACATCTTTTGATGCTTTAGCCTTCATTCCATTAATAGATACAACCCCAGACTTTAACATATCCGTAGCAATTGTACGACGCTTAACGACATTGACACCACTTAACCACTTATCGACTCTCATTGCTGAAACATCTCTTGGGCTTTTTGTGCTTGTAGTAACCCTTTCATCGTTAAACTACCCGATTGAGAGAGATACTCCTCCTCTTTTAAACGTTTAAAAAGACTCTTACACTCTTTCATATCAAACATACCTGTATCAACAAGCATATGTTGTACATCTTTGAGCGTCTCTGTTGGCTCTTTTTTCATCACAGCCAACAGACAGACTCTCTCTACTACATTCTCATCAGTCATTCTCTACTCCCTTGTGCCTACTCAGCCCCACGTCTAGTGGAGGTCTGAGTTAAGTACAACTTCTCTTGTACTTCTTCTTACAATAATCTCACCTGTGGTTGAGTTTTGTCTAAAGTGTAGTCCATTCAATCCTTGGAATGCATCAGCACGGAATGTTGTTTTATTCTCTAGATTTGCCTGAGGGTTTGCCTCTTGAATTTTTGCTAACTCTTCTGGTGAAACTTTTACTTTTGTTCCTGCAAAAATAGCCAAACCACCATCAATAATACACGCATCTCCCAATGGAATACCACAAGTAGAGTTTGCTCCAAGAAGGGTATTTTCTCCAATACTAATTGGGTTACCATCTGTTCCTGAAAGAACACCTAAAATAGACGCTCCCCCACCAACATCTGAACCAGCACCAACAATAGCAGAAGATGAAATTCTACCCTCTACCATAACAGGTCCTAGTGTTCCCGCATTAAAGTTAATGTATGATGCACCTGGCATCACTGTTGTTCCTGCTGCAAGTTGCGCACCCATTCTCACTTTTGAAGCCTCTAAAATACGTGTGTTATCTGCTGGAATAACGTGTTGTAAGTAGCGTGGGAACTTATCGACTGAGTCAATCGTTGGGTAAGTACCACTGAGTTTCATCTCAATCTCATTCTCTCTTAAGTAGTCAAGCTCATATGGTGTGTTTCCAACCCATGCAACATTACTTAAAATACCAAATGCCCCATTGAGGTTCACTTTTCTAAGCTCTGCTTTGCTTTGAGAGAGAGCATAAAGTTTAAGATAGACAGACTCTACTGACTCTGGGTTTGCATCTTCAAATAAGAAGACAATTCTAAAGTTTTTACCAATATCTTCCATATTTGCTAAGGTTTTTACCACTTGTACATTCTTATGTGCTTCACCTGTTGCTTCTGCAAGGTATGGAGCAAAAGCAGCCATTGCATTCTCTACAAAGTTTTCATTAATCGTTGCAACAAACTCACTTCCTGAGAAATCCACTTTACACTTCGCCTCTTGTAGTGCCTTAATAAAAACAGCAGCACTCCCAAAGTTCTCATTCCAGTTAATCAACCCAAAATTTGCTTGAAGAATCTTCTCTGCATTCTTCTGCCCTCTATCTACACGTGCAATACCAAATGCCATAGGGACTCTATACCCCTCTTGTGCTGTTACCTCTGAAACCAATGCTTTAAATGCGTCTGTTGATGAAATTGTCTCAATTGCCATAAAAATCTCCTAAAAATAATAAAAGCAATTATACTTTTTTTAAGCTGAATGCAACCCTCCCCATCTCCCAACCCCCAAAATGCTCCTTGAGTCATCATCTTATTTTGAGAAAATTTGAGATACTATTAT
>Ga0256828_1001469_pt1 | contig 14680 bp, 11 predicted proteins | sample CV88metaG_FD_185993 | JGI IMG/M metagenome (GOLD analysis project Ga0256828, IMG submission 185993) | Hydrothermal vent microbial communities from East Pacific Rise, Pacific Ocean - CV88 | ecosystem: Environmental > Aquatic > Marine > Hydrothermal vents | place: Pacific Ocean: East Pacific Rise...
TCTACAATCTGTATGTAATGTTGGGTTAAACTCATTCTTTTCACCAAATAATAGTTGATACAACTCATTTTTATAGATTACATGATCTAATTTTGCAAGATTTACAAAAATCTTATTACTTATCGCTTCAACCTCATACACACCTCTTCCTGCATTTTTTTGAAAAGATTTCATAAGATCGATTAGTATATCTATCCTTTTTTTAGTTTCAGTAACCACTTCAGCTACAACATCAGAGCTATGTTTCATTCTAGCTGTTTCCTCTTGAATAGAAACAACTACATCTTTTATCTCTTTTGCTGCATCGGCACTTCTTGTAGCTAGATTTCTAACCTCTTGAGCAACTACAGCAAACCCTTTACCAGCTTCACCTGCAGTTGCAGCTTCAACTGCTGCATTTAAGCTTAAGATGTTTGTTTGAAATGCTATTTGATCTATAACTGTAATAGCTTGTGCTATATCATCACTTTTTTGAACTAAATTTTTTACTATCTTATTCTCTGTTAAAATTTGATCATTTAGATTTTTTGTATCATCAACAATCTTTTGAGTAAGATCAAGACCCTCAATAGAACCTTTTGCTGTCTGCTTAGATGCTTTTGACATATCATCCAATTCTGTTAACAATTCACTATATACATTTTGTGTATTTGACAACGACTCATTCATATTTATATTGTGCTTGTGTAACAATCCACCATCTTTATTATCGTGAATTGATATCTTAACTAACGATATTATCTTCATATCTGAATAGATTTTAGTTTCAATGCTAGCTTCACAACTCTCAATTATAATACGCTCTTTACCTTTTTTTACTGCATCTATAACATCTTGAATATTTTTAATATTTTCATCTGCTCTACTATTTGTAAATATGATATTATAATTTTCATCTGTAGCTATTATCGCTTCATCTCTACTATATTGTGCGATTCTTTTTAATCTTTGATTTTCATTCTCCAACTTTTGGATTTTTCTTTCACAATCCATTGTTAGATTATTTTCTACAGATCTTATCTCTTGATCTTTATTATCTATTTGTTGTTTTAATCTTTCTATCTCATTTTTTAATGATTCTATCTCTTGATCTTTAATCTTTGTATTAAAAAACATATTATTTACCTTTATATTATTTTCAATTCACTTATTATTTTAACTAATGTTTAATTAAATAGAAGAATCGTTTCCCTAAATAATTTGCATATGATAAAGCCGTAACATTTTGAGTAATTTTTCCTCTATCTATTGCCATAACTCTTCCAACTTTTACACCAAATGGAAATATATCATCCATACCACTTGTGATAATCTCATCTCCTACTTTTATATTTTTCCATAAAGGGATATAATTTATCAATAGGTTTCCAAACTCATCCACACCATGAGTAATACCAGGAGCCTTCTCATCTCCTATAAATACAGTATAGTTACATTTTGGATTATTATTTAGATAACCAATATTTTGTGCTTGTTTATTTAGCACTATTCCACAACTATACCCATCATATGTAATAAGTGGATATATTTTTTTCTCTTCTAGTTTAACATTTGTACTCATAACAATCTTAGAGGTGTCATTTATATTTAGATAAGATAAAGCTTTTACTGGGATATATGTTAAATTACTATCATAGTTTAAATTTAATAAAATATTTTGTTCATCTAATCTATTTTTAGTCATCATATATTTTATTTTATATATACGATTATTTTTATTTTCATCCTCTAATTTTTCTATATAATTAGCCTGATTTAGATATTTATCAAATGTAGATTTTAATGTAGATTTTGTAGAGATTATATATTCTGAAATATTATTTTTAAATATTGATATTTTTTTTTGAATATAAATATCAATATCTAAAAGATAACCAATAGTTAAAAGAATAACTATTATAAAAGAAGCTATTGTTTTATTCATTAGATATAAGTTTTAGTAACGATTCCTCATCTAATGTTTTACTTGTACCATAAGCTACGGCTAAAAGAGGTTCTTCAGAAACTCTAACTGGAAGCTTAATATCATTTTCAAGATATTGTGCCAAACCACGGATAAGTGCTCCACCACCTGTAAGAACTACACCATTATCTACAATATCACCAGCAAGATCAGGTGGCATCTCTTCAAGAACTTGACGAACAGCTAATGAGATCTCTTTAAATGGTTCAGTTAAAGCAGTTCTTACACCCTCACTTGTAAGCTCTACAGTTGTAAGAAGTCCAGAGCTATCTCTACCTTTTACTTTTATAGTCATATCTTTTGGTTGTTTTATTGCAGTTCCAACCTCAATTTTGATATTTTCTGCTGTTCTCTCCCCAATATAAAGGTTGAAATTTTGTCTTACATAATCTACAATTGCTTTATCAAATCTATCTCCAGCTACCTTAATAGATTTACTAAGTACCAATCCACCCAAAGATGTAACACCAATCTCAGTAGTACCACCACCTATATCAACTATCACATATCCATCAGGACTAGACACAGGGATCCCCGCTCCAATAGCAGCAGCCATAGGCTCCTCTACAAGAAATACCTCTCTAGCTCCCGCACTTAAAGCTGACTCTTTTACCGCTTTTCTCTCAACTTGAGTGATACCATGAGGGATACAGATAATTATACGAGGTCTTAAAAATGACTTTCTATTGTGAGCTTTCTCTATAAAATATCTTATCATTCTCTCTGTCATCTCAAAATCTGCTATAACACCATCTTTCATAGGTCTTACTGCTTGAATATTTACAGGAGTTTTACCAATCATCTGTTTTGCATCTGATCCAACTGCAAGTATTTTATCTCTACCGTATCTATCATGTTGTACAGCTACTACTGAAGGCTCATTTATAATGATACCTTTACCTTTTACAGATACCAATGTATTTGCTGTACCCAAATCGATCGCCATATCATTTGAAAACCAACCAATAAATTTATCGAATATCATAAATTCCCCTTTATCTTATGCCACTTTTGGCAAATCTGTTTTCTCTACAACATCTTTTGTTATAGTGATTGTTTTGCCTTTATATTCTGGAAGATCATACATAATATCTAACATAATATCTTCTAAAATAGATCGAAGACCTCTAGCACCAGTTTTTCTCTCAATAGCTGCTTTTGCTATCGCTTTTAATGCTTCATCTTCAAACTCTAAATTTACATCATCTAAAGAGAATAACTTTTTATATTGTTTTACTAAAGAGTTTTTAGGTTCTGTTAAAATATGTATCATAGCATCCTCATCAATCTCTTGTAGTGTTGCTATCATATGTAAACGACCAATAAGCTCAGGGATCAAACCATATTTCACAAGATCATCTGCTTCGATCTTATCCATAAAGTTCTCTTCCTCTTTTTTAGTTCTTTTCTCTTGATTAAAACCTAAAACATTTCCACCATCTCTTTTTGCAATAATATCTTTCATACCATCAAATGCACCACCACAAATAAACAGTACATTTGTAGTATCTAGACTAATCGCCTCTTGACCAGGATGTTTTCTTCCCCCTTTTGGTGGAACATTTACACTGCTTCCCTCAACTATTTTTAGTAGTGCTTGCTGTACACCCTCACCACTTACATCTCTAGTGATAGATCTATTTTCACTCATTCTAGCAATTTTATCTATCTCATCGATAAATATAATACCTTGCTCCGCTTTTTTAATATCTCCATCAGCAGCTTGGATAAGTCTTGTAACGATATTTTCAACATCATCACCAACATACCCAGCTTCTGTTAGGCTTGTAGCATCTGCTATAGCTAAAGGTACATCAAGATGTTTTGCAATAGTTTGAGCTAAAAGTGTTTTCCCACTTCCTGTTGGTCCTAGAAGCAACACATTTGATTTTGATAACTCTGTATCATCATCTTTTAGATCATTTTGTTTAAATATTCGTTTATAATGATTATAAACAGCTACACTTAAAACTTTTTTTGCTTTATCTTGACCCACTACATACTCATCTAGTATAGTTTTTAACTCTTTTGGTGTTAATATCTCTTGAGGCATAGATGAGTTTTTAGAACCATCTACTTGCTCTATAGCACTATTTCCATTTGCTTTATGACTCTCTATTATCTCATAAGCAGATTTAGCACAAGATTGACATATAGTCGCATGATCTCCAGCTATTACTGGGTTTTGAGGTGTATCTTCTATACCACAAAAATCACATATTATTTTTTGTTGTTTCATATATTTTATTTCCTTATAAAGGGGATCCCTCTTTTTGTTGTTATAACAAAATCGGCCAACTTCTTAACATATCTATTTTCATTCTCTTCTAAAATAGTATTTGCTACATCTACAATAGGATTACCAGATTCAAATATAGATTTATAAGCTTTTCGAATCGCATTTATATCATCCCTATTTTCAAAATGTCTTCTTAAGCCCGTGATATTCAAACCTCTAATATTTGCACGATTCCCTTCACATATACAATATGGAGGTATATCTTGAACTAAAATAGATCCACCACCTATCATAGCAAATTCACCTATCTTACAAAACTGATGTATTGCACTTAATCCACCAATAAAAGCATGTGAATCTATCTCTACATGACCTGCTATTACTGTACTATTTGCTATTACTATATTTGATCCTATTATAGAATCATGTCCTACATGAACATGACCCATTATCAAACATCCATCACCTATAACAGTTTTATATCCACCACCAGCAGTACCTGTATTTATAAGGACATGCTCTCTTATTGTATTATTATCTCCAATAATAAGCTCTGTTATTTCACCCTTATATTTTAGATCCTGAGGAACACTACCTAAGACCGCATGTGAATAGATCTTATTGTTTTGACCTATTGTAGTTTTTCCTGTTATTAGAGTATGACTTTGTACCTCTGTCCCTTTTCCTATTGTTACATCTTTACCAATAATTGTAAAAGGTCCTATTGTTACATCATCCTCTATTATCGCACCATCTTCAATAATAGCACTCTTATGAATATTTGTCATAATCTATTTATCTACAATCATAGCTTTCAGTTCAGCTTCAGATACTAAAGTATCATTCACATAGGCTTTACCATCAAGAACTATAAGATTTTTTCTAAGTTTAAGTACATCTACTCTATACTCTAGCTTATCTCCTGGTTTTACAGGCGATCTAAATTTTGCTTTATCTATACTCATAAAATATATAACTTTAGATTGAAGCTCCTCATCACTAAGCCCTGCACTTTTAAGAGCCAATATACCACCAGCTTGTGCCATACCTTCAAGTATCATAACACCTGGATATATTGGATGTCCTGGGAAGTGTCCTTGAAATACTGGCTCACTTATTGATATATTTTTATATCCAACGATTGTTTTTCCTATCTCCATCGATACAATTTTATCTACAAGTAAAAATGGGTATCTGTGTGGTAATATTTTTTGAATCTCTACAATATCTAGCATTTTTGTTCCTATTTTAATGATCTTTAAGTGTTTTACACTATTAATATTGCTTTAATTATAGCGAAATTTCCATAATAATAGATTTAAAAGGATGCACTGTTATATTTATCTTCTATATCATACTTACTAATCTGAACCCAATCACCTACAAGATTGGTATCACTTTTTATCTCTATTGAGTTAAAAAATTGATCATAGCCTTTATAGATACCATCTTTTTTTGACTCTACTAATATATCTAAAGGTTGTTTTTGCTCTCTAAAAACTCTATTTTTAGATGCAATTTTTGACTCCAACTCTTTTAATCTCTCTTTTGCTACTGCTCCATTTACTTGATGTGGCATCGTAGCAGATGGTGTCCCATCCCTTTTACTATATGTAAAACTATGGATATGAGTTAAAGGGAATCTTTCAAGATTTACCATAGCATCTTTCCAAAAACTATCTGTTTCACCTGGATGTCCTACAATAAAATCAGTCCCAAGTGCATAACCTTTTGATGCTAGGTATTCAAAAAGTTCAAGATCACTATCTACTTTATTTCTTCTATTCATAATATTTAGCATATCTTTACTTGTGTGTTGAAGTGCTATATGTAGATGTTTACCCATCCAAGGCTCTGTAAGTATCTCTTTAAACTCATCTGTTATCTGCACAGGCTCTACACTACCTAGCCTTATTCTTCGCACCCCTCTTATCATTGAGATCTTTTTTAGAAGTTGTGCTAGTTTATCTCTTTTATTTTTTACACCTATAGCTTTCCCATAGCTTCCTACATTTGTTCCTGTAAGTATAAATTCACCAAAACCGTTAGATGCTAAAAGTGTAATCTGATCTAATATTTTTTGTTCATCATAGCTTCTACTATCACCTCTTACATAAGGGATAATACAATAACTACATCTAAAATCACACCCCTCTTGGATCTTCACAAATGCCCTACTTTTACCTATCATTTTTTCTATAACTGTATCATCTATATGTTTTAGATCACCAGCTTGAAAAAATCTTGTATCATCTTTTAAAAGTGTATTAATCTTCTCTTTTTCACTATGTCCAAAAAGTGCATCTATTTTATTATCTTTAAATAGACCCTCACCTTTTGTCCATACTCCACACCCTGTAAAGATCACTCTTGGATTATTTGGTAACTTTTTTAAACCATTTATGTAACTTCTTGCTGTACTATCTGCACTATTTGTAACAGTACAAGAGTTTATCACCACTATATCTGCATCTTTCTCATCAAAAGTTATACTAAAATCTTTTAGATTATTCATCATAACTTGTGTATCAAAAACATTTGTTCTACAACCAAATGTTTTGAAATATACCTTTTTCATATAATTATATTTTCTCCATAATTTATATATTAAAAACTATTCTTTCTAAAATAGCTATCAACACCATTTGCTATACCATCTGCTATATATTTTTGGTATCTTTTTGTATATATTCTTTTCCCCTCTTTTGGGTGTGATATATATCCAACTTCTATTAGGATAGATGGCATTTGAGCTCCTACAAGAACCCAAAAAGGACCCTCTCTTACTCCACCATCTCTTATAGCTTTTTTACCATATATTTTTCGTAAAGAGTATAACATATTTTTTTGTACATCTATTGCTATTTTATTAGATTCTGTTATCTTACTTTGATTTAAAATTGTCAATAAAGAGTTTTTACTACTCCAACCCATAGAGTTCATATCCCCTTTATTCTCCAAAGCTGCTACCCTTTTTGCTCGTCCACTTCTAGCTGGAGATAAAAAATAGGTCTCAATCCCATGTGCTTTTTTTGCTCTTTTTTTTCTAGCAGCATTTGCATGTATAGATATAAACATAGTGGCATTTTTTTTATTTGCAAATTTTGTTCTATGAGATAGCTTTATAAACTTATCTCGCGATCTTGTTAAATAAACTTTATACCCTCTTCTTTTTAATCTATATTTTACCTCTTTTGCTATATTTAGTACAACTGTTTTCTCATACTTTTTACCACTTCCAATAGCACCAGAGTCTTTTCCACCATGACCAGCATCTATTACTATCACCCTTGTTGAGTTTTTTAGTTTATTGCTAGATGGTAAAAGTTTTACTTTCTCTTTTATCTTTTTATTATGTTTTGCATTTTTTTTAGATTTTGCTTTTATATCTAAAATTTTTATAACAATCTGTTTTCTATTTATGATATATATTGTTTTTGGATTTTTTCTATTTTTAAATATAATCTCTAGCTTATTATATTTTCTTTGTATTATTGTTGTTTTTACTATTGTACTAAATTTTAATTTTGTAGGTTTAGCATCTTTAAAATTACCTTTTATAGTAAATTTATCATAATAATACCCACCTTTTTTATATTCACTAAATTTTATATATGAACGATTTATATTTTTTGTAAAATTTATAATTATACTATTTTTAGTTTGTTTAACTGACTTAATACTATATTTTTTATCTAGTGAAAATTTTGTTTTTTGTGGTTTATGTAAAGAATAAGTAGTATCTAATCTATTCAACTCTTTTTTGTATTTTAAAGTATTTATCCTAAGTTTAGATCCATAGTTTATGATCTTTTTTAAAGAGGAGATCTCCTCTTTTTTATTATTTGACAATATCGCACTAAGATATTGTTTTTTTGCTTCGTTAAACTTACTTTGATAGTAAGTTGAACTCGCAAATAATATATTTGTTAAAAATAATAAAATTAAAAAAAGTCTAATCAAATTATTCGCCGTTTGTAAGTTTATCCATCAACTCTTTTACACTTATTAGTTTATCTAGTCTATACCCATTTGTACCAGTGAAAAATAACCCAGTATCAAGTTTACCCATATATGCATCACTTAAACTATCTGCTATACAGTATCCAACCTCTTTAGCCTCTACACCTCTTTTACATGGTGCTACACAGTTACTAGCACATGCTATTTTAGGAGCTGTACCATTTGCAATAGCTTTTTGAAGATTTGTTATAACTCCTCTAGCTGGAAGCCCTACTGGAGATTTTATAAGCTCTATATCTTCCTCTTTTGCTTTGATTAATACATTTTTTAGATTTTCATGTGCATCACACTCATGTGTACCTATAAATCTTGTAGCCATCTGAACACCATCGCAACCACGAGCTAACATATCATCTATATCATTTTTATCCCAGATACCACCCGCTGCAATTATTGGGAAATCTCCCCATTTTTTTGCCTCTTCTATAATACTTGGTAAGATATTTTCTAATTGATACTCATCTTGTGTACACTGCTCGTATGTAAAACCTTGATGTCCACCACTTTTTGGACCCTCAACGATAACTGCATCTGGTATTTTATTGTATCTTTTCCATCTTTTACAGATAATTTTTAAAGCTTTTGCAGATGAAACTATAGGGATTAGTGCTACATCTGGATAGTCTGCTGCAAACTCTGGCATATTTGTAGGTAGTCCAGCACCAGTGATAATTATATCTATTCCAGCTTCACACACATCTTTTACAATCTGACCATAATCGCAACTTGCATAAAGGATATTTACAGCAAGTGGTTTATCCCCTGATATTTTTCTTGCATTTTCTATTATAGCTTTTGTTGCATCGCTATTATAAAAGTTATGTGCCTCTACTGGTCTTCCTGTTTTTGACATCTTTTTAGAGTATTTTCCATCTTCATAATACCCAGTTCCTACAGCACTAATTACACCTAATCCACCGTTTAAAGATACATTTCCAGCTAATTTATCCCAAGATATACCAACACCCATACCACCTTGAACGATCGGTTTTTCTATTGTATATTTTCCTATTTTTAATGGTTTCACTATATTATCCTTTATTTTACTATGATCTTTACAAAGTTCTTTTTACCTTTTTGAAGTACAAACTCCCCAACCTCTAATATTGTTTTCTCATCCTCAACTTTAACCTGATCCAGTTTTACCGCTCCACCTTTTATATCTCTTCTTGCTTGAGATGTAGATGGTACAAGATTACAACTCACAAGAGCATCTAATATACCAGTTCCTGCAACTATATCATACTCTTTCATATCTGTTGGTATATTTTTTTTAGCAAATATCTTTGTAAACTCATCAGCTGCTATCCCACCTGCACCATTTCCATGAAATCTATCAACAATCTCCATAGCTAACATCTCTTTAATCTTTTTAGGGTGTAGTGTTTTATCTTCTACTCCAGCTTTTAGCTCCTCTATTGTAGATAAACTTTTTGTAGATAATAGCTCGTAATATCTCCACATAAGATCATCAGATATACTTAAAACTTTTCCAAACATATCGTTTGGTTCATCTGTCACACCTATATAGTTACCAAGAGATTTTGACATCTTTTGAACACCATCAAGACCCTCTAAAATTGGCATCATAAGTACAACTTGCTGTTTTTTTAGCCCATAAGCTTTTTGTAGTTGTCTCCCCATAAGAAGATTAAACTTCTGATCTGTTCCACCTATCTCTATATCTGACTCTAAATATACAGAATCATACCCTTGAAGAAGTGGATAGATAAACTCACTTACTGCAATTGGTGTATTTGAGCTATACCTTTTACTAAAATCATCTCTTTCTAGCATTCTAGCAACTGTTAGATTTGATGCAAGTTGAAGCATACCCTTTGCACCCAATGGTTCTAACCAATCGTTGTTGTAAACAATTTTTGTTTTTGTTTCATCTAAAATTTTAAAAGCTTGAGTTGTATAGCTTTGGATATTTTTTACTATATCCTCATCGCTTAAAACTTTTCTAGTAGCACTTTTTCCAGTTGGATCTCCAATAGTAGCTGTAAAATTACCTATTAAAAATTGTACAATACCACCATATTTTTGAAAAGTAGCTAGTTTTTGAAGTAATACTGTATGCCCTAGATGAAGATCAGGAGCTGTTGGATCAAATCCAGCTTTTACTGTATATGTTTCTCCATTTTCATAAAAATTTCTTATTAGTTTTTCTAATCTTTGTGTATCTATAATCTCAGATGTTCCTCTGTTGATCTCTTCTAGTGCTTCTTGTATCTTATTATCCATCATTTACCTTTTAATTTACATTTCATATAATTCTAATCGTATTTTATCTTGTCCCACTTAAATTTACTTATATTTTTCTATTTTTTAATAAAATTAATATTTAATGCAAAGGTAACTCTATGTAAAATACAGCTCCATTTTCACTATTTTTTACATATAGTTTCCCATTTAGATGCTTTTGAATAATATTTTTACTCATATATAAACCCAAACCTGTACCAAAACTTTTATGTTTTGTTGTAAAATATGGATCAAATATCTTATCTATAATCTTCAAAGGTACCCCTCCTCCATTATCCTCTACACTAATAATAACATTTTTATCATCACAACTTAGATCAATTTTTATCCATCTATTATCTATATTTCTTTCAACTAATATATCTTTTGCATTATTTATAAGATTTATAATAACTTGCGATAACTCACCTACAACTATTGTTACACTTACTGGATCTAAATTATGAATATTATTTATTAATTTTATAGAGTTATTTTGTAAAGATGCAGATAATATCTCAAGAGCGACATCTATTCTTTCTTGAATTATCACTGTTGCTACTTTTCTTTCCTCTTTTATATAGTTTCTAAATGTATCGATTGTTTGTGATAAATATTGGGCATTCTTATTTATTGATTCCAAAAGCCTCATTTCATCTTTTATCTTTAAATTTCCCATCTCTTTTTTTATCAATATTCCTGTAGCTGCTGTGCTTATTACACTTAATGGTTGTCTCCATTGATGAGCAATATTTGCTATCATCTCACCCATTTGAGCATTTTTAGATTGTGCTAACATATCTAAATCTTTCTGTTTAAGTTGCTCTTGTTTGAGTTTGTAGTCTCTTCGTAATCTAATTTCATCAAGTATAATATTTATTTTCTTCTCTAAAAGATCATAATCTATTGGTTTTAAAATATATCCATCAACTTGCATCTCAATAGCATCCATAAAAAAATCACTTTCACTATGTGCTGTTGTAAATATAATATGTTGTTGCTGATTTATCTTTTTTATCTCTTTAGCCATCTTTATACCATCCATATTTGGCATCTTTATATCTGATACCACAATATCTGGCTTATAATGCATATAAAGATCTAACCCCTCTTTACCATCTGATGCTACTATTAATTTATCGCATAGATAAGATAATGGTCTTTTTGTATTATTTTGTATCTCTTTCTCATCTTCTACATATAATATTGTTATAGTATCCATATTTACATATCCACTTTAATTTTTATTTTTATTAAAATCTATACAAAAGCAGGTGCCATTATCTATGTTTTGTACATTTAATTTACAACCCATATTATCTTCTATTATCATTTTTGACATATATAGACCCATACCTGTACCATTGCCTTGCTCTTTAGTTGTAAAATATGGTTCAAAAACTCTATCAATAATATCCTCTTCAATTCCACCACCATTATCTTTTATCATCACCATATTATCTTCAAATGTAATTTTTATTTGTGGATTTTTTATATTGTTTTCCACAATAGCATCATGCGCATTATTTAACAGATTTAATATAACCTGCTGATATTCACTTTTTAAACCATGATAACTAAACTCATCACCCTCTATTATTAAATCTATATGGCTATGTTTAAGCTGTGCAAACTGCATATCTACAACTGATTGTGTTGTCTCTTTTACATTAAATGTTGTTTTTTCTTTATCTATTCGAAAAAACATCCTAAAGTCATCTATAGTTTTAGACATAAACTTTATAGTCTCTTTATTTTTATCTATAAACTCTTTAATATATTCTTTATCGTTTAATTTTCCATCTTCAAAATCATATTTTAAATTTTGTATCGATGTTATTATCACATTTAATGGTTGTCTCCACTGATGAGCAATAGCACCTATCATCTCACCCATAGATGCTAATTTCGATTGTTGTTGTAAAATTTGTAGTTGTTTTGTATTCTCTTTTAAAGCTTCATCTATCTCAACTTTTAAATTATTATTTAACAATGTTATCTTATTTGCATATTTTTTTATCTCTATATTTTTTTTCATAACAACTATTAAAAATATTATTATTATAAATAAAATAATGAAAAAAACTCTAATCTCATATTTATAAATATCATAAAATGTAGATGGTTTATTTATAATAATACTATTTCCATTATCTATATCTAGTTTATCTATATCTAAATTGTATTTTATAATATTTTTCATATTAAAATAAAACTGATTTGGACTTTTATCTTTAAACCCTATCTCTTGCATCGGTTTACCATCTAAATAGTTTAAAGCTTTTTGTGCCGCAACTTTTGCCTGAAGCTTACCACTTACACAATTTCCACCAATAACATTATCAAAATCTAAAAATGAATTATTATGAATTATTAATGGATTTTTATAAACTTGAGATATTTTTTGTAAAGCTATATTATATGACAAAAATTTTGTATCATCTCTAAATCCAGAAAAAACAAGCAAAAAACATACAGAATGATCTTTATAGTTTTTAAGCTGTTTGAGTACATCTTTTATATCTTTTTTATTGATATAGATAAACTCAATATCTTTTATATTTTCAAAAGCTTTTTTATACTCTTTTATTATCTTATTTGCTGTTACAGTGTTGTCAAATATTAGATATATAGTTTTTAGGTCTTTATCTATCCTTTTAGCTAGTTCAAGATTTGCTAAAGGGTTCTTTTTCTCAAATACACCCGCATAGATATTTGTATCTAATGTATCTTTTAATTTAAGATTATTCACTCCACAAAAAAATACTTTTGCTTTTTTAAACAATTTGTTATTTTTATATTTTCTAATAAAATTCAAAGCATTGTCATCTGTTGTGATAACTATATCAAATACTATATCTTTATATTTATTCATATAAAAATTTAAACTATTGTTATCTCTTTGCTTACTTGGTCTAAACCTTTTAGTATCCATAAACTCAACATAGATTTTATCATCTCTTTTTGACTTAGATAACTCGCTAAGAATTGAATCAGATTGTTGCTTTGTCCAATCAAAATTTAAATGGTAAGAGTTTAGGATCAGTATATTTTTACCAAAACTAAATGTTATAGCTATAAAAAATAAAAATATATATCTCATCTTTAATTACCTATCTATTTATACTTGATTCGACTTTCTGATTCACTTTGTACTCATTTGTTACATTTGTAGTTTGATGCTCTATTTTACCAGCTATATCTTCCTCTTCTTTTTTCAATCCTTGTGGACACTTAATACTATATAGATTTACAGCACACTGTTTAAAGTTTGGCTCAAAAGATTTTGGATCGAAATCTGGGATTGTTAGGTTGTTTATAAGTTGTTCACTAAAATGAAACGGTACAAATATATCACCTTCCCTTACAACCTCAGTCACTTTTACTATAAGCTCCTCAACTGCACCCCTTTTGTTTCCTATTTTTATCCTATCGCCACTACTTACTTCTAATTTTGCAGCATCTTTTGGATTTATCTCAACCCAAGCTTCAGGTGCAAGATCGTTTAGAAGATCTATAGTTTTTGTTTTTGTTCTTGTATGCCACTGCTCAACTGTTCTTCCTGTGTTTAGATTTAGTGGAAAATGTGTACTACAAGACTCTGAAAGTGGTTGCCAATCTACTGGTAGTAATTTTGCTTTCCCATCCTCTGTTTTACACTCAAACCCTTCTGTGTAGAGTCTTTTTTTACCCTGCGGGTATTGTTCGTTACATGGCCATTGGATCCCACCTAGTTTTTTAAGTTTTTCATAACTCATCCCACTATAATCACACAGCTGTCCACGACTCACTTTTTTTATCTCATTGAAAATATCTTCACTTGTTTTAAAGTTTTTAAACAACAGCTCATATTTTCCATCAAAATATTTTGAAAACTCTATAACTATATTTGCATCACTCATAGTTTTTCCCAAAGGCTCTACAGCTTTTTGTGCATAGTTACATCTTCTTTCACTATTTGTGTATGTTCCCTCTTTCTCACTCCATGTAGCTGCACTAAAGATCACATCTGCAATCTCGGCAGTCTCAGACATAAAGGCATCTTGTACCACTAAAATATCGAGTTTTTTAAGTGCAGATCTAAGTTTGTTTTGATCTGGAAAACTAACCAAAGGGTTTGTTGCAGTTACCCATAAAGCTTTTATCTCACCTCTATCAATAGCATCTATTATTTGAGGATATGAGTAACCCCTTTTTTTAGGTACAAG
>Ga0256828_1001470_pt1 | contig 14671 bp, 15 predicted proteins | sample CV88metaG_FD_185993 | JGI IMG/M metagenome (GOLD analysis project Ga0256828, IMG submission 185993) | Hydrothermal vent microbial communities from East Pacific Rise, Pacific Ocean - CV88 | ecosystem: Environmental > Aquatic > Marine > Hydrothermal vents | place: Pacific Ocean: East Pacific Rise...
AAAACGTTACTTTATCATTTTTTGGGAGTTTTACTATCTATTTTTCCCTTTATTGGCTATTTTTATGATTTATGGGAAGTTGTGGAAATATTTACAAAATACAAGGTGGTAAAAGAGAGGTATAGCACCCTCTTCTATCTATTTTTAATTAACTTTATTTTTCCTTTTTGTTGTACGGAGTGAATTAAAATTTTTAGTAAAAAGTTTCTCGGAGAAACTTTAATTTGACAAAAATGCTGAAATCCAAATTATAATCAACTAATTAGTTTGTAGTTTTTTCTTTTTTGCTTCTGTTTCATCATGATATTTTCTACCAAGATTTACAACAATTGCAAACACTACAGTTAATGCTGTAAATATCCCTAGTACTAAAAGTTTCATTTCCATGTTTAAATATCCTTATGAAACTTTAAAAAAAGTTCCTTACTTAATGCTCTTCCAGTATAAATACATGGTTTGTTATTAGTTAGCTTATTTTTTATGCAATAGTTTATATAAGTCACTGTCTTTATTGTCTTTTTCAGCAACAATAAAAGCAGTAAATGCAAAAGCTATTGCTACAATTACTTCTAACATTTGTGATCCTTTTTAAAGTATTAAATTTTTATAATATTCCTTATTTAGGAAGTATTATTTTTTTTACCTCAAGAATTGCAAGAATTAATATTCCAAAAAATATAAATAAGTGTAACGAATCCATAGTGAATTTTCCTTTTTTTAAATACTGAAAACTTAATCAGCAAGGTAATCTGTTGTAAATTCTTTCCATCCAAAATATAATGGAATTGCTACACCAATTACTCCTACAATTGTCATTGCGAACTCAGCTATCATTAAATTAACCTTTTTAAATCTTAGTAGTTTTAATAAAAAAATTGCTATAATTCCACAGAATATCAAGCGGGTGATGTTTATGTAAAAAAGTTAGCTAACCTTGATTAGCATTTTTTCTTACCTTCACCTAGCTTGTAGCCGCAAAGTTTTATTTTACAATTACTATTTAATTCTTTTACCTTTTTTATATTCATTATGCCCTATATGATACATAATTGCAAATATTGTAAAAGCTAAAAGTGGTAACATTTCCATGCATCAAGTCCTAATATGGTTATAAAAAAAAATTATAAATTACTTTAAGAATCAAAATCGTCATTATTGTGAAAAGATAGTCCCACCTATCTATAAGCATTCCCTATCGCTCTTAGAGTGATAGATTGATTTGACTCCTAAAGTATTGTATTATACCATTTAATTTATCAATTTTAACCGTAAAACCACTTTTTAAGGAATGGATACAAGGTTAAAAAGCTCTAGTTTTTAATGCAGAGTGTCTTTTTGCTGTATATGTTGATTAACTATTTCAAGTGGAGTCGGGATTCACCTCATTTATTTGGTGGAGTATCAAAAACAGATAAACTTTTTAGTATAACTAACCTCTTGTATTTAAATTAAGTTTTTCTATTATAGAAAACATTTTAAAAATAAAAATAGCATTAATCATTATAACTAGAAGTTCAAAGAAAAAAATAATCTTTATAATAAAAACAACATAATCATTTGTAGCAAATTCTGAAAAGATTATTGTAAATAATGTAAAGATTACAACAATACCAGTAATTCTTATTAAGTGTTTAATTTTTAAAAAACATTTGTTTATTCGTTTGTTAACCATATAAAATCCATTAAAATTAAAAAATATAAAAATGACCGTTATTTTATTCAAATTAAAACTATAAAATAGGTTGAATATTTTAAGTAAAATATTGTTAAAATAATTGTAATTATACTATTTTATAGTAAATCATATATTTTATAAAAGGTCAGCATGATATTAGGGTACATAAGAGTTAGTACAGAAAAACAATCAGTTGAAAATCAAAAACATAAAATTTTAGAATATGCTCATTTGAATAAACTCATTATTGATGAATTTATAGAAATAGAAGTTTCATCTCGTAAAAATCAAAATGAAAGATTACTTGATGATATTTTTACGAAATTAAAAAAAGGGGATACTTGTATTTGTACAGAACTTTCTAGGCTTGGGAGAAACATGCTAGAAATTTTAAACTTAATAGAGAAGTTTAATAAAGCAGAGATAAAGTTAATTTTTACAAATCAACCAGAACTTTCTACAAATCAAAATGAAGCATTTTCATCATTACTTTTAGCAATTTATAGTTATTTTGCTCAGACAGAGAGAGATATTATTAGTCAAAGAACAAAACAAGGGTTGGCTGCTGCAAAAGCAAGTGGAAAAACTCTTGGTCGTCCAAAAGGTTCTAAAAATAAAACAAGAGTATTAGATCCATTTAAAGATGAAATAAAAGAATATATAGATTTAGGTTTAACACAGACAAATATTTTAAAAATTATAAATTCAAAACTAGAAAAACATATTTCCTTAACATCATTAAGATATTTTATTGAGAATAATGTTAGAATGTAGAAATATAAAAAAGTTTGAAGTATAAAACGTATAAGGTATATCAATTGAAAAAAAATAATTTACTAATTCTAAAACAATACAACAAACAATATGAGATAGATAGAGAAAATTCTGTTATATATGTATCTGAACTTGATAGCAATGAAAAAGGGATTTTAGTTGATGTAAATAGTGATATTGCTGCTGAGTTAGAATCTTTTTACAATATCGATTTAAACCTCTTTGGTATAACACTCAAAGATGAAACTATTTCTATGAGTTTGTAAAAGGCTTAATTGTGAGATATGAATTTATAAAAGATGGTATTTTTGTCAATCCAATCCTACCTGATGAGTTTGATGTTACACCACATAATGAAAGAGATGCACAGATGCAGTTGTGGTGGAATAAACCATATATCATTATAGAAGATCTATCACCAGAAAGTTATATAGAGCATATTAATAGGGTAGAATATAAAGTTCCACCAACAAAAGAAGAGTATGCAAAAAAGCTACAAAAAAACAAAGAAGTTTGGTATGAAGCATTTCCTGAAGGTTTTAGATATACAGTAAGATGTTTAGATGGTGGTGCTTGGGATAGAAGTACAAATCACGGTTCATTTGCGACATTTGAAGAAGCATTAGAGGTTGCTAAAAAGTTAAAAAAGAGGCTAGAGAATGGATGAATTAAAAGCTCTTATATTATTAGTATTAGCTAGTGGTATATTTTATATCTCTTTTTTTGTGAAAGATAAAAAATGAGTAAATCAACCCAAGTTTATTTAATAATAAACTTTTCAATATATTTTCTTCTCTACCTAATGGAAGCATATTATGCAATTCTTATAGGGATACTCTTTAATGCTTTTTACTTGTTGGTTGTTGATAATGAAAAATATAAATATATGAAAAGTTATATTGAAAGATTTTTTTAAATATAAAAGAGTTTGTTTAAACTTTAGGAATCAAAATTGTAATTATTGTAAAAAGATAGCACCACCTATCTATAAGCATTCCCTATCGCTCTTAGAGTGATAGGTTGATTTGATTCCTAAGCATTTAAAAGTTTACAAGTTATATTATTAGAGGGAAATAAAAATATGGATACGCCATTTGAAATAGTTAAATTTATAATTCTTTTTTTAGTAACGAGTGCTGTAACGTATCAATCATTTAGATTAAAAAAACAATAAGATAAGTGTTTTATCAAACTATAGCATACAATAACCTAATTTATTGGGTGAAGTATCAAATAATTCGTGGAGTAAAAGATGGAAACAACAAATGATGTAGCACTTTATCTTCTTGGTGGTTTCGCAACCTTTATGGTTGTATTTGCAATCGTTGTAAATCTTGGTAGAAAATATCATGATGAAACAGAAGCAAAAAAGAAAAAACTATAATCAACTAATGTTGCTTAATTAAGTATCAGCACGATATATGACACCTTTTGCAATACTTTCAATTATTGGATTATTCTTAAGTAGTATGGTTTTGATACATAGATATGTAAAGAATCATCCTGAATTACTTCAAGAATAATTTAGTTTATAATCTATATTTAATAGGAGAAATAATGGAATTTTTAGTTGGATTAGGTATAGTCGCTGTGTTCATAATAATTGGTCTTGAAAAAGAACTAGAGAAGGAATAAAATGGAGATAGAAATCATAGGTATATTAATGACTATAACGGTTCTCTCTGTATTATGCTGGTTCTTTCGTACAATTGAAAAACTAGAAGCTTAAGCAGCATCAAAACAAAAAAATATTTATCAATATGAACAATAAAGTCTATTAAATACAAAGTGGCTTAAAATTAAAAATAAACATTGGAGTTAATAGTTTGCTTATAGAAATGATTACACCAAAGGTTAAAGAAATAGAGAAAAAATTTGGAAACAATGAACCTCTTTCGCAAGAGGATATAAATACATTGTTACTAAAATCTCAATACAACCATATTAACCATTTGGATCAAAAACTTGATGAAGTAACTGCTGATGTAGCAAGTTTAAAAAATGATTTCAAAATTTTGGAATTAAAAGTGGATAAACGTTTTGAGACTTTTGAACAACGCTTTGAAACTTTTGAAAGAAAAATTGAAGCAACAGTAGAGAGATCATTAAACAGAAATATGATGTTACTTGTTGCCGCAGGAAGTTTTATTTTACTAGCTTCAAAAGTAATTAACTGATAACAAGCATGAGAATATAAAAAATTTCATGCCAGGTTATCCTCATTTGTATCTTTTAAGAAACCTTTGAATCAGCATAATCTAGGGGTATTTTTGATTTAAGGTGTAAAAATATCCGTTTAAAATACAAAATGTGTAAAAAAATCCGCTTAACGCAATATTTTAAACTACGTAATAAACAAAATAACAAAAAAACATTATTGAAATAACTTTAAATTAATGAAAAAAGTATTATTCCATTAAAAACAAATTCCAAAAATACTTAAAATCGGTTATTTTTCTCACGTATCTTCACTAACCTTTAATGTATGTAATAATTCTTCTAAATTTTTAATAACTATTTCTTTTTCTTCATCAGAAATTTTTTTAATATTTATATTAAAACTAATAGAGTTTTTTGTTTTTTTGAATGTATAATTTTTTTTGTTTCCCCGAGAAACTTTTTGTTTTTCAGTTACTTCATTATTTAATAAATTAAATAATTCTTCTCTTTTTAAATCATTGTCAATTGCATATTTGTAGAGCTTTAATTGTTTATGCTTATCTATTTTAGATAACTCATATAACAAAAATAATTTTTGTGGAGCTTTATTGTTCTGAATATAGTTTAACAAATCATTTGATAAGTTTGTCAAACTTAAAAGTTTTGAAATATATCCTTTGCTCTTTCCTATTTTATCTACCAAATCTTTTTGCTGTACTCCAGCATCAAGTAGTCTTTTTAACGAAAAAGCTTCATCTAAAATAGTAATATTTTCACGCTGCACATTTTCTAATAAAGATTGAATCATTAACTGTTCTTCAGTTAAATTAACAAGCATTGCAGTAATTTTTTTCTCTCCAATACTCCTAAAAGCACGAACTCTTCTATGACCAACGACAATGTAAAAGTAATCTTTTTTATTTTTAATTGGAGATACAATAATTGGCTGAAGCAATCCATTAGAACTTATGCTATTTGCTAACTCTTCAATTGAATCATCATTGTATTCTTGTCTTGGTTGATAAGGGTTGTCAACTAAACGATCAACTGGTATTGTTATAAAATTCTCTTTTGTTTCTTTAGAAAAAACAATACCAAGAGCTTCATTACTATTAATAACCTTATTTCCAAGAAATTTCTTATTTTTCATTTTATTTTTAAAACTCATCTTGACTCAACTTTTCTTTAATCTTATTCTTTTTAATATTCATATCTAATAACATAGCTATGTTAAAATAATTTAATGCTGCATCACCCTTTGGATCAACATCAGTAATTAATTCTCCAGTTGCTTGTGTTTCTGGTATTTTAGTTGTTTTTGGTATCATAAAGTCTTTAATAAAATTAATCCCATTATGATAAGAAAAGCTCTCCAATTCCTCAATAAAATATTTTGAAACATTTGTATTTAATTCCACTTTACTAACAATAACACCCAAAATTTCAATGAGTTTAGGGTTAGCTAAAACCATATTTTTTGTTCTTACAGATTCAATCAAATGAACAGTCTGTTCTACTCCAACTAAGCTAAAAGCCTCTGCTAAAGTTACTATAACAACATAGTCAGAAGCAGTTAATGAGGAAACAACAGAAAATCCAAGTGTTGGTGGAGTATCAATAATAATATAATCATAATCATCTGCAATTTCAGCAATCAATTCTTTTAAAATCACCTCTTTAAATGATGAATTTTCTAAATCATTAATAACAGAGTTTAAAGACAAATCACACGGTATCATATCAAATTCAAATTTACTTTTTATAATAACATCATAAATGTTTTGCTTACCTACATTATCTAAATTTTTCTTTTTCAATAAAAGATCTTTAATTGTTTTTTGAAAAGGAACTATGATACCATCATCATTTAAAAAAGGTTCTGTAACAATCTGTGTACTATTGCCTTGTGGATCCATATCTATAAAAAGAACTTTGTTACCAAAACTATTTAATAATGCAGCAATTGTATAGGCACTTGTAGTTTTAGAACATCCACCTTTATGATTTACAAAAGAAATAACCTTAGCATCTGTTTGAATACTTTCTAAAATCTTTTTATGTGTATCAAGAAACTTATAATATTCTAATGATGTATTTGTAATAAGAGATTTTCTACCAGTTTTTAATGTTGGTAATTCATTAGATTTTATTTTTCTTCTTACTGTTCCTTGATCTAATTGTAATAAATCAGCTGCTTGATTTACGTTTAATATTTTATACATAAAACTCCTTTTTTATGTATAATGCAAAAATTATACCAACTTTACTACATAAACTATGCATATATCTATATATTTTTTCAAAAAATACATATTTTATATGAAATCTAACTTTTATTCTTATCAAATAAAACATATTTTTTAAATTCTTCATCTGTAACAACAAGTATCTCACCACTTTGAAATCTAATTTTTAACTTATTATTAAGAGCTGTCCTTTGAATAAGAATAATATGTTCATATAATTCTCCATCAAACATTAAATTGTATCCATAATATTTAGTAAAATCTTCATCATGGAATTTTTCATTTTTTTGAATTTCTTTAATTTTTAAGGCATGTTGATTTTCAAACATCCATTTCCATATAATTTTAGCTCTTTCATTATCATAATAAAGTTCTGGATTTTTTGCATTATAAAGTTTACCACTTTCAGAAACTTGAATAATATGCTGAGAACCATCTTTACCAGGAAAAATAGCTAAAGGAGTGTTCACAAAGTTTTTTCTAATAAATTCTTTAAAGTCTGCAAAAGAAGTTTTATTTATTCTCCATGTAAAAATAATTTTACTAATTGTTCTACCATCTTTAACTAATTCATAATTTAAAGAATAATAAGTTTTTTCAATGATTTCATCATAAGCCACATTCAAAACACGAGATTTAAAATTAGTAAAACGTTTATATTTATCATCGTCTATACCAAAAATTTTCCTTAAAGCTTTTAAAGATATTTCCCATTTATTAAATGATCTTCTTTGCTCTAATTGTTCAAATAAAGTTACTGCATATCCACTTTTAAAAGATGCAATAATCGGTAACTTCATAATATAAGCATTATCTGTAATATATATTCTACTTCTAACCCATTCACTAAATCCAAAAGTAATTTTTTCTCTTGTTAATTTAAAATCACTTAGTAATGTTGCACCTTCTGCTTTATAAGTTTTCCCATCAGCATCTTTAAATCTAAAAAAAACTGTTTTACTCAGTAAAGATCGTAATGTTTTTTCCAAAGAATAATCATCAGTTTCTTGCTCCCACCCATCATCATCAATAAAAACATTAGAAAATAAATGAGATTGTTTTCTATTTTCAGTAATCCCAATCATTTTAAAAAACTCTTTCGTATCATATTCAAATAATTTTTGGTCTGGATTTTGCTTTAAATCATCATAAGCTATTTTTATCATAGCTGTAAAAGAAACTCTCTGATGTCTAGTCATCTTTGATGTTGGCATACCAAAAACCCTATTTTTAACGACTTCACTACTTGTTGGTTCAATAATTTTTGTAATCTTGCTACTCATATAACTACTCTTAAAAATATTATGTAGTTATATTACCGTATATTTGTAGTTATTTTTCTGAAATTCCGTAGTTTTGTAGTTATATTACCGTAGTTTTGTAGTTAAATAGTCGTAGTTTTGTAGTCATATTACCGTAGTTTTGTAGTTATAAATCTTTGCAAGCATCGCTATTTAGGTTGTTTCTAGAGAACTCTAACTAGATATATAACTAGATACATAACTTTTTTTAACTCTAGTGTTAATTTCATTTTTAATTTTATTAACACTAAACCCACCCACCCAAGCCCTGTATATAAACCCCTATTTATCCTTATTTCCCTCTCCTTTGTTGTTTTATCGGCTAAAGAGATACCTATTACTAATACTATGACTTTGTATATTCCACTTAAAGAGTATTCTGTTATAGAGTTTCCTTTTGAGATTAAGGATAAAAAGGCTTCTGCGTTTTATAGTATGGTTAAGGTGAAGAAAAAAGATAAAAAGGTGGATAGTAAAAAAGATGGTGTAAAAGTTCCACGTTTTCAAACTCCTATTATTAAGAAAAAAACAGATCCTAAAAAAACTGTTAAGAAAAAAGCTCCAATAATTATTAATGTTGGTAAAAACAATATACAGCTTTATCCACTTGCTTTAGGGCATATGGAGTTTGTTATATGGGGATATAAAAAGTTTCCTATTTTATTAAAGATTATTGTTGATAATAAATTAGGGGAGAAATATTATCTTTTTAAAGATTATTCGATTAATAAGCGTATTGCCAATAAATTAGAGAGTGATTCTCATGAGAAGATTATAGCAAGACTTACTAAAGCACTTTATAATAAAAAGCCACCTAAAGGGTACACTATAGAGTCTTACTACAGTAAATTTAAAGTAAAAAACTTTGAATTTGTATTAGTGCAAAGTTATTTCGGGAAGCGATATATTGCAGAGGAGTGGAGAGTTAGTAATAAAAGTGATGCAACAGAGAAACTCTATCCTGAGCAATTTTTTAATGATGATATATACTCGGTAAGCTTTGAGAATGATATTTTAAATTCAGATGAAACTACACGTATGTTTATTGTTAGAAAGTTTCAAACTCCACCTCAAAGTGATTAATCAACCACAAATATTAATCTATCTAATTGTGATATAAAAAGTAATATGAAGCAATTAGATAGATTATCAATACTAATAAAATCAATCCCTATCTTATTTGGAGCTACTTTATGATCCCACAACCTACTTTAAAATTCTTTTTATTATTTTTACTTTTTATCCCAACTTTTTTATTTGGGGATGATACAACTTATGTTACTGATTTTCCAATTTATGTAGATGGTGATACAACACCTATTGCTCATGTGTTTGAAGCGATTGTTAGAATCATTTCAGATGATAGATTTCAACTTGGTCTTTTACCAATTGTGATGTTGTTTGGATTGTGGAAAGGAACTTTCTCTTTAGCTAGTAGTAAGAGTAATGCGTTTAAAACTTTAGCTCTTTTAGTTGGGGCAACATCCACTTTAAGTTATTCAGATGGGGATAATTTAACTGGTGTAAAAGTGCATATAGTGGATATACGTTATTATGTTGGAAATCAAGTTGTAAAAGATGATGGGGCTGATCATTATACTGATGTTGATGAAGTGCCTTATATTATCGCTTTACCTCTCTCTTTAGCCTCTACTGTTACGTATGAAGTATCTGTGATGATAGATGATGCGTTTGCCTCTTTAGATGGACTTAAATCTACTCAAACTGGATTTATGGGTGGTACTAATGCTTTAATGAAAGCTATACAGTATGCCTCTTTGGAAAATAATAGTTCACTTGTTCAATTTAAAAATGATTTACAAGCTTTTACTAAAGAGTGTATTATGGATATAGTTGTTAATAATGATTATTCTAAATATGACCAACTTATGACACCTCCAGATGGTATGAGTGTTATGGGTGTTATAAAAAATATGAGAGATGATGATCTTAGTGATGATGATAAGATGGATAATGATGAGAAGTGTACAGATTTTTATGATGATAATATTGAGAATAAAACAGATGATGTTTATGATGAAATTTTAAAAAATGTTAATAGCGTTGTTGGGGATTTAGATCTTGAGAATGCCACATTACAAGATGCACTTGGTGAGAGTTATTTAGCAAGAATTGAATCAGATGTTGGAACAACCTCTAATCCATTTTTAAATTTTATGGCAGAGGGTCCTGTGATGCAGGCTGTTTTAGCTGGGGTGCATAGTAGTGCATTGGGGGCTGATCTTGCTGGGCAAAACGCTGCTATATCTGCTGAGATAACACGTGCAAAAGCTAATATTCAATATGAGGGTATAGGGCAGATGCGATGGCTTGTTCAGATATTCCCTTTTTATGTTCATTTTATGAGAGCGGTTATCTATTCTATTAGTATATTTGTACTATTGGTTGTAATTGCTGTTGGGTTTGATAAGGGGAAAGATATTTATATGAATTACCTCAAAGGGTTACTTACATTTGAGGTGACAGTTATGTCGATGTCTATTATAAATGCTTTAGTGAATGAGTATAATCAATATAATGCCGCAAATCAAGTGTTTGGTGGAAATCCTATGACACTTGGGTATATGGGGAATTATCTTGATTATGTGGCGACTGCTCAAGGTGTGGCTGGTATGCTTGGGTTGTTTGCTTTAATGCTTATTCCAGGTATGATATTTAGTGGTAATATTAGTGCTGCTATGAGTGGGCTTGGTAGTTTAGCTGGACAGTATAAAGGAAATAGTGCTGCTTCATTACAAGATAGTGCTGCAAAAAGTAGTGCTGCTAGACGTGCAATTGATGAGATGTCACCTGAGTTTGTAAATAGATTAAAAGCTCAAGGGATAGATGCTCCACAAGGGGCAAGTGATTTAGCTTATGCTTCTAAGATGATGTCGGAGATGAATCAAGCTGGTAGTTCATTGGCTAATTTAAGTGCTTTAACTCAATCTTCTGATGTTATACAATCTACACAAGCAAATACTACTGCTCAAATTAGTGGAAATATACAAGGGGGATTAGCAAAGATAGAATCTGGTGAGGTGAATGCTGATGGGAGTTATTCTAATGCTGCTAAAGCAGAGGTTCACCAAAAGGCACTAGAGGCTTCATCTTCTTTGGTTGCTACGGGGCAGACGCTTTTAGATGCGGATGAGCAGGCACTTTTAAATCCTAGTAGTTCTAAAGTTCAAGACTCAAAAGAAACTAAAGCTCTTAAAGCTAAAAAGGCTAGTATTCAAGAGAGTATAGAGGAATTAGAGGCGGATATAGAGGCAGATAAAAATAGTTCAACTCATTCAGGAAAAAAAGCTCAGGTGTTAAGTAAAAAGGAGCAACAGTTAGAGAAGCTCAAGCAAGAGAGTGCCAATATAGAAAAGAGTTTGAATGCATCTCAAATTAAAGACCAAAATATGGCAAATAGTAATCCATATTCAAGTGAGAGTAGATTAAATGCAGCTGTAGCTAGTTCAATGTTAAATCTCAATAGTGCTATAGCAGGTGGTCAAGCAGCGATAAGGAGTGGAGTCACAAATAGTGATGGGACACTTGATGTTACTAATAAAAAAGCATTAGATAGTATTAAAGGGCAATCAGTTCAAAGTGCTAAATCTCTTAATACTACAGCAGAGTATGGAGCAACTGTTAATGAGAAGAAAGCTTTATCTATTGCAACAGATGATGGGGCAATTTTGGGTGAAAAAGATAATAAGGTGTTTGATAGAAGGGAGCAGCTTAAAAATATAAAAGATAAAGATGCTAAATGGGATGCCGCAAAGATAGCAAGTGGACAAGCTATATCACAAGTGCATAGTGAAACACAAGCTCAAGGGGTGCATAATACTCATGCTAAAGAGAAAGAGGGATTAGAATCCTCATTTGTGAAATCATCTTTAGGTGCTGAAATGAGTGGTCGTGAGGGTGAAAATGCTTTACTTGGTAAAGGGAAAAAGTGGGCTGATAAAACAAATCAAGAGCGTATAGATACTATGAAAAAGGTGCAGGATAATACAGCTTATGGAACATTCTCTGGGATTGAAGCAACTCATGCTAAAATTGAAGCTCAAGGGGGAGTTGATAAAGCTATTAAAACTGATGTGGTTGATTCTACTACTAAAGCTAAAACTCAACAAAGAACGATTGATAAACAGTTAAAGGTTGCTGGTGCTAAAGATGGATTAGATAGTAACTCTAAAGAGCTAGAAAAAGCTACTGACAAGTTGGCTGATACTGCCTCTACTATAGGGGCTGGGAAAACGGCGAGTGATATTGCTACGGTGGAGGAACACGGTTCAGATGAAGAATTTATAAAAGCTCAAAAGCGAAGTGCTATTGAAAAAGCAACACATTCATCATTATCTTCTAAATTTGCAGATAATCAACAAGCAAAAGATAATGTAATAAAAGAAGAGAGAGCTCAATATAAAGCTGCTGGTAAAGAAGCAGAGTATATTGCTGATGGACAAAAATATGGATTTTTAGATGAAAATGGTAATGCTGTTAAAGATGCTGATGCTTGGGTAAGAGGTAGAGCTTCTATGACTGCTGCTTCTATGAGTAAACAAGAACAAGGTTTCATAGGAGGTAGTAGATTAAATACAACTACAAATGCTTTAACTGGAGAAAGTATTACAAATGTTGATGGTGTAAGAAAAATATCGGAAGGTTCAGAGATAAAAGCAAATCTATATAATGCTACAAATATAGATGAACAAAAAAATATTGAAAGAGCAGAACACGCATTAGATTTTAAAAAAGCAGCTACGAAAATATTAGCTAGTGGTGGAGAAAAAGCAGTTGAACTAAATAATTATTTAAAAGAAAAAGGGTTTGATTTAGGTTTAAGTGATGAAGAAGCTAGAGAAGGTGGTAATGCAGTTGGTTATGCTTTAACAACAGCAGCAGGGGTTGCAATGTTAAATCAAGCCCCTAAACTATTTGGTGGGAAAAAAAGTGTAATTGATATGATAAGAGGAAAGAAGTCAACTTCTACCAGTGATTCCGAGCCAATCAGTGAAACGAAGAGTCAATCCAATAGCAATAAGAATCAAGAAAGCATTGATCCAAATCATAACGAACCTCCTAAGTCAGATAACAATATTATACAAAACAAACCACAACAAAGCAAGACAGCAGAAGCATTAAATGAGAGATTAGACCAACAAGCTATAAAGAATGCAGAGAGTTTTAAAAATGGGGATATAAGTAAAGAAGAGTTTGTTAAGAAGCAAGTAGCTATTGGAGAGGTTAAGCAAGGTATAGAGAGTGGTAAAGTATCTCTTAGTAGTTTAAAAGGTGCAGGGGTAGATACTAGAGGTATGCACTTAGAGATAGGGGATAAAGGTAGAGTTGATATAGAGGCAACAGATGAGAAGTTTGCTAAAGCGGAGTTAGAGGCGGATAAGATTAGTTCTTCTTCAACTCCAAAAGTTGATGGAAGTTTCACACAATCTAAACTTTCATCAAAGTTAGATGAGCAAGCAAGAAAGAATAAGTTTGATTATGATGCTGGGAATATTGATGCAGATAAGTATCGAGAGAGAACAGCTGCTTTAAATGATGTTAAGAGTAAAATGAGTTCAGGTGGTAATATCCACTTTAATGATTTAAAAGCTGCTGGTATTGATACAACAGATATGTTTTTAAAAGGTAAGAGTGTTGGTGGTAGAGATGGGTTTATTGATATAGAGGGTACTGATAATTCACTTGCTCAGGCTGAACAACATATACAACAAGAGAGTTCTAGTGTTGCAGATACAGAACAAACAAAGGGTAAAGCTCCAGCTAAACCAGAAACTCATTCAACTTCTAAAGTACACGGTGGAGGTAAAGCAGGTGTAATTGCTTCTTTCTTAGGAGCGATGGGGTTAAGTTCTTTATTATCAGAAGATGCAGAGGCTGCTTCTTTACCAAAAGTTAATGCATCAGAAGCTATGAGTAACGCACAAAGAGCAACAGCACTCCAAAAGCCACTTCCTCAAAAATCAAATACTGTATTAGATAATCCAGAGCTAGATACAGCATTAAATGATACATCTTCAATGTTAGGAAATACATCACTTGCTACAACTGTTTTAGGGTTTGCCTCAAAAACAGCTGCAAGAGTTGCTCCAGGTATTGGAACAGCATTTGGTATAGCAGATACAGCTAATAGAACAAACCAAGGGGATTATTTAGGTGCTGCTATGTCAGCTTCTATTGGAGCTATGTCTAATATACCAGTTGTAGGAACAGCAGGTGCATTTATGATGAGTATGGCACAAGTTGCAACAGATACTATGGGTATTACAGGAACACACAATCCTCAATCTCAAGAGAACACACAACAACCTCTTATGCAAGCACAACACACCCCATCAGCCCCAGCACATATGCAACAAGCATTTAGCCAACCTAGTGGAGCAAATACACAAGCGGCTATTAATGCAGATAATGCTCAAGGTGCAACTCCAGCACAAGTACAAACACAAACAACAGCTGGTACAGTTACAAACAATCATCAAGAGGGCAATGTTGTT
>Ga0256828_1001471_pt1 | contig 14671 bp, 16 predicted proteins | sample CV88metaG_FD_185993 | JGI IMG/M metagenome (GOLD analysis project Ga0256828, IMG submission 185993) | Hydrothermal vent microbial communities from East Pacific Rise, Pacific Ocean - CV88 | ecosystem: Environmental > Aquatic > Marine > Hydrothermal vents | place: Pacific Ocean: East Pacific Rise...
CAAAAGAAGATACAAACAAATATGGTGTAATAGCAGGAGATGAGATAGAATCAAATATTTTTCAAGTAAATGATATGGTGGAAAAACCAGATCCAAAAGATGCACCTACAAATCTTGCTATTATAGGAAGATATATCTTAATACCTGAGATTTTTGAAGTTATTGAAAATACTCCAGCAGGAAAAGGTGGAGAGATACAAATAACAGATGCACTTTTAACTTTAGCAAAACAAAAAAAAGTTTTGGCATATAAGTTTGATGGTAAAAGATTTGACTGTGGTTCTATGGATGGATTTGTAGAAGCTACAAATTATTTTTATAAATTATAAGGAGTATATTATTTTACATAACCATTTTTTACAACAACAATTAGCACTAGAAGAACAAAAAAATTCTATATATAACTCTTTACCTGTTGATATTGCTTCAACTTTGGATAGTATGGCTTATGGTATTGCACAAAAAGAGAATCGTGATGTAATGGAAGTAAAAACTAAAATGGTAAATAAAATAAATATGTTAAGAGAAGAGGAAGCTGTGCATTTAGTATCGCAAATGGCAATTTTAATAGATAAATCAGTTCAACAAGGTGAAACTATTGATGATACAAATGTTGATAAAGATTTTATTAGTTTTTTATTGAGATTGTATTACTGATGATTTTAAATATAGAAGATATAAAAACAGAAGCTTTACTATTATTTTGTAGAGATTTAATTCAAACATATCAAAATAGTGATATTGAATTATTTAAAATTGATAAAAAATTAAAAATATTTATTAGTAAACATATAGAAGATTTAAGCAAAGCTATTAATACTGTTGCTTTACCAAATGAATATTATCTAAGAAATGCAAAAGTTAGTAGAATTTCTATGATTATTAAACAATATAGTAGTTTAAATAAAATGGTCTCAAAATATTTATATGATAATGCACCATTTAATCCTGCTATGCTTTGCTTTTCATTACTTGCGACATGGTTCAAAGAGTTAGAACAAGCGACAAATTCAAAACAATATGTAGTGTTTACTATTTATCCATATTGGGAGATTTATGATAGTTTATTGATCAATATAGAAGATAATGACTACAAAAAACTAAACAGTTCAATGATTGATATTGCTGAAACTGTTATATTAAAATATTATAAAAAGGGACTAAATGTTTAAATTACTTATAGATACAACAGATGAAAAAGGATTGGTTTATAAAATATCTAAAATATTGTATCAATATAACTTAAATATAGAAAATAATGCAGAATATGTAGATAAAGAAAAAAATAAATTTTTTATGAGAACAGTTATTAGTGGTGATTTTAATAAACAAAATTTATTACAAGATATAAAAAATATATTACCACAAAATGCTACAATTAAATTATCTCCAAATAGCAAAAAAGATATTGTAATTCTTGCAACAAAAGAGGCACATTGTTTAGGGGATATTTTAATTAGATATATTAGTGGAGAGATAAATGCAAATATAAAAGCTGTAATTGCAAACCATACTATTTTGGAAGATTTGGTTATGAAGTTTAATATTCCTTTTGTTTGTGTATCTCATGAAAATTTATCAAGAGAAGAACATGAACAAAAGATGATAGAAACTATTGATCAATACAATCCAGAATTAATAGTTCTTGCAAAATATATGAGAATATTAAATAAAGAATTTGTAAATCATTATAAAAATAAAATTTTAAATATTCATCATAGTTTTTTACCAGCTTTTATAGGTGCTAATCCATATAAACAAGCACATCAAAGGGGTGTAAAAATTATAGGTGCTACTGCACATTATGTTACATCTGATTTGGATGAAGGTCCTATTATTTCTCAAGATATAGTTAGAATTGATCATACATATTCATGGCAAGATATGAGAGATGCAGGAAGAAATGTAGAAAAAATTGTTTTATCAAATGCTTTAAATTTACTTTTGGAAGATAAAGTATTTTTATATGATAATAAAACAGTGATTTTATAAAGGTAGTAGATGTTTAATATAGTTTTATTAGAACCAAGAATGCCAGGTAATGTAGGCACTATAGGGAGACTTGCTTGGGCAACAGGATCAAAATTGCATCTTATAAAACCGTATGGTTTTGGAGAGATTACACAAAAAGAGGTAAAAAGAGCAGGACTTGATTATTGGGAGCATTTAGAGGTATTTGAATATGATAATTTAGAAGATTTTTGGTCTAAACACCCTTTTGATTCAAGACATTTTTTAGCAACAACAAAAGTACAACAAGCATATTTTGAATTAAAATATAAACCAAATGATTATTTTTATTTTGGTAGAGAAGATGCAGGATTGCCACAAGCTTTATTAAATCAGAGTTTAGAAACTTGTATTACAATTCCTATGGTAAATGATGCAAGAAGTTTAAATATAGCAAATAGTGTATCTATTGTAATATATGATGCAATTAGACAAAATATTAAAGAATTTAAGGAACAATAATGGAATATAATTTTAAAGATATAGAAACAAAATGGCAAAAATATTGGAATGACAATAATAGTTTTGAACCACAGTCTGAAGATTGTGGTAAGCAAAAAAAATATATTTTAAGTATGTTTCCATACCCAAGTGGAAGAATACATATGGGACATGTAAGAAACTATTGTTTAGGTGATGCATTTGCTAGACATTTTAGAAAAAACAATTTTAATGTATTGCACCCTATTGGTTGGGATAGTTTTGGAATGCCAGCTGAAAATGCAGCTATTAAAAATAAGCTTCATCCAAAAAAATGGACTTATGAAAATATTGATTATATGAGAAAAGAGCTTGAAGGATTAGGTTTATCTTTTTCAAAAACAAGAGAATTTGCTACAAGTGATGAACTTTATACAAAATGGGAACAAGAGTTTATTATCAAAATGTTTGAAAACGGATTGTTATACCAAAAAAATACAACTGTAAATTGGTGTGAATCGTGCCATACAGTACTAGCAAATGAACAAGTTGAAGAGGGGTGTTGTTGGAGATGTGATAATGAAGTTCAACAAAGACAAATGCCAGGGTATTATATAGCTATAACAAAATATGCTCAAGAATTACTTGATGATCTAAAAACTTTAGAAAATAAATGGCCATCTCAAGTTTTAACTATGCAAGAAAATTGGATAGGTAGAAGTAGTGGATTGGAGTTTGATTTTGAATTAAGTGATGAAAGTAAAGCAAAATTAAATAATAAATTTGAAAAATATACAGTTTTTACAACAAGACCAGATACAATTTTTGGAGTTACATATTCAGCTCTTGCACCAGAACACCCAATAGTAAAAGAGTTAATTGAGTCTAAACAATTAACTCCAGCTAAAATTGCTCTTATAAAAGATATGCAAAAAGTTAGTGAAAGAGATAGAGCAACTCAAGATAAAGAAGGTGTTGCACTAGGTATTGATGTTATTCATCCAATTACAAAAGAAAAAATTCCTGTTTGGGTAGCAAATTTTGTTCTTGTAGGTTATGGTGGTGGTGCTGTTATGGCTGTTCCTGCACATGATCAAAGAGATTTTGAATTTGCAACAAAATATAAATTAAATATTAAAATTGTAATAGATACAAAAGAGGGTATTATTGATCTAAATGAAGCTTATACAAATGATGGTATCTTAGTAGATAGTGGTAAATTTACAGATATGAAAAATAGTGATGCAAAAGATGCTATTATTGAATATTTTGAACAAAATAATTTAGGGAAAAGAACAATCAATTATAAACTAAGAGATTGGGGTGTAAGCAGACAAAGATATTGGGGAGCTCCTATTCCATTTGTTCATTGTAAAGAGTGTGGAATAGTACCTGAAAAAACTGAAAATCTACCAATAGCATTACCGCAAGATATAGAAATAACAGGGGAAGGAAATCCACTTGATTCTCATCCTACATGGAAATATTGTAAATGTCCAAAATGTGGAAATGATGCTATAAGAGAAACAGATACACTTGATACTTTTGTTCAAAGTAGTTGGTATTTTCTACGATATGCAACAAATCCAAAAAAATGGGATGAAATAGGTATTAGTAAAGAAGATAATAATTATTGGATGGAAGTAGATCAATATATTGGTGGAATTGAACATGCTATTTTACATCTGCTTTATGCAAGATTTTTTACAAAAGCTCTAAGAGATATGGGATATATAAATTCTACTGAACCATTTACAAATCTACTTACTCAAGGTATGGTTTTAAAAGATGGTGCAAAAATGAGTAAATCTAAAGGGAATGTAGTAGATCCAGATGCAATTGTATCAAAATATGGTGCAGATACTGCAAGATTGTTTATGTTATTTGCTGCACCTCCTACAAAAGAATTAGAGTGGAATGATAGTGCTGTTGAGGGTGCTTTTAAATTTATACGAAGATTTTATGATGGAAGTAATAAATGTGCAGTTTTAAATGGTAAGTTAGAGAATAATATTATACATAGTGATTTAACAAAAGATGAAAAACTTGCTAGAAGAAAAGTATATGAAGCTTTAAAAAAAGCAGATGAAGTTATGAATAAAACTTTTGCTTTTAATACTTTGATTGCCTCTTGTATGGAAGCACTAAATGCTTTAAATAAACAAACAAATCAAGCAATTTGGACAGAGGGGTATTATATTTTAACAAATATTTTAGAACCTATTATTCCACATACTTGTTGGGATATTGCAAATAATTTATTTAAAATGACTAATTTTAATGAGCAATTAAAAGTTTTAGATGAGGTATTTATTCAAGAGAGTATAACTTTAGCTTTTACTGTAAATGGTAAAAAAAGAGGTGAATTAGAAGTATCACCAAGTGCCTCAAAAGATGAAATTTTAAGTTTGGCAAAACAAAGTGAAGTATTTAATAAATGGTGTGCAAACAAAGAGATTATAAAAGAGATTGTAGTTCCTAATAAATTAATTAATATAGTTGTTAAAGGGTAATTTTGAAAATATTTATTAGCATAATATTAAGTTTTTTTATTTTTACAGGTTGTGGTTATAAACCTACTGCTACTTATGCTTCTAAGGCTATTAGTGGAAAAACTTATGTTAATGTTAATATTGATATTGATAATGCTGCAAATAGTGTATTACTCAAAGATGCTATTATTGAACTACTTATTGGTAAATTTGGAGTACAAATAACTACAAATAAAAATGATGCTACATCTTTTATAGAAGCAAAACTCAAAAGTGTATCTCAAACACTAATTCAAACAGATACACAAGGTTTTGCAAAAGTATATAGAGAAAATGTTACAGTTGAAATAACTTATTATCAAAAAAATAAACAACATAAAACTTTTACATTAAGTAATTATTATGATTTTACTGTTGATAATGATTCGTCAGTTACTCAAACCAAAAAAGATGAAGCAGTAAAAATAGCTATTTCAAAAGCTCTTGTAAATATATTTTCAAAAATTGCAGTAGATACATTTAAGTAATACTATGACTTTTGAAAAATTTTTAAATACAAAACCTTTGTTTTATAAAGAGATAAATTATGATACTATCTATTTATCTTGGGAAATATTATCAAAATATATTAAATTGCCTTTTGTAATACATATAATAGGGACAAATGGCAAAGGTAGTACAGGGCGGTATTTATCTTATATTTTATGGAACAATGGATATAAAACTTTACACTATAGTTCTCCCCATATTGTAAAATTTAATGAAAGAATTTGGATAAATGGAGAAAATAGCAGTGATAAACAACTAGAAAAAGCACATCAAAAACTTCAAGAAATATTACCAGAACATTTATTGCAAAATTTAACATATTTTGAATATACAACACTAATGGCATTGTATCTTAGCAATGATTTAGATTATTTGGTTTTAGAAGCTGGGCTTGGTGGAGAATTTGATGCAACAAATATTGTAACAAATGATTTAACACTTATTACAACTATAGGGCTTGATCATACAGAATTTTTAGGTGATACAATAGAAAAAATTGCTACAACAAAAATGAAAAGTTGTGATAAAGCATATATTATAGGGAAACAAACAAGTAATATTGATGTATATAATGTAGAACAAAAAATACTTAAAAATAAAAAAAAGGTAGAGTTTTTAAATACTATACAACTAAATGAAAAACAAAAACAATTACCAAAATTTTTGCAAAATAATCTAAAACTTGTTTTAAGTGCCTTAGAGTATCTAAAAGTTGATATTAAAGATTACTCTTTACCTATATTATTTGGAAGATGTGAAAAATTAAACTCAAATATCACAATTGATGTGGGGCATAATTCACTTGCTGCAACTGTACTATTAAGAGAATTTATCCATAAAAAAGTGATTTTAGTTTATAATAGTTATAAAGATAAAGATATTCTAACTGTTTTACAAATATTAAAACCAATCATAAAAGAGGTGCAAATAATATCTATTGATGATGAAAGAATTATAGAACCTTCTTTATTGCATAATATACTTGATAAGTTGGGTATTAAATATTGTGATTTTGATATTAATAATATGAATAATGATGAAAATTATTTAGTTTTTGGTTCATTTAAAGTTGTAGAAGAGTTTTTAAAACAAAAGGGTCGTTGTGAAAAATAGACTTATTATTACAGTTTCAGATGTAAAAGGTACAAAATCTTATAATATACATCAAATTGTAACAAAACTTATTTTTATTATTACAATTACAGCTATAATTGTTATAGGTGGAAGTTTTTGGTTTATAGATTCACTTAATAATAAAATGGATACTCTAAAAAAAGCAAAAGAGAAAGAGATTGCTAAATTAATCAAAAAAGAAAAGATTTTAGTAACTCAAAATAAACTACACTCTCTTGAAATACAAGATAAAATCAAAGATATAGAAGCTCTAAGTTCTAAACTTGATGATATTGAAGAGATTATAGGGATAAAAAATCAACCAGATACTCCTGCACTTTCAAGAGCAACTATTGCTAAAATGACATCATTAGAAAGAATGTATATGCTTCAAGTTATACCAAATGGTTATCCATTGAGAAATAAAATAGTTATAACTGATAAATTTGGATATAGGATGCACCCTGTTTTGAAAAAAAGGAAATTTCATAGGGGATTGGATTTTAGAGCCAAAATGAAAACACCTATTTATGCAACAGCAGATGGTGTAGTAAGATATGTTCAAACAAGAAATAAAGGTAGTTTTGGAAGATTGATTATTATTTCCCATAATTTTGGATTTGAAACTGTTTATGCACATTTACGAAAAACAAAAGTTAAAATTGGAGATGTTGTAAACAAAGGGGATATAATAGGTTTAAGTGGAAATAGTGGAAGAAGTACTGGACCACATTTGCATTATGAAGTAAAGTATGCTTCTATGTCACTTAATCCAATATATTTTACAAAATGGAATTTAAAAAATTATGAATATATTTTTAATAAGGCAAGGAGGGTAAAATGGGATTCTTTACTAAATCAGATAAAAAAGCACAGAAAACTACAGGTGCAACAGTAATAGCAAAAGGTACTTATATAATAGGTGGTATTAGTACAGATGGAACTGTTCATATAGATGGAAAATTTGAAGGTGTTATTTTAGAAGCTGATATAATCTCTATAGGGGAAACAGGTGAAGTTATAGGTGATATTAAAGCAAATAATTTAATAGTAAGTGGATTATTTGATGGAAAAATTGATTGTAATCAAGTTCAAATTTTATCAACTGGTAAAGTAATAGGTGAAATTAAATACAATGATCTAATAGTTGAACCTGATGGTAAATTTGAAGGAAATGGTATAAGAAAAGGTTCAACTTTAACAAGTAATTATCATAGTATTGAAAATAAAATCACAAATATTATAAATAATCCCAAAAGTTTACAAAGATAAATAGGACAAATATATGGAATTTAAAATAGATGCAATAAGTGGTAATGCAAGAGCATGTAGTATGAGTATGGCTCATGGAGTTGTTACTACTCCTGTTTTTATGCCTGTAGGAACTCAAGCTGTTGTAAAAGCACTTGATTATAATGATATGTTAAATTTAGGTGCTAAAATTATTTTGGCAAATACTTATCATTTGTATTTAAGACCATCAAGCCCACTTATTAAAGAGATGGGTGGATTGCATGGTTTTTCTAATTTTCCAAACAATTTTTTAACAGATAGTGGTGGATTTCAAGCTTTTTCTTTAAGTGGAAATACAACTCAAGATGAAAATGGTATGATGTTCAAATCACATATAGATGGAAGCAAACATTATTTTACTCCAAAATCTGTTCTTGATGCACAATATGATTTTAATAGTGATATTATGATGATTTTAGATGATTTAGTAGCACTTCCTAATACAGATGAAAGGATAGAATTATCTATAAATCGAACTACAAAATGGGCAAAAGAAGCTATAGAGTATCATAAAGAACAAAAAGCAAAAGGGATAGGGGTTCATCAAAATATTTTTGCAATTATTCAAGGTGGTATTAGTAAAAAATTTAGAAAATTAAGTGCTGAGCAACTTTGTGCAATGGAAGATTATGATGGATTTGCCATAGGTGGTTTAAGTGTTGGTGAGTTAAATCAGCAGATGTATGATACAGTAGAATATACAACACAATTTATGCCAAAAGATAAACCTAGATATCTAATGGGTGTAGGAACTCCTGAAGATTTAATAGAAAATATAGATCGTGGAATTGATATGTTTGATTGTGTTATGCCAACAAGAAATGCAAGAAATGGAACACTTTTTACAACTTTTGGAAGAGTTAATATTAAAAATGCAAAATTCAAAACAGACAAAAATCCAATAGATCCAAAATGTAATTGCTACACTTGTCAAAATTTTACAAGAGCATATCTAAATCATCTATACAAAGCAAATGAGATGACATATTTTAGACTTGCTTCAATACATAATTTATATTATTATCTAAATCTTATGAAAGAGGCAAGAGAAGCTATTTTAGAAGATAAATGGAAAGAATTTAAACAAGAATTTTATAATTTAAGAGGTTAAAATTATGCAAAAAAAAGGTATTTTAATAATTGGAGCTGGAGGAGTTAGCACAGTAGCAACTATAAAATGTGCTAAAAATATAGATACTTTTAAGTCAATTACACTAGCAAGTAGAACGATAAGTAAATGTGAGAATATACAACAAATAGTAAAAGATAAAACGGGAATTGATATAGATGTAGCTCAAATAGATGCAGATGATACAAAAGCTTTAATAGAATTAATAAATAAAATTAACCCAAAAGTGGTACTTAATGTTGCACTTCCTTATCAAGATTTAACTATTATGGATGCTTGTATTGCTACAAATACTCATTATGTAGATACAGCAAACTATGAACATCCTGATATTGCTAAATTTGAATACAAAGAGCAATGGGCAAAAGATGAGGATTTTAAAAGTAGAAATTTAACTGCACTTCTTGGAAGTGGATTTGATCCAGGAGTTACAGGTGTATTTGTAAAATATATCGAACAAAATTATTTAGATACTATAGAATATATTGATATTATGGATTGTAATGCAGGGGATCATGGATACCCTTTTGCAACTAATTTTAATCCAGAAATAAATCTAAGAGAAGTAAGTGCAAATGGGCGATATTGGGAAAATGGAGAATGGATAGAGACTAAACCACTTGAGATAAGAGTTGATCACGACTATCCAGAAATAGGAGTAAAGCCATCATATTTACTATATCATGAAGAGCTGGAGAGTTTAAGCAAAAATATTAAAGGGCTTAAAAGAATAAGATTTTTTATGACTTTTGGGGATAGTTATATACAACATATGAATTGCTTACAAAATGTAGGAATGTTGGGAATTGAGCCAGTAGAACATCAAGGGCAAAAGATTATCCCAATAGAGTTTTTAAAAACACTTCTTCCTGATCCAGCAACTCTTGGAAGTAGAACTGTAGGAAAAACAAATATTGGATGTATTTGTGAGGGATTAAAAGATGGAGTTAGAAAAAAATACTACATCTACAATGTTTGTGATCATCAAGAATGTTATTCTGAGACTTGTTCTCAAGCTGTTAGTTATACAACTGGAGTTCCAGCTATGATAGGAAGTAAATTGATTTATCAAGAAAAATGGAATCTCAAAGGTGCAAGAAATGTAGAAGAATTTGATTCAAAGCCATTTATGGAAGAGTTAAATACACAAGGGCTTCCTTGGAAAGTTATAGAAATTTAGCTATTTAAAGGATTGGGCTAAATTTCCTATAATAACAAACCAACCATCTATAATGATAAAAAATACTAATTTAATAGGTAAACTTATCATAACAGGTGGTAACATCATCATACCTAAACTCATTAAAATAGAAGCAACAATAATATCAATCACTAAAAATGGTAAAAAGATTAAAAATCCTATTTCAAAAGCTGTTCGTAATTCACTTATAATAAATGCGGGCATAAGAACTATAAGAGAAACTTCAGAGGGTTTTGTAGGATTTTTGACTTTTTTTATACGATACATTAATGCTAAATCTTTTTCTCTTGTATTTTTTAACATAAAATTTTTAAATGGTGCTACCCCTTTTTCTAAAGCAACTTCATAAGTTATTTTTTTATCCATATATGGTTTAATTCCATTATCCCAAGCTTTTTGTCCATAAGGTTGCATAATAAAAAAAGTTAAAATTAGTGAAAGAGATATTATAACTTGATTTGGTGGAGATTGTTGTAATCCCATAGCTTGTCTTAAAAGTCCAAATATAATAATAAGTCTTGTAAAACTTGTCGCCATAAGTAATAATGTAGGAGCAAGAACAAATAATGCAAGAATAATAGCAATATTTATAGTTTTTACAAATTGTTCTGGTTGATCAACTTGTGCTACACTAAGATTGATTAATGGAGCTTGATTTGCTGCAAAAACAGATGTTGTAATAAGAAATAATAAAAATAAAATATATTTAATTTTCATGGTTTTTATACCTTTGATTTAATAGATAACATAATTTTATACCATATAAATAAACCATCCATGAGATATATACCCAAAGTAGTCCAAATAATAAAACACTCATAGTACCATAAATAGTTGCATAAGTTGTATTGAGTGCTATATAGTATGAAAATAAAGCTTTTGTTAATTTTAAAGCTCCAAGTGTAACAAAAGCAGAAATAAATGCAGCTTTTATAGAAACTGATGTATTAGCTGAAATTTTAAATAAAATTGTTAAAACTAAAAGTGCTATAAATGAATGTAGGATAATTGTATAAACATTTAAAACAATAAAAGATGAAAGTAATGTAAAAACAACAATAATAAAAGGAACTAAAATTAAAAAAGTGATATATAACATAATCATAGATATAAAATTTAATTTTGGAGAATTATGAATACGATTTACAATATATTCATAATCTTTAAAAAAAATTGTAAATACAAACAATAGGTAAAAAATACCTAAATTACCAAGTTCATTAATATTTGTCATAAAATGATTAATATTATTTGTTATAGTTTGAGAATGTGTTGGATTAATAAAATCAAAAATATATAACATAATCAAATCTATATATCCCTCAAAATAACTTGTACTTGACATTATTACAATAATTAAAGCAACAATAGGCAATAATGAAAATATAGTAAAAAAACTTAAACTTGCAGCAAAATATGGTATATCATCACCAAAAAATTTAAAAAGATTTTTTAATATTCTCACTATTTATACCTATAAAATTTTAAAGTCCCATTTTAAATGGATTTAATATATTATTTGGATCGAAAGCTTTTTTTACTGCTCTAAATAGTTCCATCTCTGCATCACTAAAAGCTATATGCATAAAAGGTGCTTTTGCAGTTCCTATTCCATGCTCTCCACTTAGTGTTCCACCCATTTTTACAACCATTTCAAAGATCTCTTCAATAGCTTTGTGTCCATCTTCCATCTGTTTTGGATTGTCTTTATCTGGTACCATTAGATTTACATGGATATTTCCATCTCCACTATGCCCAAAACAAGGTGTTTTAAATCCATATTTATCACTTATGGCATATATATTTTCCAAAGCCTTTGGAAGCATACTTCTAGGAACCGATATATCTTCATTTAGTTTTTTAGTTCCAAAGATTGTAATAGAAGGAGATGCATTTCTTCTTGCATACCATAATTTAGCAGCTTCCTCTTCACTTGAAGCAATAACAAATTCTTTTGCTCCATTTTGTTTAAAACTATTTTCAAGTATCTCAAGCTGTAAAGTTATCTCTTCTTCTAAATTACCATCAACATCACCTATTAAAACAGCTCCTGCCCAAGATGGTAAATCTACATTTAGTTTTTCTTTTAAAGCTTCTATTACAAGTGCATCTAAAAATTCCATAGCTACAGGATTAGCTCCAGAGCTTAAAGACTTAAATACCGCATTCATAGCAGATGTTACATCAGGAAAAATCCCCATATATGTTTTTTTGTATTTTGGTTTAGGGATAAGTTTTAGTGTGATTTCAGTTATAACTGCAAGTGTTCCTTCACTACCTGTTAGAAGTTGGGCTATATTGTATCCTGCTACATCTTTGATAGTTTTTTTACCTGCTTTTATAATCTCTCCACTTGGTAATACAGCTTCTATAGCCATAACAAAATCTTTTGTGATACCATACTTTGCAGCCCTCATACCACCTGCATTTTCACTTACATTTCCACCTATTGTACTATACTCTTCACTTGCTGGATCTGGTGGATAAAAAAGTCCAACCTCTTCAACTGCTTTTTGAAGTTGCATATTTACAAGTCCTGGTTGAACAATAGCCAACATATTATCCATATCTATCTCAAGAAGTTTATTCATATATCTTTCCATAGATAATATAATCCCACCACTTGCAGGTAATGCACCACCAGTGAAACCACTTCCTGCACCTCTTGGAACTATTATGATTTTGTGTTCATTACAGTATTTTAAAATTTTACTTACTTCATATTTATCTCTTGGAAATACAACTGCATCTGGTTCAAATCTTGTTCTTGTAGCATCATAACAATATGCTATAAGGTGTGCTTTGTCACTTTTTACATTTTCATTGCCAACAATAGTTTGTAAATATTCTATATGTTTATTTTCTATCATTTTTAAGTCCTATTAGATTGCTATAATATGTGTTATAATTGTTGATTTTATCATCTGAAAACCAATCCCAAGCAGATGTTTTAATTTCTTGTACATTAGTAAAAAAAGGTACTTGAGTTGATTTGTCATTGATATCTAATGTAATAGTATCAAGTATTTTAAATGAAAATGTATCTAAAATATAAGCTTTGTTTTTTATAGCTATAAAAATTGTACCTAGATTATGATGCTTTGCAAAATCTTGTATATCTTTGTTTGTTGGTGTAGGATTATTTTGCATTTTTAAATATGATGCAAAAATATCACTATTTAAAAAATTATTTTTTGGATATAGTTTTTCTATTGTATCAGCTGTTCTAAAATTTGGAGTAATCAATAAACTTGCATTATAAAGATGATTTAATAAAAAAAAGTCATTTTTTTGTGGTTTTAAATTTGTTGTTGGGATAGCATCTTGTTTTAAAACAGGATCATCTAAAAATTTAATAGTAGCATTTTTTTCAGTTGTTTTAATAATAGTTGCATAAGTTAAAATAGATATTTTTTTATCTGAAAATTGATGTAAAATAATACCACTCTCTCCTATCTTTGCATTTATATTATCTATAATAGCTGTATTATTAGTAACTCTATTTAATTTAAACATTTGTGGATTTAAATTTAATGCAAATATATTAGTTATTACCAATATTAGTAAAATATAATGTTTCATTGAATTCCTTATAAAAAATCTTGTACAAATTCTATTTTATCATAATAAGCTTTATAAAAAGGAAAAGTGATATCAAAAAAATTATTTTTATCTTTGTATAAGTTAATATACCAGTTATATTTTATCTGATATTGTTCTAAAAGTTTTTGAGATAATAATGTATCATTAATACTTCCTAATTGACTGGAACTTACTAAAAATGTATTTGTTGGATTGATATCTTTTATTAAATCTATCATAAAATAATTTTGATTGATTGGTACCATTAATCCACCTGCACCTTCTATAATTAAAATATCACAAAATTTTAATAAATATGTTATTTTTGATAAAATTAGTTTTATATCTATATGTTGTGCATTAGATGCTACAAATGGAGCAGCTGGTAAAGAAAATTGATATGGTACGATATCATCTATAGTTACTTGAAAATTTTTATTTAAAGTTTGAGCAATTTTAAGTAATTTAGTTCCATCTATTGGTATATCTTTTACAGCTGTTTCAATAGGTTTGAAATAACCAACTTTTTTATTTTGTTTTGCAAAATAGTTTAGAAACACTTCACTTGTGTAGCTTTTACCAACATCTGTATTAGTAGCTGTTATAAAATATATCTCTTTCATAAATGAAGTATAACAAAAAAATATAAAATTTAAGCTATATTTAATTGACAATTTGAAAATTACAAGCTATAATACCGCACTTAATCAGCTGATACATTTTTCTTATGGGTCATTAGCTCAGCTGGTTAGAGCACTCGGCTCATAACCGAGTGGTCGAAGGTTCGAGTCCTTCATGACCCACCACTTAAATCCCCTATAAAATCGGACTTCTTAGCAATTAAAACTAAAATTTAAGGGTTGTTCTTTAAATTAAATTCCA
>Ga0256828_1001472_pt1 | contig 14669 bp, 15 predicted proteins | sample CV88metaG_FD_185993 | JGI IMG/M metagenome (GOLD analysis project Ga0256828, IMG submission 185993) | Hydrothermal vent microbial communities from East Pacific Rise, Pacific Ocean - CV88 | ecosystem: Environmental > Aquatic > Marine > Hydrothermal vents | place: Pacific Ocean: East Pacific Rise...
CAGCTATCGGTATGAGTGTACCGGCAGAGCTGGAAGCAAATGCAAATGCAGCTGAAAGCAACTGGAGATGGGATAAAGCAGCATGTCGTTTCTGTGGTACAGGTTGTGGGATTATGCTTGCAACTACTGGTAATGGAAAAGATAGAAAAATCGTAGCGGTTAAAGGGGATCCTGCAGCTCCGGTTAATCGTGGTCTTAACTGTATCAAGGGTTATTTTAATGCTAAGATTATGTATGGAGCAGACAGACTGACTCAACCACTTTTACGTGTAAATGATAAGGGTGAATTTGATAAAAAAGGTAAATTTGCTCCAGTATCATGGAAAAGAGCGTATGATGAGATGGAAACACACATCAGAAAAGCACTTAAAGCAAGTGGTCCTGAAGGTGTAGCAGTATTCGCATCTGGTCAATATACTATTATGGAAGGGTATGCTGCTCAGAAAATGATGAAGGGTGGTTTCCGTTCTAATGCAATCGATCCAAATGCTCGTCACTGTATGGCATCTGCGGTTGTTGGTTTCTATCAAACATTTGGTATTGATGAACCATCTGGTTGTTATGATGATATTGAGCTTACTGATACTATTATTACTTGGGGTTCAAATATGGCAGAGATGCACCCAATTCTCTGGTCTCGTGTAACAGATAGAAAATTAACTGATCCAGATCGTGTAAAAGTTGTAAATATTCAAACATATACACACCGTACTTGTGATTTAGGTGATTTCAACATTATCTTTAGACCAAATACTGACCTTGCATTATGGAACTATATCGCTCGTGAGATTGTATATAACCATCCAGAAGCAATTGATTGGGATTTCATCAAGAAAAACATCATCTTTACTGCCGGTCCGGTAAATATCGGTTATGGTATGAGAAGAGCAGGTGAAAAATCTGTAACTCCAGTACGTCCTGACGGAAGTGCTGGTAAATATGATGCCAAAGAGATGGAAATTTATAATAAAGAGATGAGTAAAGTAGTTTCTCCTCTTGAAGCACCAGCATTAGAGCCGTATGGTTATAAAGAGGGTGATGTGATGAAAAATATTCCTGGTACATTAAAACACTGGGAAATCTCTTTTGAAGAGTATAAAAAATCATTAGCTCCATATACTTTGGATTATACAGCTAAACTTGTTAAAGGTGATCCTGATGAGTCACTTGAGAGCTTCAAAAAGAAACTTAAAGATTTAGCAGCTCTTTACATTGAAAAAGATAGAAAAGTTGTAAGTTTCTGGACTATGGGTATGAATCAGCATACACGTGGTACATGGGATAATACACTTTCATACAATGTTCACTTCTTATTAAATAAACAAGCAAAACCAGGTTCTGGAGCATTCTCATTAACTGGTCAGCCTTCAGCTTGTGGTACTGCTCGTGAAGTTGGTACTTTCTGTCACCGTCTTCCTGCGGATATGATGGTTAAAAACCCTAAACACAGAGCTAAAACAGAAAAAGGATGGCATATTCCTGCTGGAACATTGAATCCTGTCGGTAACCAACACATTATGAAAATCCACCGTGATATTGAAGATGGTGTTGTTAAATTTGCATGGGTAAATGTTTGTAACCCATACCAAGATTCAGCAAATGCGAAACACTGGGTAAAAGCTGCACGTGAGATGGATAACTTTATCGTAACATCTGATGGATATCCTGGTATCTCTGCAATGGTATCTGACCTTATTTTACCATCTGCAATGATTTATGAAAAATGGGGTGCATACGGAAATGCAGAGCGTCGTTCACAACACTGGAGACAACAAGTACTTCCTGTAGGTCAGGCGATGAGTGATACATGGCAGTGGGTTGAGCTTTCTAAACGCTTTACTGTTGATGATCTATGGGGTGAATATACTCTTAGAAACGGTAAAAAACTTCCAGATGTTCGTAAACAGGCATATGCAATGGGTTATAAACCAGATACTACAATGTTTGAGATTCTCTATGCAAATGATAGAGCGAAAAAATATAAAATTGATTTAGACTCTTTCCCACAAAAAGGGTATGATAACTCTGAGTGTATCGGTGATGAGAGAAATGTTGTCGGTACTGATGGTAAAGTTTTCAAAGGGTATGGATTTATGATTCACCAATACCTATGGGAAGAGTATGCATCATTTGGTCGTGGTCACGGTCATGACTTGGCAGACTTTGTAACATATCATAAAGTACGTGGACTTAAATGGCCAGTTGTAAATGGTAAAGAGACTGCATGGAGATTTAATGTTAAATTTGACCCATATGCAGCAAAACATGCGAAGAAAAATGGTAGAGGCAGTGAATTTGCATTCTACGGACCACTTGCTAAAGCATTACCACATGGTAACTTAAAAGGTGTTCAGGATAAAAAGAAAAAACCATTGACAGACAAAGCGAAAATCTTTGCTCGTCCATATATGGATCCACCAGAAATGCCAGATGAAGAGTACAACCTATGGTTATGTACTGGTCGTGTTCTTGAACATTGGCACTCAGGTACAATGACTATGCGTGTTCCAGAGTTATATCGTGCGGTTCCTGAAGCACTTGTATATATGAATCCGGATGCTGCGAAAGAGAGAGGACTCAAAGATGGTGAGTTGTGTTGGGTAGAATCTCGTCGTGGACGTGTTAGAGCGCGTGTTGAGACTCGTGGACGTAACAGACCACCAAAACCATTAGTATTTGTACCTTGGTTTGATGAGCGTGTATTTATCAATAAAGTTACACTTGATGCTACATGTCCTATGTCAAAACAGACAGACTATAAAAAATGTGCTGTAAAAATTTATAAAGCATAATTTGAAGAAGAAGGAAGTGTCATTTTGAGTAATCATTCAAAAGCAAAAAAGCCTCTTAGTGATAGAAGAAAGTTTATTTTCGGGATGGCCCGCAGTGTTGGTTATGCAGCAATCGGTGGAATGGTATGGAGTGCATACCTTGATGAGGCAAAAGCCTCTCCACTGACACTGCGTCCGCCTGCAGCTATTAAAGAGAGTGATTTTTTAAAAACATGTATTAAGTGTGGATTGTGTGTTGAAGCGTGTCCTTATGATACTTTAAAACTTGCAAAACCTGGTGATGAAGCACCAATTGGAACACCATTCTTTACACCACGGGATATACCGTGTTATATGTGTGAAGATATTCCGTGTGTTCCTGTATGTCCGAGTGGTGCACTGGATGAAGCTAGTGTTACTGTTGATGGCCATCTTGATATAAATGTTGCAGATATGGGCCTTGCTGTTATTGATGAGAGCAGCTGTGTTGCTTTTTGGGGAATTCAATGTGATGCTTGTTACAGAGCTTGTCCTATTTTAGGAGAGGCTATAACTGTTGAGTATTCTAAAAATGAGAGAACAGGAAAACATGCATTTTTAAAACCGATTGTTCATGCAGATGCATGTACAGGTTGTGGAATGTGTGAGCAGGCCTGTGTTACTGAAAAACCGGCTATTTTTATTCTGCCGCGTGAGATTGCAATGGGTAAAGCCGGCAGTCATTACATTAAAGGTTGGGATAAAAAAGATGAAGAGAGACTCAAAGATGCTCATGAGATTCACACTACAACAAATATGAGTAAAAGAGAAGCTGTTGATAAGCTTAATGGTGGATTGGAAGGTTTGCTAGATGAGTAAGTTATGGAATAATTATAGATATCTTATCCTGAGAAGATTTACCCAAATTGGAATATTGATTCTCTTTTTTGGTGCAAATGCATGGGGATGGAAGATATTGGAAGGAAACTTGTCTACATCTAGAATTCTCGATATTATCCCAATGAGTGACCCTTATGCTACATTGCAGATGTTTGCAGCGGGAGCAATTATTTCAACAGATATACTTTTGGGCGTAGGTGTTGTAACACTCTTTTACTTTATTGTCGGCGGAAGAGCATTTTGTTCTTGGGTATGTCCGATTAATATGGTAACAGACAGTGCAAACTGGCTAAGACGAGTATTTGATATTGACAGAGCACAATTACAAAAACAGCCAATAAGCAGAAAAGCACGTTACTGGGTTTTAATTCTCAGTATTATACTTTCTGCATTTATGGGAGTTGCAGCATTTGAGTTTGTTTCTCCTATTTCAATGCTACATCGTGGTATTGTGTTTGGTATAGGATTTGGTTGGGCAGCAGTGCTTATCATATTCTTATTTGATCTTTTCGTACTGAAAAATGGTTGGTGTGGTCATATATGTCCGCTTGGAGGTTTCTATTCACTTTTAGGTAAATACAGTTTTATTAGAGTACATCACAGTGAAGAGAATTGTACTCTTTGTATGAAATGTAAAGTAGTCTGTCCTGAAAAACAGGTACTTCATATGATAGGTAAAGAGTCAATTCCTGTACTTTCAGGTGAGTGTACAAACTGTGCACGATGTATTGAAGTATGTGATGATGATGCTTTAAGATTCTCAATTAGAGATTTTATTCAAAATAAAAAAACGGGAGAGTAAAATGAAAATTTTAACAAAAATTACGATAGGTTTGGCTGCTTCAGCTCTACTTCTTGTAGGTTGTAATGGTACAAGTACAGAAGCAAAAGCCCAAAATAGTGTTGCAAAACCAACAATTACTGAAGCAAATTTAGGATACAGAGGTACTGACGATCTTTTAAAAGAAGATGTTGTTCCACCAAAAGTTGAGTATCATAAAGCTGCTCCTGGAACATCAAAGAAAATAGCAAGAGCATTCCAAGATGCACCACCGATGATTCCACATGATACAGAAGGTATGCTGCCAATTACAAAAGATAACAATCAGTGTATCCAGTGTCATATGCCAGATGTTGCATCATCAATGGGTGCTACACCAATTCCGATTTCACACTTTACAAACTTCAGACCTAAAACTGCAGTTAAAGGTGACAAAATTCTTAAAAACGGTAAAGCTGTAAAAAACACTTCATCTGAGAAATTGGCAAATGTATCAATTGAAGTTGATAAAAGTCATCAAAAACTTTATGCTGGTAGATTCAACTGTTCTCAGTGTCATGCACCGCAAGCTACAAACAGTCTTGTAGATGAGAGTCGTTTTACTCCGGTATATACATCTCCAGATGGTGCTACTAAATCATCTTGGAACCAGTCAAAATGGTTAAAAGATATCAATACTGAAGAGACTAGTAAGTAGAGATGGAGAGAAGAGAGCTATTTAGCTTTCTCTCATCCTCTGCAAAAGAGTTGATAAGAGAAGAGAAACAAGAAGATATAATTATTCGGCCTCCATATTTTGAAGATGGAGATGCTTTTAGCACAGAGTGTCAAAAATGTAATGGTGAATGTGCCTCTTTGTGCCAAGAGCAAATTATAGTTATTCGAGAAGACAAAACGCCTCAGCTTGTTTTTGATGAGAGAGGATGTACTTACTGTGATGAGTGTGCTACTGCTTGTCCCAGTGATGTTCTTTTGGTAGAATACAAGCAGAAGATTAATGTTGATATCATCATCAATGAAGATAAGTGTTTGAGTTGGCAGGGTGTTATGTGTTTTTCCTGTAAAGACCCCTGTTTGGATGATGCAATTGACTTTAAGGCAATGTTTATGCCTCAAATCAATGATAAATGTACCAGTTGTGGTTTTTGTATAACCCGTTGTCCGGCTGATGCCATAGATATAGTAAAAGGTGAGGTTTAGTAATATGAAATATATAGTTGTAGTCTTGTTTCTTTGTTTGGAGTTATTTGCACAGAATCTTATAAAACCTACATATATTTATGAGGTCTCTTCGGGACTTGTAACAGATGTACTGTGTAAAAACACTCTTTTGTATGCTTCAACAGATGATGGAAATGTTGAAATTTTTGATACTGCAAAGCGAAAAAGAGTAGAGCGCATAAGTTTGCCAAAAATCCATGATTTTATGGGTGATGAAGTAGGCTCTAAAGTTTTTTCTCTTGATTATCTCAATGATACACTTCTTATTCTCTCTCAGGAGAGTGGTGGTTACGGGAGAGTCCATCTGTATAAGAACAAACAACTCTCAAAAGTTGTTTCACAGGAAGATATGTTTAATATCATTAAAGCAAAATTTATAGATAATGAAAATATTTTAATGGCATTAATCAGTAATGATATTATCTCTTACAATATTAAAACAAAGAAAAAAAACTGGGTGACACAGGCATCTATGTCAAAATTTTCAAGTTTTGCTTTAAATGAGGAGAGAAGTATGGTCGCTATTGCAGATGAAAGCGGCGATGTGCATGTATTGTCGACAAAAGATGGTCATATTGTAAAAACATTAAGCGGGCAGAATGTAGATAATATCTTTACAATAGATTTTAAAAAAGATACTGTCTTAACAGGAGGGCAGGACAGAAGAGCTGGAATATACAGTTTAAGCAAAGGAAGTGGCTACCATAAAGAGTCTGCCTTTTTTGTCTATGGTGTAGGATTGAGCCCAAGCGGAAAGATAGCCGCATACAGCAGTGATATGAATAATAATGTTACACTTTTTAATGTTGATTCACAGGATAATATAGGAAAGTTCTTATCAGATAAGATGATTGTAAACGGAATCTATTTTATCAATGAAAAAGAGTTCTATATAAACAGCAGTTCCCACAGTGTAAGATATTTTAAACTCAAATAATGAGGGAGGTCAAAGATGGTTGAATTTAATGAGAGTGAGTTTTTGGTTGAAACAGAGGTTCCGGAAGATGAATTGATTATCTCACGTACGGATTTGTCAGGAAAAATAACCTATGCAAATGAGACTTTTTGTGACATTAGTGGTTACAGTGAGCAGGAGCTTATTGGTAAATCACATAATATTGTACGACATCCAGATATGCCAAGCGCTGCTTTTGAAGATTTGTGGAGTACTATTAAAGCGGGAAAACAATGGAGCGGCATTGTAAAAAATATGAGAAAAGACAAAGGCTTTTACTGGGTGGAAGCGATAGTCTCAGGAGTCTATAAAAACGGGGAGCTTGTTGAGTATAAATCACTGAGGTCTCCTATTTCTTATGAGACAAAACTCAAATATCAAAAATTGTATGATAAAATGCGTGCTGAGAACGGTGAAAGCGTTAGAAAAATAATTTACGAATAAAAAGGTTAATAATGAATATATCAAGTATAGTAGTTCAAACAGTACCAAAGTTTTTAGATGCAGTAGTAGAGAGTCTAAAAGCGTGTGAAGTATGTGATTATCATCTTCATGATGAGAAAGGTCGTATCATTATTACGATTGAAGGTAAAGATGTCAGTGAAGAGCTTGAGAAACTTCGCGTTATTGAAGCAATACCACATGTGATTTCAGCAGATATGCAGATGGCATACTCAGAAGATGAACTTGATGCAAATATGAAAGTCATAAACAATGCAGATGCTGTGCCTAAGATCTTAAATGATGAAGATGTTGAACTTGAACGAGTGACATATCATGGTGACTTAAAGAAAAAAGACAGTGAACTGATAGACTTTGCAAAAAGCTTAAGTAATCCTGATGGAGCTCAATAATGGCAGGCGTTATCTTTACATCTACTATTAAGATTGATGAAAATGACAAGTGGTTTATAGAGTTAAAAGATATTACAGATGAAGATGATGTACGTGTTGAAGTCTGTTTTGACCTTGATGAGTATGAGTCAAAAATAGAGGAGATGGGAAGCGAATATGGAGGGCATATTGATGAAGTCAAATGGCTCAAAGATGATAGCGTTCCACCTCATATTTTAGATGAAATTCGTTTGAAAATGGCAGAACAGCGTGCTAAGATTGAAGAAGAGCTGGGTGAGCCTATCACTCCTGTTGCAGAGAAAAAAGAGGAGTAGTCTTTACTACACTCTTTTTGTTTTTATCTATCTCTTATTTCAGTAAAAGATATATAAGAATAAAATTAATCAAAGCCATAAGCATAAATGCACGTTTATAAAAAAGAAGAGGTGATTTCTCTATAAGTGGTGCATTTTTAATGAAGTATGGTTTTACTTTTTGTGGATGTGTCAGTTCATAATCCATTTCAGAGTAGTGTGCATACCTCTGTTCTTTGTCTATTGCGATAGAGCGCATAATGACGCTGTCAAGCCAGTGGGGGATGTTCTTATTATAGTCACTAGGTTTTTTTGCCTCTTTAAAAGAGGGATTTTGAAAAGGTTCTATCTCACCATAGGGATATTTTCCCGTAAGTGCAAAATAGAGTGTAATACCTATGGAGAATATCTCTGTTGTTTCGCTGATAGTCTCTCCTAAAAATCTCTCAGGAGCTAAAAAAGTTGCTGTTCCTGCTTTTGAGTTTGTAGAGAATATCTCTGTAATAGTTCCAAAATCAATAATTTTAAAATCTAGATTTTCATCATTATCTTTTGCAATCATAATATTTTGCGGTTTTATATCTCCATGCACTAGATCATATCTTAAAAGAAACTGGGACATTCTCAAAAGTGTTGCAGCAAGTTCTACACTGTCATCAATTGTAAGCTGTTTATGGGTCAGATAGTTGTCTAAATCCTCACCTTTAAAGAGTTGCATTACATAATAACGCATAGTTCTGGTTTTTGGAATAACAGCTTTTGGAAAAAAGTCGGCTTTGAGTCGTTTAGCATTCCATGCTTCTTTAACAAATAGATCTAAAATAGATGTATCATCAATAGCTTCATATGGAGCAAATTTAAGAACATAATCTTTTGTTTTTTTATGGACAAGCCAGGTTCTTTCATTTTGAATAAGTGGTTTTATCAGTTTGTAACCATCAATCAAATCCCCTTTTTTTAAGCTTTTGGGGATTGTAAGTTTTTGATCTCTGAGTGTTGCATACTCATCAGCTTTTAATATTTCAATGAGAACTGCTGTTGTGTCATCTGGAAGGTTGTCATTTTCACGTATGCTTGCTTTTTTAACCAAAGTATGTGCATTCCCAAGTTCAATTTCTTGTGTCAGCTCTTTATCATTTATAACATTATAGAGACCATCACTGCAAAGAAGAATTTTATCATCTTTTTCAATGATATTTTCAAAGTAGTAGGGCTCTACTTCCGGAGCTATTCCAATGGCCTGTGTAAGAACATTTTCATAGCCTTTCTCATCCATGGTATGGTCATTTGAGAGTTGCGTGAGCTTATGCTCTCTGTAGAGATAGAGACGGGAGTCTCCTACATTGGCACCATAGAGACGATTTCCCTGAATTACTACAATAGTAAGTGTTGTGACCAACTCAGATCTTTCATAATTGAGTTGTGACTCTTGGTAAAGTATTGCATTGATAGATTCAATAAAAGAGCGAATAGATTTTTCAATACTCCATGATTTTGGGCGTATTTTAAAGTTGTTCATCAGATGTCGTGTTGTACGTTTTGCGGCTTGAGCACCTTCTATTGCACTTCCAACTCCATCACAGACAATAGCAACTGTAAGCTCTCCAACAGTTTGAACATCGTAAAAATCATCTCCGGTAAGCTCTTTGCCTTTTGCTAAAGAGAAGCCGGAAAATTTAATATTTTGTGATACCATAATTAGATTTTACCACCTGCTGCGACACCCCATGTTGTTCTCCAACGTGTTTTTACAAGTGAGATACCGATGATAGCCACTAAAACAATAGCTGCAAAAATCATAAAACCGGCAGAGTAACCATTGAAAGCACCTTTTGACCAACCAAGAGTTTGAACGAGCAGTGTACCACCAATACCACCGGCTGCACCAATGAGTCCTGTCATAATCCCTATATCTTTACCAAAACGCTGAGGGACTAGTTGAAAAACAGCACCGTTTGCCATACCAAGTGAAGCCATTATAAAAAAGAGAACTGCAATAGCTAACCAAAACGGAAGGTCAATAAGTGCATTGATAAGTGCCAGTACAGAGACAATACCAAAGAAGATATAGAGTGATTTTACACCACCCATCTTATCTGCAAGACCACCGCCAACAGGACGAAGAATTGCACCTGCAAAGATAGTAAGTGCACCAAAGTAACCGGCGATTACTTTTACATTTGGTTCATTAAAGATATCCATACCAAAAGTACTCATATCAGCCTGATATGTATTCATAAGATAGACTTTCATATAGTTGGCAAAACCGACAAATCCACCAAAACTAACAGCATAAAAAAGTCCGAACCACCATGTGTCTTTGTCACGCATAAGTTTAAGATAATCTGCTACTTTTTTAGGACGTGGAGTATAAATCTCACGTGGAGCATCTTTTGCCATAAAGAGATACATTGCAAAAATAAGTGTTGAGAGTGCTCCTCCAACTAAAAATACTGCCTGCCATCCCCAAAGCTCTGCAATTTTTGGAGCGAAGAGAAAATCGACAACTACACCGATATTTCCTGCACCTGCAATTCCTAAAACGACACCTTGAAGTTTTGGTGGGTACCATTGGCCTGCCTGTGGCAGTGCAACAGCAAAAGAGGCACCTGCAAAACCAAGGCCGAGTGCAACAATGAGAAGTTCATTATAAGTAATATTTTCTCCTCTGAAAAATGCATAAAAGAGTACTGAAATTACAACAGACTGAGCAGCCAAAGCTGTCTTTTTCGGACCAAATTTATCAACTCCAAAACCTAGAACAATACGAAGCAGAGCACCTGCTAAAATAGGAATGGAGAGGAGTGTCGCTTTTTGTGAAGGAGACATTATGAAACCACTAGCTGCATGAAGTGACTCTGCTATTTCTGTAGAGAGAGGGCCAAGCATGGTCCAGACCATAAAAGAAAAATCGAAATAGAGAAATGCGGCAAAGAGTGTCTTTGCATCACCTTGACCTTTGAGGGCTTTAAAGTTTGCCATAATTATAATTCCTTGTTTGAGTAATGGAGAAATTATAATAGAATTTTTTTAGAAGAAGAGAGGAAGGGTGGTTAAAAAATAATCAGTTTATATATCTTTGATGTTTAAAAAATATACATACGAAAAGAAACAATTTTTACTCCTTTGATATAAGTCAATAAAATAATATTTATATTTTTATATAATTTTGTTGAAATATATTAAGGAGATAGTTATGACATTTAGTAACTCGATAGAGTTGTTAGCTTTTCATGAGACTGCTTATACAATTTATGCACTGTTGATTATATCAGTTGTTGCATGGTTTGGCTATAATCTAACTCGTAAAGAAGCGAAGTCTATTGTGCGCATACCATTTTATGGTTATATCGCATTTTTGGTTGCAGGTGGTGTTGGACACCATATTTTTACATATAATGCGATTCCTTGGGTTTCTCAGGATATCACAAGAGACAGCATTACACCGGATGCTTCTTATGAATTTGAGATTGAGAAACATAAGTGGATAGGATTACCGAAAAAAATCACTGTTCAATGTGGACAGACAATTCGTTTCGATGTAAAAAGCCGTGATTTGGTTTATGGGTTTGGTCTTTTTAGAAAAGATGGTAGTTTGGTTACACAGATGCAGGTTAACCCTGGAACAGATGTTAACGGCATTTTAGATTCAAATGATATGCTGTGGACATTTAATCATAATGGAGTATTTGATATGACTTCAACTGAGTATTCAGGTCCTGCACAATACTCTCATGATGGGAAAGAGGATTTAATGTTAGTTAAAAACTTTGTTGAAGTTGTTGGTTGTAAAGACGGAGGTAACAAATGAGTTTAATGAAAAATCTTATACATGGTACAAATTTTGACCATACAAGTTTGAATGCATTACAAAAAGTTACACTTCGTGCAGTTGTAATGAGTTTCTTGTTTTTTGGTTTGGTTGCTGTTGAGGGAATGATTATGAAATTGGTCGTAACTGGTCCTTCAAATCCACTTCCTGAGATGTTTTCACATCCTCAGCACTATTTTTCAATTATGACGGTACACCCAATTGTTGGTATTTTTGGTTCTACATACCAACTTGTTTTTGCTGCATTTATGTTTTTAGTTCCATTCTTAACAAAAAAACCACTCTACAGTGTAAAACTTGCTAATGCAGTATGGATTTTAATTACTGTGGGTACAGCTTTGGCTTGGATTGCTGCTTTTGTATGGCAATATGCACCGTTATATACACTTTATTGGCCGTTACCTGCTGATACTACTCAGTTTAATGTAATCGGTGGTATTGTATTTATTGTAGGTGTTGCTTTAATTATGGTTGGAACACTTGGTTTTATCTATAATATTTATGCAACAATCTTCGCACGTGTAGGTGTTCATAAAGACAAAACAACAAAAGAGTTGCTTATCTCTGGTTTTGGTATTGACGGTATGTTAAACCTTTTCAACAAACTTCGTGGAAAACCACCATATACAAAAGAGCCTGCATTGGCACTTCCTGTTGTTGCTATTTTCCGTGGTACAGTTGATACATTCCTAGATGCAATCGTTATCTTGAGTGCAGGTGTACTTGTATTGGTATATTTGGTATTTGATTTGGCAGGATCTCCTCTTGATGTTTCTGCAATTGATGCATTGCTTTATAAAAACTACTTCTGGTGGGGACTTGACCTTGTTGCTGATGGTCTTGTACTTATCTATGTTGCTGGTTCTTGGTATTTACTTGCTACACTTATTACTGGGCAAAAACTTTTCATGGAAAATGTTGCTCGTGCTGCATTGATGCTTGAACTTCTTGTTTCTTGGATGGTATGGTCTCACCACCTTCTTGCTGACCAAGGACAACCTGAAATGATGAAACTTATCTCTGGTGAGATGGTTACAGCATTTGAGCTCTTGACACAGGGTCTTGCACTTTTCATTACACTTGTAACGTTATGGAAAGCACGTCCACTAAAAATGACTATGGAGTTAAAATATCTTCTTGGTGGTTTGGTAGGTTTCGGTCTTGCTGTTCCTGCTGCGATTATTCAAGCAGATATGGGTATGAACCGTGTACTTCATAATACTCAATGGATTATTATGGCTCACGTACATATCGCTTTAATTGTTGGTCTTTATATGACACTTTATAGTGCACTTTATGTTCTTTGGCCAATCGTTACGAACAACACAAAAATGTTCTCATCAAAAATGTCAAATCTTCACTTCTGGATGTATCTGATAGGTGGTATCGGAATGGGTGCATTTGGTGGTATGGCAGGACTTGACGGAATGCTTCGTCGTCACCTTTATGTAAACGGAGAGTTTAATACACTTATGGTATTGGCTGCAATTTGTGGAACTATGGTTCTTGTTGCATGGTTAATATTCTTATTAAATATTGTACTTTCAGTTGGAATTAAAGGTCTTATTGGTATCTTTTTACCAGCGCAAGATCCAACAGCTTCTTATGGTATTGAACCAGAGACAATTGCTGAAAATCATGCAGTATAGCTAGAGAGTAGAGAAATTTCTACTTAAATTACAGAGTATGAGCATAAGTCTCATACTCTCCCCTAATACAATATATAAAATCAGGAAAAAAATTGATATATTTAAAACGAGTTGCTTTAGAGATTAAGACTGTTGGTTTGTATGATTTGATTTTACAGGATGTGCAGAAAATTGCAGGTAAAAATAGAGTCACAGAAGATGAAATCTTAGAGATCATGGAAAAAAATCCTCAGATATTAGAGGAGTATAAGCAGATAAATGTAGAGTATAATATTAGTAATATACATTTAAAAGATATAGATATCAATAAAGTTGATGATGATTACAAAGAGAAAGCTGAAAAAATAAATAAAAATCTTCACCTTTTACGTGAGATAGAAAAATATACACTTGATTTTGAACAGAGTTCTACATTGGTCATTATTTTTTCTATAGAATTTTTTATACTCTTTTCTGTACAATATTTTATTGTTTTACTGGATTTAAAAGAGTGGCAGTTATGGATATATGGTGTATTTGCATCTTCAATACTGTTTGCATGGCTCTATGCAAACAAAGAGAGAAAGCTATATGCTCAAAACAGTGAGATATATGAAAAAAAATATGAAGAGACATTGGCTATGATTGAAGAGCTTGAAGAGTTGGGTGCTTTGAAAAAGTCTGATTTAATAATTGAGGAATGTGAAGAACATGTCTAAAGAGATTGAAATACGATTTCAATGGAGTAAAGATTTAGCTGTAAAAGCGAGTAAGCTCTATTATGATTATGATATGAAAGCATCATCCAAGCGCTATATTGGATGGTTCTTTGTCGCTTTGACACAGTTTGGAATTGTCGGTGCATTAAAGCATGACTCTTTTGGAATACTTTTTATCTCTACATTTTTGGTTATATACTGGTACTATATCAGATGGTATGTACGTAAATCAATGATTGAAAAATATTATGAAAAATCAAATCTGGATAAAAAAGATGTTTTGTTTCTTTTAAAAGATGATGGCTTGCACTATGATGATATTATTATAGAGTGGAGTGATATTGAAAAAGTTATACCATTTGATGATGGTATCTTGATGCATACATCACAAAATACACTCTTTTTTCAAAAAGATGCTTTCCAATCATATGATGATATGCAGGAGTTTTTAAACATAATGCGTGAAAAAGGAAAAGTATAGCAATGTCATATTTTTATATAGGAATGGTAAGCTTTTTTCTTTTGGCACTTATTGTTGTTGCAGCTGCAATGGACAAAGAAGATATGCAAGAACGTGATTAAATTTTAAACACCCCTCCTCATAAACTCTCTGTAAATATGGATATAATTTCATCACTTTAACAAGAGAGATAAATATGCAAACCCCTTTAGAGAGTTTTATAGACCACAAAGCAGATACCGGAATGCAATGTGGTTCTTACTCCATTGATATTCC
>Ga0256828_1001473_pt1 | contig 14662 bp, 20 predicted proteins | sample CV88metaG_FD_185993 | JGI IMG/M metagenome (GOLD analysis project Ga0256828, IMG submission 185993) | Hydrothermal vent microbial communities from East Pacific Rise, Pacific Ocean - CV88 | ecosystem: Environmental > Aquatic > Marine > Hydrothermal vents | place: Pacific Ocean: East Pacific Rise...
ACTTTCTTCAAGAACTAAAACATGTTTGTGTTCAGGAATTACATCATATTCAGAAGGATATTCAAATTCTTCAATTTCTCCAATTTTATAACTGTTATCCCAACCTCTATCTTCATTTGTAAATATACATAAAAATTTATTTTTCTCATTTGGTATTTTAATAAAACTTGCATATTCTGCATAACCTAAAGCTGCATTTGTTTGGATAACTGTCATTTTGATTTCCTTTATGTTTTTTCTTATATAATTATAACAAGTTATTATTAAACCAAGTTTAAATTAGATAAAACATTCCGGATAATTATTTTCAGCATATTCTATTAAATCTAATCCTGTTTTTAAATTTAATTCTTTCAATTTTTCATAACTAAAATAACAAATTAATTCATCTTCAAATAACTGAAATGGCTCTCCGTGATATAATTTTCCAACATGTTTTCCATCTGGATATTTAGCGACGTATTCAACTACCATAACATCTATAGTAAAACCTAAATCCTTTTGGTAGAGAAAAACGTCTCCGTGTTTAAGATCCGATAATAGCATCAAAAACTACCAAATTTGGACTGTATCGTTCATGTTTTTTAACATCACTTGCACCTGTTAAATAATCGTATTTACTACCATTAAAATTAACAATACATTCAATAGCACAACCAACACCAGCGCTTCTACTTTGTCCCGCCATACAATGAACTAAAAAACTTCTATCTTTATTTCTTTCAATAAATTTTCTTATAAGTTTTCCTTGCTCATCTGTAATAGGTGTATATTTTCCTATTGCTTCTTCAATATCCCAAAATCTTATTTGAAGTGCTTCAACATAACTTCTCATAATCATCTTATCATGAAATTCTATATCTGGATCATGGATACAAATTATAGCAGTATCACTTGGAATTAATCCTTCATTATGTAATAATAAAAATTCTTGTCTTGATACTATTCCTTGGAATAAATCATTTTTAATATAATTTTGTAACATTTTATAACCTTTTGTTTTGTTAATATAATTATAACATATTAATATTAAACGAAGTTTAAACTAATCCTATCCTATACATTCTATCCACATCTAAATCTTTATCATTTGAATAATAAGTACTTACATCACAACCTTTAGACATTGTTTCAGTATTAAAATATTTTAAACGTCTCTCGTTTGATTTCCCTGAATAAACACTTAAATAGCTATTTCTTGGTGCATAAAATTTATTTCCACTTTCTATTACTAAGCATCTGTTAAAATTAGAACCACTCCAATTTTCTTCTGATAATTTAAGTTCTTCTTCGGTTATTTGTATCAATCCAAATTTAGGATCTTTGGGTCTCTGTTTCTCGAAACAAACTAATTTTAAATTTTTTACTTTGTAAGTTTCTAAATATAAATCTGCTGTTTCTTCATCAATAACTTTACCAAAATCTTTAGTAAATTTTTGACTTAATTCAGAAATTTTCCAAGTTGGATCTTTAAGAATTTGGGTCTTTGAAGCATCTGTATCACAAACATAATATTTTTTTGTTACTTTTGAAATATTATCTTCAGTTAAATTACCTCTCTCGTCTTTAATATTTGCTTTATATCTTGTTCCTAAATAAATGAATTCTGCACCGCAAGGTGTCTTATATTTATGACCAATCTTATAATCTTTTTTATCAATTATAGTTGCAGTTCTACCTTCAAATTTATTTTTCCATTTATTAAACATTTCTTCTGTATAGACACTTCTATCGTTTCCAATTACATAATTTCCCTGTAACTTAAGACCTTGTATCGTAAGATTTTGTTCTTTACTAAATTGTAAAAATCTTCTTAATTCAATATCTGCAACTTTTTGATCTAGTTTCTTACTATATAAAATCATACCTGAATTTGTATTATAAGCATCCGGAATTATCTCCCAATCGTCTGACATACCAGGTTTAATTTTTATTTTCATACTTGTAAAAGGTTTAAATAACCTCGGATTAAAATCACAATAACTTCCCATTTTTCTTTCCTTCTCTTTTAATTTTATATTTTTTGGATTTCCATCATCCAATTTGTTTCATCTTCAAAATCCCAAGGACCTCGCCAAATTTTTAAAACTTTGCCTTTTGATTTATGCAATTCATGGTCTTTCCAACCAGCTTCAATTATATCTCCAACCTTAAAACCAAATGCTTCTTCACTATCACCTTTTCCATAAGCACAGTTTAGAATTTTTTGAACTTTTACCATAAGTCCATCTTTAAAATCGTAAGATGCTTCACTACCTAATTCTACAAACTTCATAATAAATCCTATAAAAATAATTCAGGCATAGCTTGTTCTAAGACTTCTCTACTTTCAGCTATTGCTACAACATCTTCCATTCCTACATCTTGAATATGACGATTTTTCCAATCTAACTCGCCTGTTTCAATATGACCTAATGGAATAACATCACAATAAATTGCAGTTTCTAATTTTTCTATTGAAGTTATAAGAGTACCAATATGGAATTCCATACTGTCATCTTTATTTTTATAAAGAATAATCATTTTTATTGCTCAGACATACAGTCTTCAAGAACTCTATTTAAAACATTAGTAGCTAATGTTTGAGCAGTTTTTGTTGGCATTGTTTGTTTTAATTCATTAGTTGCTATACCTATATACTTATTTAATATAATTGAAGTATTCATACTTGGTAATTTTGAACCTGTTTCTAATGCTAAAACTAATGTTTTTTTAAAAGTTTCAATTTCATTTCTCATTTGTACCATTGTTTCCATTCTTACTGTTGCCATTTTTATATCCTTTTGTTTTTGTTAATATAATTATAACACGACTAACATTAAAGTAAGCTTAAATTTGAGAAAATTTAAAATATTTTATTAAGCCTTCAATTTGAATTTATTATAAGAATAAGTAATATTTACAGCTTCTCCACTGTACTCACTTATATTAAACATATAATCCATCATTATATTTTCCATAACATTTCTTAATCCTCTTGCTCCTGTTTTTTTATCTAAAGCAATAGTTGCTATTTCGTTAATTGCTTTTTTATCAAAATTAAGTTTAACATTGCTTAAATCAAAAAGAGTCTTATATTGTTCTATAATATTTCCTTCAGGTTCCGTCATAATTTTTACCATAGCATTTTTATCTATTTCTTCTAATTCAGTTATCATTGGAAACCGTCCTATGAATTCAGGTATCATTCCAAAATCAATTAACATTTCTGTATCAGGCTGTATATTATCTTTAATATTTTTTTGACCTAGCGCAGAGATTTGAACTCCAGGTTTATCTTTTAATCCAACAAAAGCTCCACCTGCTATGAATAAAATATCTTTAGTGTTGATTTCAACCGGTGTACCAGCTTTTCTATTTTTGTTCGAACCTTCAGGATAAATTTTAACAATATCTCCTTCTAGTATTTTAAGTAATTCTTGTTGAACCGCTTTACCAGATACATCCTTATTTCTTGTACCACCACCAGCAGTTGCTATTTTATCTATTTCATCAAGAAAAATAATTCCTTTTTCCGCTTTTTGAACATCTTCTCCTGCGTCTTTCCATAATCTTTCTAATACAGAAGCAACATCTTCGCCAATATATCCTGCTGCAGTTAAACTTGTCGTATTAACAATAGCTAATGGAATATCTAAATGTTTAGATATTGTTTCTGCAAGATATGTTTTACCTGAGCCAGTTGGTCCTATAAAAAGTACATTACTTTTATCTATTTTTAATTCTGGATTTTTAATTCTTTTAATATGATTAAAAATAGCAACACTAAGAACTTTCTTGGCGTCATCTTGCCCTATAACAAAATCGTCTAATATTTTTTTATAATCTTTTGGCATTTTAAAATTTTCTTTTTTTAATGTATCAATTGGTGTATCTTCACTCTGTTTGTTCTGTGTATTCTGAATTGTTTCGCTTATATCTTGAACATCCATTAAATATAGTGCTGTTTCAGCACATGCTCTACAAATAGTATTTTTTTCAGTTTGTATAATTTTATTTTCTGGAGTTTCTGTACATTTACAAAAATTACAAATTTTATTATTTTTCATTGATTTTCCTCTTATTTTTATATACTATTATATCGTATAAACTCTTAATTTTTTATCTTATAAATAGTATAAAAGGAGGTTCCCATGAAAGAATTAAAAAAGATTGATGAGTCATTAGAACGTTTACATTCAGATTTTAATAAGCAATTAGAAATTTTGGGTTCTGATACAAAAGAATTTCATAATGCTTTAATAGATTTAAGTGCAAAATATCCTGACCATAAAGAATTATTACAATTTATAGTTTTTATTAACGATAAATTAGAAACAAATCAATCTATGTTTGCTGAAATTGTTGTTGATTCTTTTAATGAAATGATAAAGACGAAAAAACAATTAGTTCAAAAATTATTAGAAGAAAGAGAGAATTCAAATAATAATTTAACATTATGGGAAAAAGTTAAAATAACTACTGGTACTATGAAAAATATAAAAATGATTTTAACTGCATTAGCGGTTATATTATTGGCTGCTGGTGTTATTATAGCACCAGATATGTTCATTGAAATTATTAAACAGTTAACCAAATTATTATAGGAGGAAAAAATGTTCAAAATAATTAAAAATCTTTTCAAAAAAGAAGATAAAAACGTTCAAGAAAATAAAGAACAGACTGCAGAATCTTTGTTTGCAGATGATAAAATAGAGATAAATGTAAATTGTGATAGTTGTTTATTAAAAAAATATTGTCAAAAAAGAGGCGAAGTTTCACATGAATGTGAAAATGCTATTGATTTACCAGATTATAATCCTAAATTAGATACCATATTATTAATTGATGATAATGAAGGTATGATTTCATTTCTTATGGATGATATGGATTATTTTATCGAAAATAAAATAATAGATAAAGAGAAATATAATATATTACCTATAACAGGTTCACATGCAGCTTTTACACTTAAATTATTATATGAAAAATTATCAAGACTTAATATTAAATTTGCAATAATTGATATAACATTAGGAGGTTCAAAAATGACTTCTGAAGGTAATATTAAATATACTGGTGTTGACACTTTTGAAATGATGTATAAAAATAATAAAGATTTTAATTTTCTATTTTATACTGGAAATAATCTTAATCCATATATAAAAGCAAATGAAAAATTGATAAATCAGTTTAAAAAATTAACAAATAAAAATATAAAAGATTATGTTTTATTTAAAACTAGTATGGATATGACATCAAGAAGAGATTATATTACCAAATATTTATTTAAGAAATAGAACTAATAGGTTGGTTCTATTTCTTTATAAATAAATATAAATGATTAAGGAAATTAGAGTGATAACATTAAGTAATTTAAGTATTAAAGACGCAATATTTATTATAAAAAAACACATGAAAGGTATTATAACATTTTTTATAACAATAAATTTAATTGCAATTTTAAGTTTTGGTTTAGTCTTTGATAATCATGTTAATTATATAGATGATCAAATGAATAAAAATATAATTGAATATAGTGAGATAGATAGAGAACAATTATGTAGTATTGCTAATTGTAATAAAGTAATAAATATAGAATTAAAAAAAGCATATATAACTGATAAAAAAAGACATTTAAGACCAATAAAATTTAATAAAACAAAATATATAAGTATTTCAAATGTATTATATATTTCAGAAAATTATGAAATTATAATATTTAATAAAAAGTCAAATACATATTTTATTATCAATACCGATACTATGCTTCAAAATTATTTTATATTAATGATAATATTTATTCCATTGTCATTGATAATTTATATTATTCCATTGATATTAAGTATTAAAGAAGAAAAAGAAGAAGCAATTTTAATTAATGCTGGTTCAGAAGCATTACTTGCTAATAAAAGTATGATTAATATTACTGAAAATATTCATCACGAATTAAATACTCCATTGGAAGTAATTGATAATAAAATAGAAAAGATTCACAGTGAATTAAGCGCATTTTTACTGGAAGAATATGAGATGACAGAACATATTAAGGATATTCCAGAAGATAGAATACAACGAAATAGGAGACTTGTTAAACTTAATGAAGATTTTGAATTTATTAAAACTTCATCAGAACAAATATACGCTGTTCTTGAAAAAATGAAAGGTTTTAAACACCTTAGATATAGTAATGGAAATAAAACTCTTAAAGATATAATTGATGGAGGTTTTAAAATTATAAATATCAGTAATACAAACTTTGAATATAAAGTGGATCAAAAATTACAAAATTTTAGAATAGGAACTGAGCATTCTCATAAATTAAAAAATGCTGATTTACTTAGTATAATTTTAAATCATATAAAAAATTCATTAGAAGCAAATGCGTCTAAAATTTTTATATTATTTGCTAAGTTTGAAAATGACTTTATTTATATTAGAATAATAGATAATGGTAACGGAATACCTGAAAAAGCACAAAAAAATATTTTTGCAGCAAATTTTAGTACAAAAGACTCAGATAATGGTATTAGAGGAAATGGTATGTATCTTAATAAACAAATATTATTAAATGCTGAAGGAGATATTAAATTAATTTCATCAAGTAATAAAGGAACAACATTGGAATTAAAAATTCCAGCACAAGAAAAATAAGAGGTAAAATAATGTTAAAAAAAGTATTTATACTATTATTATTGTTCTCACTGTCTTTTGGATCTCCTATTGCTGAAGATAAATATAATAAATATGCTATTGAAAATAGAGTATTAACTATATTTAGAAATAATCAGATAGATATAGATTCTAAATCTTTTAAAGGCTGGATAAGAATTTTTAATTCACGAAGAAAATTAGAAGATTATAATATATATGTAGATGAAAAAAATAGAATTCTAGTTTTAAAATATTTTAAAATGAAATATAACCATAAAATGAACAAATACGAAAGGGGTATAGAATAATGAAAATAGTTAAAAAAATTATAATTATTTTAGGTTTTGTATTAATATTAAATACATTAGTGTCTGCTAATGAAACTTCAAATATTAATAATTCAAAATGGAAAGTTTCTGGAGAGTTTAAAAATAGAATTTTCAACATAAAAAAAGAAAAACAAAACAGAGAAAATTATGATGAAACAGGAGATTTTGCTAGTCTTGAATTAAAAATTAGATATAAAAATAATAATTTTGGTTTTAATGTAGTGCCTTATATATACAAATCAAAAATGACAGGTGACTCGAAGTTAAAAAATTCAAATTTTTACGAGCCGTTTGAGTCCGAAGATTTCTTTTTCAGAGGTCTTTATGGTACATATAATTTTACACCAAATTTTTTAGCAGGTTTTGGTATAGTACCTATGGGTAATGGATTTCCTATGGAATATACAAAAGATTACGTTTCCGATGGTGTAGGTTTAAGTATTATGAGTGATATTGACCCTTTAGGTTTATTCTTTAACTATAAAATTAATCAAGAACAATCTTTATTTTTCTCATTAAGTCAAATTGATACAATGGGTATTCCTGCAGGAACTTACGTTGTAGACCAAATTAAAGATAAAACCAAAGGTTTTGCTGTTCTACATAAATATAACAATGGAAAAATAAAAACAACTACTGAATATGTATATACAGATGTTTACTACACAGATATAAAAATTAGTACAACAAGTGCTTTTGGTTTTGGAATTGCTTATGATGATTCTGAAAATTCTGGGTGGACAATATATGATACAGTGGGAGTATCATATATTAAAAATAATAGTTCAAAAGCAAAAGATATTATGATGAAAGATGGAAATATACCTACTGGTACTGATTTAGCTTATCCAAGTAGTTTTAATTGGGGCACTGGAGAAAGGCAAACTGGCGCAGCAAACTTATTAGGTATTAGAAAAGATTTTGAGACATTTGGAACAGATAGTTTTTTAAACTTTGAATGGTTTCACACAGAAGGAGACTGGATTTCAAGTAATGTCGGTGCACCATATACTGGAAATTGTAACCAAATTTATAATATTAGAAATAATAGTTATTTTATTAATTATGGGTATAGACTAGGAAAAAATATGTTTATGCAATTAAATTATACTTATCTTGAGTTTGATGATGCCCAACAAGTTGGTGGTATGGGTACAACGGTTCCACAAAATGAATTTATAGGTATTCAAAGAGTAAATACAGAAATTACTAAATTGATTTTTAGTTATAAATTTTAATTATAAATTGTGGAGTTATTTATAAGTCTCCACAATTTCATTATACATAGAATGTATTTCTTTAGGTGTATTTTTCTTAAAGTACGATTCATCATCTAAATTGGCTATTACTTTTGTAGCTGAAATGTCTTCATCATTTCTTTTTATTTCATATACTTGAACATCTTTATTTCTCTCAAGCATTTTTTCATAAGCTTGTACCCTATCTGAACCAGCCATAATCCAATTGATATTTTCATTTGTTCTGTTCATAAGGGTCATAAGATTACCTGAAGTAGCTTCAAATAATTCTATTTTATCACCAAATGTTAATTCTAACATTTTTCTTCTGAGCTCTTTTGTATGTTTTGTATCTTTTGAACTAATCAATGCAACCACGACACCATCAAATTTTTTAAGTCCTTCTTTAATTATTCCAGCGTGTGCTTTTGTAAGAACCCTAAATTTTCCAAGAACTAAAGCATTATTATTCCCTTTAAGCTTTCTCATAAGAATTTGTTTAGATGTTAACTGAATGTCATCTTCAATAATTGTTTTATCTCTTTTTGGATGTTCAAAATTGATTTTATATTTATCAAGTTTTTGAGATAATTCTCTTACAAGGGCTTTTAATTCTGATTTCGGTGTAACTTTAATTTCATTTGTAATTTCTAGTGCAGCTAATCTAATATTATTCCAATATTGTGTTTCAACTTCTGGATCTTCAGACTGGTATTTAAGTTTAATTTGTCTTCTTGCTTCTTGATCTAATTGATATTCTTGCTGAAATTTAAGAATAATATCACTACCATTATTGTATTTAATTACAACACCTTCTTCTTTTCCACCATACTTAGATTCAACATCAAGAAATAATTCTCTTACATCATCAAGAAGTATTTCATTATTATTCCAATTCATAGCATTACTTCTCTCATTAAATAATTTTCTTAATTTAACGTTTAAAATTCCTGAATCAAAGTCCTTTTGTGTTCCCATTCTACCTTTAAATAATAAAGCAGGTATATCAAGATTACACATTTTAGCATATTCATTTCTTTTTGAAATATCAAAAATTCCAGGTTTCGTAATTAATTTACCATTTTTTTCTTTATAAGTAGATTTAGTATGAGCAATTAAAATCATCCCATGTTTTCTAGTATAATTTGAACTTAATGTTGGTTTATTCATTAAAAATTCAATAAAAAGTTCTGTACCAGCTGGAATTGATTTGGCATCTTGTGCAATTTTTGAAAAATTATCAATAACAAAACTAAATTGACTTGCACCGATTGATTTTTTCTTAATATTTGTTTTTGGTGCGAATTCAAATTCACCTTCATATATAATATTCCCTTTATATGCTATAATCCAGTCATCTAAAGTTCCATTTTGTGCTATTTTCATTGCTGTAATTTTTACACCGTCTGTTTTATGTTCCACTACTACATCAGAATTAAAAAATTCATCAATTCTTTTATTCGATGTTAGATATTTTCCTGCTGCCTGTATACTTATATCTAATTTTGTTTTATTTGCTGCTTCAAATACTAAATCTGTAAATTTTTTCATTTTATCTCCTAATTCTTAATTACTATATTATAGTCTACTATATCTAATTTTTTTAAATTATTAAAAGTCTCTCTCGCTTTTACATTAGTTTTTTCTACTTTCCATTCTGGAATTAATCCTTGTAAACCTGCAGCTGCTCTTTCTTCATTTCTTTTTACAGCTTTTTTAACATCTGTATCAATTAAAACAAGAGCTGTTTTCATATTAAATGACTTTGCTTTAATAAGTTTATTTTCAACACCTTTTTGATTACCACCAGTTGAAACTTGTCCAATACTAATATTTTCTTGAAATGCTTTTTCTAATCGTTTATTTGCTATAGAGGTTGCTTTTGAAATAAGCTTTCTTGCTTTTTCAAAATCACCACCAGAAAGTTCTTTCGTAATTTCATCATTATCAACAAGTTCTATATTACTAAAATTTTTATTATAAATATAATTTTTTCCTGATGCCGAGCCTCCAATAACTAATATAAAGATACTCTCTTCTTTCTGAATATCTTTAATATTATTTGACTCTTGTAAATACCAAGATTCTACCAATTCTCTAAACATTATATTATATTTTAATAACCATATTTGTTCTAACTACCTCCGTTGGAACAATTTTCATTTTTTGAATTTCTGGAAGTAAAGATTGAACTATTAATTTATTACCATTTATTTCTTTAATAATAAAATCACCATCATCTTCTGAATCTTGCCATTCTGGTTTTATTCTGATCTTATCACCTACTTGAAATTTTGACTCACTTAATTTTTTTGTATTATTTGTATTATTTGTATTACTTTTTGAAACTTCATTGATCAAATAATCTTTAAAAGCATTTCCTGTAAAAGTACAAGCTTCAGAAATTTTCTTTTTATCATAATTAGCATAAAATGTATCTGTCATTTCTTTAATTTTACTTTCATATTTTTTAAGCATTGGAATTTGTTTAACCATATAATTAACTGCATTTATTTTGATTTCATAATCAATCTCTTTATGGTCTCTTTCAAGTTTTTGTGCTGCTGGACCCCATTGTAAATCAATAAATCTTTCAAAAGTTCTAATAATACTACCTTTATCGAGATATTTATTCATAAGTTTAACAATGCCAACGAATGACCACATTTCTTTTAAGTCTTTAGATTCTTCAGAATTAAAAAGTATTTTAAACATTTCTTGAATTGAAGTTTCATAAGAACTATTTTCAGTTGGAATCTCTTTATATACTTGCTTACCGTCTTCTATCCAAGGTTCATTAGTTCCTGGAATATATTGTTTTTCATAAGCTACTCTCATACCTTTAGAAATAAAAAACTTTTGCATATTAAGAGTAGTAATAGGTTCACCTTTTTTCTTAGTAAATTTTGGTTTTTCATAAGATCCTGCTTTAGTTAAAATTAAAACATCATCTCTTTTTGAAGCCCCACCTGCTAATGCTCTTAAAATATATTTGTGTGAAACACCTTTAAAACCATTTTGTGCATCTGATAATGCTGAACTATGACCAAATCTACTAAATTCCATTGGAACTTCTTCACCATTTGCATCATCTTCAAATTGTGTAAATTCAAAATCCACTTGACTTTGTGTTACAATATCACCAAAAGTTACTTCAAAAACAGAATTTATTTGGTCACCGATAGCTGAAACAGATAATTTATTTGATCCTTTATATTCAACATCTTTCATAAAATTTGGTTTTGATTCCAATTCGTCTAATAAAGACCATAAGTCTGCTTTATCACTTTCTTTAACCATAATATCCAAATCACCAGATGTTGGTTTAAAAGGAATAACTTCATCATCGTTTATTTCTGGATTCATAATAAATGATGTACTACCATTAAATGCTAATCCATTTTTAAGAATTTTCTTATTTTTCCAAAGAGGTCTATTGTATTTTGCTTCAAATCTTTTGTCAATTTCCTCAAACATTTCAACAAATTTTTTAATAAAATTTTGTCTTCCAATTTCTTTAATTGGAATTTTTTGTGCTAATGTTTCTTGTCCTGTAATTTTGTTAGTTGCTCTTGCATTTCCACCCATTTTATATTCTCCTATTTTTGTGCTATAGTTAATTCAACTATATAATATGGCGTAATACCATTTCGTGACATTTCTTCAATTGGTGCTAATCTTAAACTAGCATAATCCAAATTATTTCTATCTTTATTTGAAGTAAAGCTAGAATTAAATTCATAAATAAGTTCAGCATTTTTTGTTTCAATAAATAATAATATTTCTATACCATTTATTTTTACTGTAAAAAAACTAAAACCATTATCTTTCTGAGATGGCTTTATTAAAGTTTCAACATTATAATTTTTTACAACTTTTTTATCTCTTGCTTTATCTAAAAGCTTATCCATTTTTAATTCATTCCATATAGAAAATGTTGTTAAAAACCAGTTTTTTAAATTTTTTAAAATACTTTCGTTAACTTCAGACTCTGCAATTTCTCTAAATGTTCTCATTACGTACCTCTTTTATTCTTATTTATATTATAAATGTTTTAATAAATCATTATATTCAATAGGTTTAAAATCAGTTAAATCAACAGATAGATTTATTCTTTTTCCACCGAATTTTGTTAAATGACTATGACCATGAAGTAAATATTTACAACCACTTTCTTTAAATAGTTTTTTAAGTTCTTGAAATACTGGTATCATCTTTTCTTTTGTGTAAGAGTCAATTATAAGTGGATAATGACATAAAAAATATTCGTCTTGAATATGATAATCAGTTACTGCTTTAATATTTAAGTCATTTTTATACTGTTCATTTGTATAGTGATCATGATTACCCTTAATGAGAACAATATTTCCATTAAGTGTATTCATAATTTTTTTTAATTTATTGTAACCATCTTGTACTTTTCCAACTCCTGCAGTTAAATCACCTAAATGAAAAACTGTATCCCCGGGTTGAACAAGAGAATTCCAATTTTGAATTATTTTTTTATTAAAATCAGTAGGTCTATTACAATAATCAATTATATTACTGTGTAAAAAATGTGTATCTGATATAAACCAAGTTTTCAATTTTTTCCTTTTTTCGGTATCTCTGTATCATTAAAAGAAATTATAGCACGATCCATTGCATCTGTACCATATTTTCCAAACATATCATTAAGACGAGATAATAATTCTTGTTTATCATCTATTGAATGGAATTTTTTTAATTCTTTAACAATATCTTCTGTTTTCACTTTTTCTAATATACTAGTGTCCTCATTTACATTATCTATACTATTTGTGTATTCTTTAAAATTCATTAGTATTGTGACCCCCAAGCACCATTAAATATTGCTTTATGTGCATCTCTGACTAATTCTTTAAAAGGACTCCATTTACCTGCTAATTTATTACTTCTTTTTGACGATTGAATTGCATTAAAATCTGAATAATGAGCAATACCAAAAACCATTTTACTATAATCGCCTTCATCATCTTCATTTAACCAACCAGATATTTCAACTTTTTTGCCATCATTTGCTATATATAACGAAATTATATTAGTAGGATGTGAACTATATTCTTTTCCCATTACTTCAAAAGTAAAACCTTTATATTCAAAATGAGCTCCACAATTTGCTGTTGTTCCTTTTCCACCTAATGCTTCTTTTGGATTATAAACATTTCCCAAAGGTATTTTTGGTCCTTTACAACCACCTTTATATACTTTTTTTGGTGCAGATTCTTCTATTGCTATTTCTTTAAATGATTTCATTTTAATTTTCTCCGTACTTTATGTTTATTTATATTTAATTATAACATAAAGTACATTAAAGTTGGTTTAAATTAATTTAAAGAACATTTACTGTTATTGGTGCTGGTCTACCACCATTTGTCATATTCATACCATTTATTTTTATTGATTTTAAAAAATTTGTTCTTGTTGAAGCTATGCTTATATTTGTTAATGCAGATTTTGAATCTTTAAATACTAAAATATAATCAAATTTATATAATTTTTTATAAGCCAAAAATACTTCAGTACCAACGGAATTTAAAATGTTTTTTTGTAAATTTTGATATTTTTTATCAAATACAGCATTCTGAATACCAATCTCTATCGGTTTTTTTAAATAATTTTCAGTAACACGATATAAGAAATGATTTATTAAAAATTTTTTGGCTGTTTTTTCATCTTTATTAACTAAAATTTTACATATTTCAGAAAAGTTTTTTGGGTCTTTTTCTGCTATTTTTCCAAAATATTGTTCTAAATCTTTTTTTACTTCTGTAGGTGTGACTTTTTTAAACCCAGCAATTTCACCATTAGACGCTTTAACTTCTATACCTTTACTATTTATTTCAGCATCTGACTTATCAGGCAATCTTCCATTTTTTCCTATTAATGCTAACATTATTTCACCTCTTCCAGTTCCTGTTGCACCTTGTTTATCTTTTGCATCTGTTAATGGGTAAACGAAATCTAATAATCTTTTAAATAAATCTGTTGACTTAATATTTTTAAATTTATTATCTATTAAATCTAATATAGAATTATATTTTCCAGGTTTTAATTCTATTATCATACCTTCTTTAATAGCATTTATAACTTCAACTTTATTTGAAAATGTAGCCTTATCCAAAATAAAAAAGTTAGTTATAGACTTTTTTGCTTTGGAAGGTATCATTTTATTATCGAAAATATCACTTAGTATATTTTCTAAATCTTTTCTAAAAATTACATTTTCAATCTCTTGTAATAAATCTTTATCATTAATTTTTGAAACATAATTTAAAATTTCTTTCTTTGTCATAATAATATCCTTTTTATTTTATTTATAATAAAAAGGATTTTTTAATTTACCACTCATCTTCATCTATTTGATCTTCTTCAGGTGTTAAATCCCAACCTATCGGATCACAAATTAAATGTATAGGTTTCATAAAACCTTTCTCAAACATT
>Ga0256828_1001474_pt1 | contig 14656 bp, 13 predicted proteins | sample CV88metaG_FD_185993 | JGI IMG/M metagenome (GOLD analysis project Ga0256828, IMG submission 185993) | Hydrothermal vent microbial communities from East Pacific Rise, Pacific Ocean - CV88 | ecosystem: Environmental > Aquatic > Marine > Hydrothermal vents | place: Pacific Ocean: East Pacific Rise...
AAAGGCTCATAAGAGAGGGTTAGTTTTTCACTGCGTGACCCATATCCCACATTGGCATAAAGATTCCTAGTGCCATTAAAAGTACCAAGATAGCAATAAAGAACATCATAATCGGTTCAATGTATGCAGAGAGGTTTTCAATGAGGTCTTGAAACTGCATATCATAATAGGTTGTTACCTTATCAAGCATCGCGTCAAGCTGTCCACCAGCCTCACCAGCTTTAATCATCTGTAAAAGCATATTCTCATAAAGCCCTGTAATCTGAAACGCTTCAGCAAGGTTCATCCCTCTACCAATATTGGCATTCACAGTTAAGAGCTTCTCTTTAATGGCAAGGTTATCGACCATTCCAACAGCAGTATCAAGTGCTTCAGAGACAGGAATACCCGATTTTACTAGCTCCCCAAAGACAAGGTTATACTTATGCATGGTAGAGAGGAAGATAGCCTTATTGATGAGATAAAACTTTGGATGAATAAGGAGTTTATCCATCTGGTATTTAAAATCTCGATTATTTTTATACATAAACTTCACCGTAAAGATGGTTCCAAAAATACCAGCTAAAATAAGCAATCCATAGTTACTAAAGAGCCACTCTAAATCTAATAAAATACGTGTAGGTAGAGGTAATTCTGTCTTAAACTTTGAAAAAATCGCCTTAAATTTTGGAACAACCACCATAATGAGAACCGTAAAAGCAATCCCCATCGCCCCTAAGGTAATCAGAGGTGAACGAATCGCCTTTTTAAACTTTGCTGTATTGTCACGAATATTCTCTAAAATATCGGCTAATTTATGGTAAGACTCCGAGATATTTCCCGTTCTCTCTCCAAGATTTGTCATAGCCAATGCCACGTGACCAAACTCATCTGTATAAGGTGCCATAGAGTCTGACATACTATTTCCAGCATTAATATCATTATTAATTGTGCCATAAATCTGTTTTAATTGAGGGTTTTCTGTGTTCTCTGCTACATCTTGTAGTGTATCGTTAATGGCAATTCCAGCATCGGTCATAACGGCAATTTGTCGAATGGTAGAGATTTTGTCATTAATAGGAATTTTTCCTTTAAATGACTTCTTAAACCCATCAAAAAAGTTATTGAGTACGTCATCTAATGGTGCAGCTGTCTCTTCAGCTTTCACAACCATTGCACGAGGAAATTTATGTTTTGCCACTTTTACGGCATCCATTCTAGACTCTGCTTGAAGAAGCTCTTTACGCTTCTTCCCCTTCTCCATAATTGTAACATTAAAATATTTCATTATAAACGTGCCACCCTGTAAATCTCTTCAATGGTTGTCTTCCCAGCTAATGCCTTATGTACCCCATCTTCAAACATATTGACAAAACCCTCCTCTAAGGCTTGTTTTGTCATCTCCTCTTTTGAGGCACTATTGGCAATAAGACGAGAGAATGTTTCACTAATGGTTAAAACCTCTGAAATCATCTCCCTACCACTGTACCCACTATGTCCACACTCTTTACACCCTGCACCTTTATAGAAGATAGGCTTCTCAGGAAGATACTGCTTAACTCCCTCTAAAACCTCTCCACTTAAGAGTGTCTCCTGTTTACAGTGAGGACAAATTTTTCTTACCAAACGCTGTGCTTGAATAGCAACCAATGCCCCACTTACAAGGTACTCTTCAATTCCCATATCCAAAATACGTGTAACAGCAGAGATGGCATCATTGGTGTGCAAAGTAGAGAGAACCAAGTGACCTGTTAAGGCTGCTTGAATAGCAATTCTTAGTGTCTCTTGGTCACGAATCTCCCCAATCATAATCTTATCGGGATCTTGTCTTAGAATAGACTTTAGTGCAGCAGCAAAGCTCAATCCAACATCGGCATTTACATGTACTTGCTGAAGACCACTCATCTGGTACTCCACTGGGTCCTCTACGGTAATAATCTTATCTTTAATATCTTTAATCGCATTTAACGCACCATAGAGTGTTGTTGTCTTACCTGACCCCGTAGGACCCGTTACAAGCACAATACCATAAGGGGCTTTAATAGACTCAGAGAAACGGTCATAACAGAACTTACTCATCCCTGCATCTTCAAGACGAATCATCGCTTTAGATTTATCAAGAATCCTTAAAACAATCGATTCACCATAAATTGTAGGAAGTGTTGAGACCCTAAAGTCATACTCTCTTTTATTGACCGTTGTAGAGAAACGTCCATCTTGAGGCTTTCTCTTCTCTGCAATATCTAAATTAGAGAGTAGTTTCATACGAGATGCAAGAGGGTTAAAAATATCCTTCTCAAACATAAAACTTTGACGAAGCATCCCATCGACACGCTCTCTTACAATACAAGACTTCTCTGTCGCTTCAATATGAATATCACTCGCCCCTGCATAGATGGCTGACTTTAAGACAATATCAATGAGTTTCAAGACAGCAGGTGACTCATCTTCATCTTCAGCAATAGATGCTTCTCTGTTTAAATCTTTACGAATATCAGAGACTAACCCTTTAATACTCTCATTAATCTCAAGACGTTGAAGGTGTTGTTGAATCTGCTGTGGTCTAGCAATGGCAATTTTAATTGGTTTTTTAGGGAAAAGCCTCTGAATCGCATCTTGTGCAGCCATATCAAGAGGGTCATCAAAGACAATTAAAACATTTAAATCGGTCTCTTCAATAGGAATAATATTATACTTCAAAAGTTGCTTATAGGGGATTTGAGAGAAGAGCTTCATATTAATCTCAACTTCATCTAAATCAACATACTCAATATTCAAGGCTTTAGCAATCTCTTGAATAATAGGGGCAATATCAATCCCCTCAATCTTCTCCAAGTGCCTCAGTGTAATCACACCTTGTCGTACCTTTTTCGCTAAGAATATCTCTACGGAGTGAAGGTCAATCATTCCTTCTGCAATAAGGTTTGCAAAGGAGATTTTTTTAGGGGGACGACTCTTCACCAATGTAGAAATAGCATCTTTGGTAATGAGATTCTCTTTAAGCATTATCTCTATCAGTTTTACCATTTAAGGACTCCTTGTAACACGTGAGGTATGAAAAAGAATATCATACCAAAATTTTTGACCTATTGCATACTCTCAAGCAATTTCTCTGCCTCTTTTGAGTGATGTTGCTTTAAGTACGCAGTTAAAACCCGTAATGCTTCATTTTTTTCACCTAAACGTGCTTTGGATTGAATAAAGATAAGCCAACTCTCTTCAATTTCAGGGTCTAATTTATTGGTTTTTAATGCCCAACTCTCAGATTTCTTATATACCCCTTTATGAAAATAGGCTTTGGCTAAAAAGAGTGCATCTTCGACATTGGGAGCTTCATTAAAACGTCTTTCAACATCTTTATAGGCATCTACACTACTGGTTTGATGAATCTCTAAATGAATAGGCTTTCTCTCCTCTTTTGCTACAACGGGCTTAGGAAGTTTTGCATCAATGGTTTCAATAAAGATATCCTCTTTCTCCATGGGTGCATCTGCTGGAAAAACTTGCATATTGGTACCATTTTTCTCTAAAAGTTTAGTATAGAGTTTATGCTCTTTCCATACACTCTCAGAAGAGGAAGATGGTTGTGTCACATCCTTTTTTTCAACCAAAGTACTACCTATTATTTTTTGAAAAAGTGCTTCAGTATAAGCGAAATACCCCAAAGAGGCAATCAAAAGAAGAACGCTTGCCATAATATAACGCGGTCTACGTCTTTTTCTATCGTAACGCTCCCACTCCTTTTCTAATTTCTCAATATCAAACATGAATATATCCTAGCTTTAATGCTGCCATCTCAACAATTTTTTGTGACACCTCTTCATAGTTCACCTTAGAGGGTTCATTCTCATCATAATATTCACAAATCTCAAAAATGGTATACAGAAGCTTATTACACTCTCTAAAGTTCCCCTCTGTAAAGGTATGAATACGTTCAAGGTTCTTCTTTTTAAGGCTATTGGCAATCTCAAAAAGATTTTTCTTAAGGAGTTTTTTATGAATGTATGTCGCTTGGTCCTCTTTTGAAGCATTCTTTAACTCAATCACTTCCCAAATACGTGATTGAAAATGCTCTTTTGCAATCAAATCTTCATTCTCTGTCTTATGCAGTGCAATCACAAACTTAACAGCACGACTATCGGAAAGAAGACGAATCTTCTCCATCATCTCTGCACTATACAGCTGTGCTTCATCTAAGAGAATAATAATCTCTCGCTTCCCTCTTAATGTTTTACAGTAGTCAACCAACGCTGAGAAGTTTACCTCTGTATTTTTAGGAAGTGCTTTTTTGGTTAAAATCTTAAAGAGCTTTTGAAAAAACTCTTTCTCTTGATTGGCAGGAGTATCAAAGTAGTAAATCTCTTTTTGATATTTTAGTTTTGTAGCAATTTGATTGAGTAAGATACTCTTCCCTGTTCCAGGACGACCAAAGAGAAGTATCATCTTTAAAGGTTTACTGATACTCTCTTCTAAAAGGCTATACGCAGCAACAGAGGCTTCTAACTCAATATAATCTTCAACATCAACAGAGTCAACAAATACCTCTTTTGCTGGGGTAAATCTACTTTTCATTGAGCTTTGTATACCCTAAATCTTTCAATGAGATAGACTTCTCATTTTTAATAATATGTGGTGTAATAATCAATACCAACTCTTCAATGGTTGTAATCTTCTCTTCATGTTTAAAGGCATACTCTAAAAGAGGAATATCTCCTAAAAGAGGCACTTTATTGACTTTAAATCCTGATTGAGAAGAGATGAGTCCTCCTAAGATAGCGTGTTGACCATCTTTTACTTTAATAACAGAGGCAATCTGTCTTCTTACTAAATCTGGTGGAATAGTTCTTACAGTACTACTTGCTTTGACTGCTTCAACAGTATCTGAGATAGATGGATTAATCTTTAAAGTCACCATACCATCTTTACTAATTTCTGGTGTAATATCAAGTAAAATACCAGCAAAGACTGAATCAACCATCTCCCCTTCAGCTGTATTACTAGCACTTCCATCACCCAATGCACTCGTTGATTTAATCTTATAGAAAAGCTCTTTACCTACACTAATGAGTGCTGGTTGGTTGTTGAGTGTCATCACACGAGGACTAGAGATAGACTTCACATCCCCCTGTGTCCCAAGAAATTTAATGACATCAGAGACAGCTGTATTTCCACTTAACTGTACTACTTGGGCATTAGAAGGAGAGGTATCATCTGCAAAAGTTGCTGCTGTAATACCTGTCTCATCAAATGTAAATGAGTCAATATTCTTCTGTGCCATAGAGAGGCTATTGACTGTAAAGTTTTGTAAACTGTATAGTTGAGACCAATCAACCCCTGTGGTTTTACTGTCATCAAAGGTTACAGAGAGAATACGTACATCAATAAGAACTTGAGATTTAATCTGCTTCTCTAATGTATAGATATAACGTGCCACACGATTAATCTGTCGCTCTGTTCCTGTTACAGTCACCATACCTGCTTCAGGGTTAACAATAGGAGCTAGAGGATTATACTCCCAAACTTTTCCATTTGGTCCCTCCCATGTATCCCCTTTTTTAGTATAGTGAATACTATCATCTGCTGCACCAATTAAGATACGTTGAACTTCTGTCTCAACTGTTTGCCAAAACTTAAACTCATCATTACTCTCAATAGAGATACCTGTTTGAGAAGAACCCTCTCCACCAGAACTTCCTCCAGCTCCACCACCACTTGAGTTTGCAGAGTTTGCAATGGTTACATGCGCACTACTTTTTCCTGTACGTTGTCCAGAGATGTAGTGAATACGAAATGTTCGTGTAATCAAGTAAGAGATTTTCAATGTATTTCCAGAGAGTGTATAGTGTAAATCATTGTCTTTTAAAATGGTATTTAAAAAACCTTTCAGGGTACTATTTTTCAACTTTACATAGTAGAGTTTTTTATGCATTCTCTGTTTTGCTGCTTCATCTTTTACCGTCACTGTCAAACCACAGGTATCTGCAAGATTCTCAATCACATCACCAATAGAGAGTTGACTATCGATGGTAACACTAAAAAGCTTTGAGGAGCAATCCCCTGCTGTTAACATACTTGTTGTACCAAAGAGCATGATACCAGTAAGTAACATCCTCCTACTAAATTCTCTTATCTTTCTCATTGCTACTACCGTCCTTCTAACTTAATCAAATGATTTTCTTTTTGTAAAAAGAGTGTCTTTACATGTGTTTCATCGCGTAAAACCACACCATATTTACCAATATACCCTATACGATACCCTGCAATGGTGTCATTCACCTCTTTCCAGCTATCATTAATATAGGCTTTCCCCTCCATAAGAGCGTGAAGCTCTAACTTAATCTCCTCTGTTGATTGAGGAATGACCACCTCTTTAACATCATCTTCTGTCTTAAAACGCACAAAAGGCTCTTTTGTCTTCTCTAGTGTAGCAAGTGCTACCCCTTCTCTCTTTTCATGAATTTTATTCACCATCTCTTTAATCTGGTCAACCGATAAATCAGCACAGAGTGAGAGAAGTGTGAGTGTAAATAGTACAACAATACGTTTCATTAGTGATTAATCCCCCAAACTGAAATATTAATATCGGCTAAAATCTTTGATGAGTTAGGGTCAAGACTAAAAGAGGTTCCATAAATATCTGTTACCAAAGTATTCTGCTCTAACTCATTCATAAACTTTACAATTCCTTTATAATTCCCTTTACACCCTAAAGCAATCTCCAAAACATACCCAAAACTACCATTGTTATCTACATAGTTGTTGTTAATATATTGTATATCAACATTTTGTACTTCTGCTTTATTGGTAATTGAGTTCAGAAATTTAGACCAACTCTTTTGGTTAAAGAGCATATCAGAGAGTTTCTCTAAGTTTTTATCAATAAAAGTAATCTGTTTGGTTAAAAGAACATTACTCTTCTTCTTCGCTTTAATGTCACGGTTAAACTTCTTTACATAAAAGTCACGGTCACCATTTTGGGTGATTGATTTTAGATAAATTTCACTATCTTTAATACTCTTCTCAACACTCTTACGGTTACTCTCACTCTTTTTGTAGAGTTCCTCTGTATAAGGAAGAAGTAGTGCATAGGCTAAATAGGCAATAATCCCTGCTACCCCTAAGATAACAACCCATTTTTCACTCTCTTTTTTATCGGCAAAATAGGCATCTAATGCCTCTAAATTATCTTCTACGAATTTCATTTTAATTCAACCTTTAATAGACCCTTATAGTATTGACTCTCTTGGTCTTTTTGAATACGTGCAATATCAATCTCTTTAATCTCATTAAAGTGTGTATCGGAGATATATTTAATCAATTCTGTCATTTTTCTATCATCAGAGCTCACCAAAGAGAGCCATACGGTATCTTCTTTACTGACAATTCTCTCTACATGCACATCAAACTTCTTTAACTCATCAGCAATGGTGTGAAAAGTGTCTGATTTCAGGCGATAATTTACCTTTTTATCATAAATAGAGGTGAGGGTTTTTGTCTTACCATGGTAGATATCAGAGAGTTTTTTATTTTTCTTCTCTAACTTATCTAACTCTTTTTTCTTCTTTGCTAAGATACGTTTATATTTTCGTGTCTCATTCGCCAACTCTTTTTTCGTATCACTCAAAGCATAGACTTTTGCATCGTTAATATATGAACCTGTCAAGTAGACCAAAGGATAGGCTACACTCAAGGTAATCGCTGCAACCGTAGAGATAATAAACTGTCCACTTGCACGTTGTGCAAAGGCTGGTGGACGAGGGAACATCGTAAGGTTTAAAATGCCCTCTTCATCTTCAATATACTCTAACGCATTAAGAAGCATTAAGTACTGGAACTGGTCTGTATACCACTCATCGTTCTCAATACCCTCATATTTGAAGTTCAAATCAGCAGAATGAAGCCCTAAATAGTTTTGGCTATACTCTTCCAATCCAATAATAGGACCATTGACACTTCCAATAAACATATGCTCAATTGTCTCTAATTGGAATGCACGCTTGACGTAGATGATAATATCATTAATCGTTAAGAAGACCTCTCCAAAAATCTTCATAAGATTTTGTTGATAATCACTATGGGCAGTCTTTAATCCCTCTTTTTCAAGAATGGTAAAGAACTCCTTCTCATCTACTTTCTCACCCACCATCTCACAATACTTATCATAAAGCTGTGTTAAAGAGTAATCCATCGATTTAGAGTAGAGGTACTCTCCATTCAGGTAGAAAGCGATAAAGGCATCTTGTTGCGTAAAATAGATAAAACAGTGCGTTCCATTCTCATCTAAAATCTCTTTTTTATAGAGTGCTTTATAGAGTAGTGGTGCAGGGAGAATGAGGTCAATATATTTTGTCTGCTCTTTAATGGGTAAAAAAAGCTCTTCTAAAACAGCTGGTTCAGCAACAAAAATATGAAATTCACGCTCTTCACCCTCATGGTCGACTTCGGTTGAAGAGATAATATAATTACTCGCTTGGTCTAACCCTAACTCTTCATACGCTTTAAGGTCTAAAATATCTTGAATATCCTCTTCTGGAATACTACGACTTAAATGGACAGTCGTTGTAATCATATCTCGATTATTGACATAAGAGGTAACGAAGTTTGACTTATTGAAACTGAGCTTATTTAAAGGTTCAAAGGTGTTCCCTTTGTAAATATACTCTTTATCTGTATAAGCATTCAATGTAACAATATTTTGTACACTTGATTGAGGCTTATCTGAGGCACTTTTTTTAAAAAACATTCTGCTTATTTCCTTCTTTGTTAGGCAATTATATAGATTGTAATATTAAAACTATCTTACAGAGATTCAAAAGCCCCTCTAAAGAGGTGGCTTCAAGAAGGGGTGATGTAGAAACTATACAATATAGCCAAACTCCTCTAAACCAGCCCTATTTTTACTCCACCCTTTCTTCACAGAAACGTGTAAATCAAGGAAGATTCGCTTACCAGAAAAACGCTCCATTTGCATACGTGCAAACTTCCCTACACGCTTAATCCCCTCTCCTTTTTGTCCTACAATCATCCCTTTTTGAGTCTCTTTTTCAACCACAATTGTAGCATAGACTCTATCCATCTCATCACTCTCATCAATCTTCTCAATGGTTACATCACTCTCATAGGGAATCTCATCACTCATATTCTCAAAGATAGACTCACGAATAAGCTCTTTATAGATATCACGAATATTCTCAGTGGTCAAGATTTCAGGGTCATAGAGAAAAGGAGAGTAGGGAAGATGTTTAGAGATTTCATCTAAAAGTTGCTGTTTCCCAACCTTTTTATTGACAGAGAATGGAATAATCGCTTCAAACTTATCTTGATACTTCTGGTACTCACCAAGTTTCTTTAAAATATCCCCCTGCTTGACGTGGTCCATCTTGGTTAAAACCACAATATGCTTACGTCCCTTTCGCTCATTCATTGCTAAAAACTTCTCATACTCACTCAACTTATCGGTAATAGGTGCAAGAAAGATAATTAAGTCTGCATCACCAATAGCTTTTAAAACCTCATCCATCATAAATTGATTCAAGAGTTTCTCTTTCTCGTGAATACCCGGTGTATCGACAAAGATAATTTGAGACTCTACCCCATACATATCTTTATGCATCACAATAATATTCATCCGTTTTCGCGTCGCTTGTGCCTTCTTTGAAACCATGGTTAACTTCTCACCAACCACATGGTTTAGCAATGTACTCTTCCCTGCATTGGGACGTCCTACAACAGCCACAAATCCTGCTTTGGTATCGACTGCCTCTTTTTCGTGTTCAAACATTTTTATCCTCTCTATGGAGCCTCTTTTAAAGAGCCTCTCTTCTTATAGAATATACCGTGTGGTATCTTCATCTTCTATCAAATCACCAATCTTCTCATCGACAAGGGTACGATTGACAACAATACTCTCCCCTGCTTTCTCATCGGCACTAAAACTAATCTCTTCTAAAATACGCTCCATCACAGTATGCAATCTTCTTGCACCAATATCATCAGTCTTCTCATTGGCTTGTAGTGCATAAGAGGCAATGGCTTGAAGTGCCTCCTCTTCAAACTCAAGTGTGACATCTTCTACTTCCATTAAGGCTTGATACTGCTTTATTAACGCATTGGTCGGTTCTGTTAAAATACGGTAGAGTGCCTCTTGGGTTAAACTCTCCAACTCAACACGTAAAGGGAAACGCCCTTGAAGTTCAGGCATAAGGTCACTGGGTTTACTCACATGAAACGCACCTGCTGCAATAAAGAGAATATGGTCAGTTTTCACCATTCCTAACTTTGTCTGAACCGTTGAGCCTTCAACAATAGGAAGAAGGTCACGCTGTACCCCCTCTTTACTTGGGTCTTGTCGCCCTTGAGAGTTTGCTGAGACAGCCACTTTATCAATCTCATCTAAAAAGACAATCCCCCCCTTCTCGACACGCTCTTTTGCTAAACTTTTCAACTGCTCTTCATCAAGAAGTGCTTCACTCGCTTCCATCTCTAAGATACGTTTTGCCTCTTTAACCGTTACCTCTTTCTCTTCGCCTTTCTTACCCAATCCACCAAAAGCTTTAGCAAGACTCTCTTGGACTTGTATCATTTGAGGAGGTAACCCCTCTTCTGGAAGTTGTGTCATCTGAGGCATAGTCACTTTAACTAAAAGGTGGTCTAACTCACCCTTACTAAACTTCTCTTGCATCCGTGCAAAACTGGCATCATACTCAGCCTTTTTTGCCTCACTCGCACCCATAGGTAGAGGAGGAAGAAGCTTCTCTATAATCTTATTTTCAATATAGTTCTCTATCTTCTCTTTATTCTTCTCATTCTCTACATCTCGTACAATCTGTAAAGAGGTTGTTGCTAAATCACGAATCATCGACTCCACATCACGTCCAACAAACCCTACTTCTGTATATTTACTCGCTTCAACTTTAATAAAAGGGAGTTTCATCATGGTTGCTAAACGGCGTGCAATCTCTGTCTTTCCTACCCCTGTACTTCCAATCATTAAGATATTCTTTGGTGTCACATCTGCTTGCATCTGCTCAGGCAACTGCATACGTCTATAACGGTTTCGTAACGCAACAGCAATGGTGCGTTTGGCATCATCTTGACCAATCACATAACGGTCTAAATAGGCTACAATCTCTTTAGGGGTTAAATTCTCCATCTGACTCATTTATAGTTCCAATAGTTTAATATTTTTATTTGTATAGATACAGATATCACCAGCAATCTCTAATGATTTTTGCACCAACTCTTGAGGCTCTAGTGAAGCGTGTCTATCTAACGCACGTGCTGCAGAGATAGCATAGTTTCCTCCACTTCCAATGGCTGCAATTTTACCATCTTCAGGCTCAACCACATCTCCTGTACCAGAGAGAATAAAGATATGCTCTTGATTGAGGACAATCATCATCGCTTCAAGTTGGCGTAGATGCTTATCTCTTCGCCACATCTTTGAAAAGCCAATTACAGACTTAAAAAGGTCCCCTTTATTCTCTGCTAAAATCGTCTCAAACATATCAAAAAGGTTAAATGCATCTGCTGTACTTCCTGCAAAACCAGCCAAGACTTTACCATTGTGAAGGGTTCTAATTTTGGTGGCATTGCCTTTGAGTACGGTATCACCAAAACTCACTTGACCATCACCACCAATAACAGCCTTCCCGTCAGACTTATACCCTAAAATTGTGGTTGCGTGAAACATTAGACTGCTACCACATTCACTTTAAGTTTTGCATGAATACCATGCCCTAACTTTGCATCAACCTCATGAAGCCCTTCAGACTTCAACGCTTTCTTTAAATTGATATGTTTTTTATCTAGGACAATACTCAACTGCTCCTCAATGGCTTTTGCAATATCACCGTTTCCTACTGAACCTTTAATCCCCACAGGAGCTTTACGCTTCTCAACCACAATCTCACTTGACTCTAAACGCTTCTTCTCCTCTTCAAAACGGGCAATCTCCTCTTTTTTCTCTTTCTCTAAACGTGCCTGTTCTGCTTTCCAATGCTCAATCACATCAGGTGTTGCTAATTTTGCTAACCCTTTTCCAATAAGGAAGTTTTGACCATATCCATCTTTTACCTCTTTAATCTCACCTGCTTTTCCCAATGTTTTGACATCTTTTATTAATAATACTTTCATCTTCTCTCCTTTGTCATACTAAAATTACTATATTTTATCCAAACTTTGTTAATACTCTTAACAGACGATGTGCTACAATCACTAAAAAATAACCTATGAATGGATAGAATGATGTTTCAACACTTTCAAATTGAGAATCTTCAAGATTTTCCCCAAGAACTTCAAACACTTTTAGAAAAACAGACCCAAGAGATAGAAGCCCTCATTGCTTCACCCCATCAGAGTTATGAGCAAATCATGAAACCTCTTCAATCGTTAGATGAAGCACTCTCACTCTTTTTTACACCACTTTCACACCTAAACTCTGTCATGAATACCCCTCAGACACAAGAGGCGTATGAAGCCTCTTTACCTCTTTTGTCTAAGTTTCACTCACACATTTCACAAAACCTTGCACTCTTTCAAAAAATAGAGAGCCTTCAGACCCATACACAAGAGGAGAGACGTGTTTGTGAACTTGATATTCGAGACTTTCGTCTTGCAGGAGTCAATCTCCCCAAAGAGAAAAAAGAGCGTCTAGAGGAGATTCAACTCAAACTCTCAGAGTGTAGCAATGCCTTTTCACAAAACCTTCTCAATGCAACCAATGCGTATGAGTTAATTATTCATAACCCTGAAGATGTAGCAGAAATTCCCTCCTCAGACCTCTCCCTAGCCAAAGAGGAGTTAAAAGGAGAGATACATTATAAGTTTACCCTTCAAATGCCTAGCTACCTTGCCTATATGACCTATGGTTCAAATAGAGCCTATCGGAAAGAACTCTCTAAAGCCTACGCCTCTCGAGCGCCTGAGAATGCCAAAGTGATTGATGAGATTTTAGCACTCAAAGATGAAAAGGCAAAACTCTTAGGCTTTCACTCCTATGCAGAGTATGCCCTTCAGACACGTGATGCGAACTCTCAAGAGGAGGTTTTAGCTTTCTTAAACCATCTCGCTAATGAGGCACGTCCAAAAGCCAAAGAGGAGTTAGACGAACTTAAAGCCTTTGCCAAAGCCTTAGATGGCATTGAGGACTTTGCTGGATATGATGTGGCTTACTACTCTGAAAAACTCAAAAAAGAGAAGTTTCAATTTGACGATACTATGACAAAACCCTACTTTGAACAAGAGCGTGTCTTGTTAGGACTCTTAGAGATTGTCTCTGAACTCTTTGATGTCACCTTTAGTGCAGTAGATGTACCAACGTGGCATGCGTGTGTAAAAGTCTTTGATATTCTAGAAAATGGCAACATTTCAGGACGTATCTACTTTGACTTAGAAGCCAGAGAAGAGAAGCGTGGAGGGGCATGGATGAACGATTGGGAGACACACTTTATTGATGAAAACAACCAAAAACACCTCCCCTCTGCCTTTGTTGTCTGTAACTTCTCCCCCTCAACCAACACCACCCCTTCACTCTTAAGACACGATGATGTTGTCACACTCTTTCACGAGATGGGACACGCCATTCATCACCTCTTTAGCCGTGTAGAGGAGCGTTCTATTAGTGGCATTAATGGTGTAGCGTGGGATGTGGTTGAGTTCCCTTCACAATTTTTAGAGAATTTTGCGTATGAAGAGGCTATTTTAAAACGTTTTGCTTTTCACTATCAGACCAAAGAGCCTATGCAACAACCTCTCTTAGCCAAAATAAAAGAGACAAAAAACTATCAAGCTGCCCTTGGTATTTTACGTCAAGTAGAGTTCTCTCTTTTCGATTTTGAACTCCATCAAGGGTGTTATCAAGGAGAAGAGGTACAAAAACTTCTTGATACCATTCGTCAAAAAACAGCCCTACTTCCTGTACCAAGCTACAATAAATTTCAACACGGCTTTGCCCACATCTTTGCTGGTGGGTACGCTGCTGGATATTATAGTTACAAATGGGCAGAGGTCTTAAGTGCAGATGCCTTCTTCTCTTGCCTCAACCCAACATCTGGATTTCAAAAAGAGCAAGCACAAGGGTATAAAGAGCATATCCTAAACAAGGGTGCAACCAAAGAGATGTCTACCCTCTACCAAGAGTGGTTAGGTCGAAAAGCCAAAGTAGAGAGTCTGATGAGACTCTATGAGATTGCATAGGGGTTGCCATGAAAGCCTACCGTCTTCCTATTCTTCTACTACTCTCTCTTTTTGCCATTACCCTCTTAGGGGCATATTATAGCCCCACCTTTGAGGAGCAAAAGAGTTTCTTAGAACTCTTTATTCTTATGGGGAGTCTTCTGTTCATCTTCTCTGCATTGGTTGTCTTTGCGACGATTGGGTTTGGTTCATTTTCACTCTATGGGGCTATTTTTCTTGCTGTGGTGATGGGACTATATGGAGTAGAGGGTGCGTGTTTGGTCATAGGTATGAGTTATATGATGTGGGGGTTTATTTTTGCTATGGAGTTTTTACTCTTCGCACATCAATGTAGCAGTGCATCAAACTGGTTTCAATCACGCTATACCTTTCAAAACTTCTATGCAGAGTATCGCATTTTTCTACCCATGATTTGGTTAAGCTACCTCCTCTTAGAGAGCCTACCCTCTTGGTGGTTTAAAGAGCCAAAGTGGCAACTCCA
>Ga0256828_1001475_pt1 | contig 14649 bp, 14 predicted proteins | sample CV88metaG_FD_185993 | JGI IMG/M metagenome (GOLD analysis project Ga0256828, IMG submission 185993) | Hydrothermal vent microbial communities from East Pacific Rise, Pacific Ocean - CV88 | ecosystem: Environmental > Aquatic > Marine > Hydrothermal vents | place: Pacific Ocean: East Pacific Rise...
CCCAACTGGTCCATGGGCAACAAGATCACCATCGACTCTGCTACTATGACCAACAAACTCTTCGAACTCCTCGAAGCCAAATGGCTCTTTGGTACTTCCAACATCGATGCCGTCATCGAAAAAAAGTCCATCATCCATGCCCTGGCGGAGTTCAAAGACGGCTCCACCACCGCACACTTCGCAGGGGTAGACATGAAACTCCCCATCGCCTTTGCCCTGAGAGAAAAAGTCGAAGAGGAGATCCTCCCCCCGGTGAACCTGCTTGAGATAGGCAGCCTGGAGTTCCTCCCCATTACCGCCGAACGCTACCCCATCTGGCAGATCAAAGCGCACATTCTTGCCAACCCCCATCTGGGTGTAGTCGTTAACGCCGCCAATGAAATTGCCATCGAGAAGTTCCAGAAAGCGCAGTGTTCTTTTTTTGGGATGAGCGATATTCTGCTCAATGCCTACAAAAAGTTTGAAGATGTGAAGCCACAGAGTATTGGGGATATTATCAGAATCGATAAAGAGGTAAGAGACTATGCATATCACATGTAGGTCGTATTCCCCGAATACGACACAAGAATGGTTGTTCGCAATAAGCAATGTCGTATTCGGGGAATACGACCTACACCCATACGACAAGGTTGCTTTATGAAACTCCTTATTCTGCACGGCTGGGGCGGCTCCGATGCACCCCACTGGCAGGCCGAACTTGCTGCCGAAGTTGCCAGAAATTACGGCACCGTCTCTTTTCCGCTGCTGGATAACTGCCACTTTCCAAGCAAGAACCGCTGGGTAAAGCAGGTCAAAGCCATTCTGGAAGATTTCAAGCCCGATACCGTCGTATGCCACTCCCTGGCCAATACCCTATGGTTCTGGCTCTGCCAGGAGGATATTGAAGAAATAGAACGCCTCTTCATGGTCTCACTGCCAAGCCTGACAACTGAAGAAAATACTATCAAAACTTTTTTCCCCTGTAACGTACCCGACAATATCCATGCCAAAGAGGTGCACATGATTGTCTCTGACAATGACCCCTGGGTCAAAATGGAAGAGGCGGAAAATATCGCCTCCCAGCTCAACGCCTCTTTCACCGTTATCAAGGATGCCGGCCATATCAATGCCGACAGCGGGTACGGGAAATGGGACTATATAGAAAAATTGATCATGAAAGAACAATGATATATCATAATCTTGTAGGGTCGGTTTACCGACCACACATGCAACCACCAACATATCAAATGGTCGGTAAACCGACCCTACGGAGACAAAAATGATTTTATCCATCGAAAGCTCTTGTGACGACAGCTCCATTGCCATCACGGAAATAGCCACCCGCAAACTCCTCTACCACAAAAAGATCTCCCAGGAGACAGAACATGCCTGTTACGGCGGTGTTGTTCCCGAACTGGCAAGCCGTCTGCATGCGGTAGCACTGCCGAGAATACTGGAAGAGACCAAACCTTATTTCAATCAGCTCAAAGCCGTTGCCGTGACCAACCAGCCCGGCCTGGGCGTAACGCTTCTGGAGGGGATCGCCATGGCAAAGACACTGGCTGTCCTGTTGGATATACCACTTATACCGGTGCACCACCTCAAAGGGCATATCTACTCCCTCTTTATTGAAAAAGAGACCAAACTGCCCCTGCTGATACTGCTCATCTCTGGCGGGCACACCATGGTACTGCGGGTAGAAAATTTCGAGAAAATGGAAATACTCGCAACAAGCATGGATGACTCCGTAGGCGAGAGTTTCGACAAAACTGCCAAAATGATGGGACTGGGCTACCCCGGAGGCCCCATTATCGAACAGCTTGCGCAGAAAGGCGATGAGAACCGCTTCGACCTGCCTGTTCCACTGAGAAACTCCAAACTCATCGCGTTCTCCCTCTCCGGGCTCAAAAATGCCGTCAGACTGGCTGTAGAGTCACTCGGAGGAGCAGAGAAGATGAGCCGACAGGACAAGTGTGACCTTGCCGCTTCCTTCCAGAAAGCGGTCAAGCTCCACCTGCTGCAAAAGAGCAAGAAGATCTTCAAAGCCGAACCCATTAAAGATTTCGCCATTGTCGGCGGCGCTTCGGCAAACCTTTACATCCGCTCCGCCTATGAGAAACTCTGCGGGGAATTTGGCAAAACCCTCCACACTGTCCCCCTGCAATACTGCTCCGACAATGCCGCCATGATAGGCCGATATGCCATTGATGCCTATCAGAGAAAACAGTTTATAGACCCAAACGAAATAAACATTGTCAGTACCAAGAAGCAGCAGGCGGGGATGCTGCTGTAGGTCGTATTCCCCGAATACGACAATATCATTCATACCCAAATATTTGTGTCGTATTCAGGGGAATACGACCTACCATAGCATTTGCAGCCTCTTTTAAAACAGACCATTCGCCAATCTTCAAAAAATAGCTTCAAAGCCCACTGTACGACGCTTTCTGTAAGTTTATTTCGATAAAATATATACTAATAATACCCCAAAAAACGGAGTTTGACTATGGCAGAATATGGCGCAAGTAACATTAAAGTTCTCAAAGGACTTGAAGCGGTAAGAAAAAGACCGGGAATGTATATTGGTGACACCTCGACAAAAGGGCTTCACCACCTGGTGTATGAGGTTGTAGACAACTCGATCGATGAAGCGATGGCAGGTTACTGCGACACCATCAAAGTAACACTGACCAAAGCGGGTTCGGCGATCATTGAAGATAACGGCCGGGGTATTCCGGTTACCGAACACCCGACAGAAAAGATCTCAGCGGCAACTGTTGTGCTTACCGTCCTGCATGCCGGCGGTAAATTTGACAAAGATACCTATAAAGTTTCCGGTGGACTGCACGGGGTGGGAGTCTCCGTTGTCAATGCTCTCTCCAAGGAGCTGCACCTGACCGTATTTAAAGACGGGGAGATCCACGAGCAGACTTTCCACAAAGGTATCCCGCAAGATATACTTGGCACGACAGGTACAACACGGAAAAAAGGTACAAAAATAGAGTTCTGGCCGGACGAAACTATCTTTACCGAAGGGGTCACCTTCCAAAAAGACATCCTGATGAAACGTTTCAAAGAACTTTGTTACCTGAACCCAAGAATCACTATCGAATTCAAAGATGAACGGGACGGAACCAAAGAGAGCTACCATTTCGAAGGCGGGATCAAACAGTTCGTAGAAGATATGAATACCAGAGAACCACTCTCTGCCGCCCAATTCTTTCAGGGGAAGGCGGACGATATCGAGATAGATATCGCCCTCATGTACTGTGATGCGGACTCGGAAAAATCACTCTCTTTCGTCAACAACATCAAAACCCCTGACGGCGGTACCCACGAAGCAGGTTTCAGGGCGGGATTGACACGTTCTTTAGCCAGCTACATCTCCAAAAACGCTTCTGCCAAGGAGAGAGGGACCAAGATCACGGGTGACGACTGTAAAGAAGGGCTGATCGCCATTGTCTCTGTCCGTGTTCCGGAACCGCAGTTCGAAGGACAGACAAAAGGGAAGCTCGGCTCCTCCTACGTGCGTCCACTGGTACAGAAATTCTTCTCGGAACACTTCAACAAATACCTGGAAGAGAACCCTATCGAAGCAAAAGCTATCATGGCTCAGGTCCTCCTTGCTGCCAGAGGGAGAGATGCCGCCAAAAGAGCCAAAGACCTTGTGAAACGTAAAGACTCTATGTCTGTCGGAACACTGCCGGGCAAACTGGCAGACTGTCAAAGCAAAGACCCTGAAATTTCAGAAATTTATCTGGTGGAAGGGGATTCTGCCGGCGGTTCCGCGAAACAGGGACGAGACAGGGTATTTCAGGCGATCCTTCCGCTCAAAGGTAAGATCCTCAATGTAGAAAAAGCCCGTCTTGAAAAGATCCTCAAATCAGACGAAATTAAAAATATGATCACCGCCCTTGGCTGTGGCATCGGCGACGAGTTTAACGAGGAGAAGCTGCGTTACCACAAGATCATCATCATGACCGATGCCGATGTGGATGGTTCGCACATTCAGACACTTCTGATGACCTTCTTCTTCAGGTTCCTCCAGCCAATCATCGAAAAAGGCTACCTCTATCTGGCACAGCCTCCGCTCTACCGCTACAAAAAAGGGAAAAACGAAACCTATCTGAAAGACGACAAAGCACTGAACGATTTCCTGATCGAAAACGGTATCTCCGTCATCGAAAGTGAAACCATGGGCGAAGCGGACCTCGTAGACCTTTTCAAACTCGTAGCCTACTACAAAATGACTCTTAAAGAGATCGAGAAACGTTTCGCACTACCCGAAGCACTGCGCTATATGATCGAAAATCCCGATATTATCGGAACATCGAATGAAGAACTGGCAAAAACCATCGAAAACTACATCGATACACTGGGCTTTAACATCCTCAACAAAACGATCACCGATGAGAGACTGCACTATTTCGTACAGACCAATGACGGTCTTGAAGAACTGATCATTGACGAGATCCTTTTCACCAATCCTCACTTCAATGAGGCGATCCACATCCACCAGAAGATACAGGAACACATTACCGACGAATTCAAAGACAAAGACCTTCTGTCACTCTTTGAAGAGGTAGAAGCGAGTGCCAAGAAGGGTGCCTATATCCAGCGATACAAAGGTCTGGGGGAGATGAACCCCGAACAACTCTGGGAGACGACAATGACCCCGGAGAACAGAAGGCTCCTACAGGTTAGAATAGCCGATATCGAAGAAGCGAGCGATACTTTCACCCTCTTTATGGGAGACGAAGTCGAACCAAGAAGAAATTACATCGAAAGCCATGCCAAAGATGTAAAACATTTGGATGTTTAATGCTCCTCTCCGAACTAGATGAAAGGGAACGCCGTTTCAAACTGGCAATGAGAGCCGGCATCCCTATTGTCCTCCTGATCTTTCTGGTACTCTACAGTACCTTTTTTAAAAGCGATACTTTCCACTTCAGTATGGAAACGGGATTTCTGATGGGGGCACTGGTATTCATTACCGTCTATTTCATCTATTTTCTGATGGAACTGAGTGTCAAAGAGACACTGATAGACCAGACGACACAAGGGTTCAACCAAAAAGCCTTTATTGAAAAACTGCATAAGTACAAACCAAAAACTATCGTACTGCTGATCATCAAAAATCTTTCTACCATCAGTGAGAACTACAGTACCAAAAGTGTCGACCTGCTACTCTACAATATTATTCATAAACTTGATGAAGAGTTGACCGCTTCCGGGCTGGAGAGAGCGTTGATCGCCAGACGCTACGGTGCGGAATTCCTTATCTCCCTAGATAAAAACAGCAGTGATATACAATCTATTTTTGAGAATTTTATAGAACACAACAGGGTCGTCGACGGTATCGAACTCGATTACGCTTTTGCCGCTATCACCAATACCGGGAAATCCCTGGAGAAAGATATTGTACACCTCAAAGACTTGATCTCTTTAGAGGAGAAGGGAACAAAAAAACAGGGCAGGATCAAAGATGCAAAAGAGATCTCAACGACAGAGGAGGGTATTGTCCAGGCGCTAAATGAGAAAAACCTGCTTCTGACTTTCAGGCCGCTTCTCAATACAAAAACCAACGGAGTAGATATCTATGAGATATCGGTAAAACTCACATCCGACAAAATAGGCAATATTCTTCCAAAAGTCTATCTTCCCATCATCAACCGCCTTGGACTGGGGAGAGAGTACGATATCGCGCTTGTCAAGCATGTCCTGGACCTTCTTCCGCTAATAGATGAACATATCTCCTTCTCTTTCAATCTCTCCCCTTTCTCGTTACGGGATGAGAAATTTCAGGAAAAATTTTTTCGTTATCTTGAAGAGAGCCGGGTCAACCCCTCCCGCCTGATTATTGAGCTGTATGAAAGAAAAACGCACCACAACCTCAGCGGCTACCTGAAAACACTCAACAGATTCAGGGCAAAAGGGGTACGCATCGCCATCGATAACTTCGGTTCTTCCAATGCCTCTATGGAGTATATGAAGCACTTTAAGTTCGACCTTGTCCAATTCGACAGGGATTATGTAACAAACCTTGATGATACAAATACCCATGCCATGCTCAACTCCATGGTAAAGATGTCAAAAGAGCTCAATATCACAACCGTAGCAAAATGGGTCGACAATGCATCACAAATGCAAACCCTCAAAACCATCGGCCTTGACTACCTGCAGGGCTTTGGCATTGCAAAGCCCATTTCCGAAACAGCCCTCATAGAAACTTACAATTAAAGGATAAAAAATGAAATACGGAGAAAAAGAGATACAGGAATTCGATATCGACAAAGAGGAGAACTTCTGGCCCAATGCCCATGAAAAAAACTATACCATCAATATAGAGCTGCCTGAGTTCATGTGCCTGTGCCCACGTTCGGGTTACCCGGATTTTGCCACAATGAGACTCTCTTATGCTCCGGATAAAAAAGTCATCGAACTCAAAGCCCTTAAACTGTACATCAATTCTTTTATGTACCGGCATATCTCCCATGAAAATTCCGCCAATGAGATATTCGATACACTTTACAGCAAACTACAGCCAAAATCGATGAAACTCATCGCAGACTTCAATCCAAGAGGAAATGTGCACACCGTCATCGAGATAGATAGCGAGAAATTCTGACTTTCGTCTATCTGACGTAGAATATGACAATATGACATATATTTGCCCATCATACAAAAAATCTATTATGATTCCCTATTGAAACAGTAAAGGAGTGATATGATAGATTTTTTTGAAGTGATGCAACGGGTTAAAGAAGTCATTTCCCGGCAGCAGCAAAAAACAAAAATACGTGATAGAGATATAGCCGAGGCGTTAAACCTGGATCCTCAATATTTTGCAGTCATCAAAAGACGGAACAAAATCCCGTATGAGGCGCTTGCATATTTTTGCATATACCACAAAATAAGTATGAACTGGGTCCTTTTGGAACAGAAACCACGCACTTTAACCGTTCATTAAAATATATTATGGAGGAACAATGCCGATATTCCAACAAATCAACGCCGAAGAGAATCTGAAAAAAATAGTCAAATCTGCATTCGATACCGATATGGAGATCAGTGGCGCGTGGGGATATACCCAAGCCTCTGCCACCTGCCTCGAGGGAAATCCCGACCATCTTCCTGTGGCACAGATAGAACATATGCTTGCCTCCATGCGCGCATATCTTGAAATGAATATGACGCTTGAAAAAGAGAAAAGATACGGCAGCATCAATATCAATGAAATTTTCAGAGAACAGCTAAGAACAGAGGAGCATACATATGATAAGGTCAACTACGAAATAACCGCTATGCAGGAAGAGGACTATACTTCATTTATCAATGAATACAAAGAGGGGTACGGTAAAGAGGACTTTGACCTCAATGATCATTTTCAACGAAGAAAAGAAGCTACCATTACAAGGAGCGTCATCCACTGGTTTGAAATCGGTAAAGTCATATAAGCCGCTCTAAAAGCGACTTGTAACACTTTATTTCATTCTCTTTTGAAAGCACTGTTCGCAGGGAAGGTTCAAACCGACCTTCCTGCGCTATCGACTTAAAGGCCTTTGATCTTCTTGTCTTCTGTCACTGTTTTACCGGAGAGATCTGTCCAGGTAATGGAAATTTTGTCACCATCTTTAAATCCATCTTTTTTAAACTTGAATTTAAACTGTGGATTTTTTGACCAAAATTGGCTTGTTGAGACGTCATATACTATTTTATCACCTACTTTAGCGGTAATATGTGTAATGAAGTTTGCCTTCTTGCCTTTCGCTTTTGCCTGGTCATAAGTAAGCATATCATGTTTCGCCAATACCTTTACACCAACGACATCACCTCTTGCTTTTGCTTTTATTTTCATATTTGCCATATTTTATTCCTTTATATTTTCTTTTGTTTTCAACAGAAAAGGGCTTACCCTTCACATCCGCCTTTTGCTACCTGAAGGGCCATCGTACCTTTGTAGAACTTACCATCACGCCCTTCAACAATTACCGTAATCACACCATTGCCACCATTTTCATCTGTTGCTTTCAGCTTGATTTTAAGGAAATAATCAACAATACCGCCTTCTGGAACATTAAATACCGCTACAGCACTCTCCGGGTCCATATTCTGAAATACAGCTACAGTTTTTGCCGCAATATCAGATTTTATAGTTACAGGAACAGCACCACCGTTACTTGCCACTTTAGGAGCCTTCACTGTGACACCGCTCTCTTCCGCTTTAATCTCTCCATAAAGTGCTTTGATCGCATCATCAACTGTTTTTGCCTTCCATGCATCGGGCTTGGTCGCCCTGAAATCAATACTGCTTATCGCACTCAATGTAGCCGGCATTGCAGCAACAGCCATCAAACCTAAACCTAAAAATTTTCTTCTTTTCATCTTCTTTCCTTTAATCTATTTATGTATACATCACTTTATAACACTTTCAAGCGGCAAAAGTGAAAAATCACTATTTTGCCTTGCTCACCATATAGTCTACAATCTCTTTGATCTTGTCATCTGGCAATGAGCTACCACCTTTTGGAGGCATTGCATTCACACCGTTGATTGCATTACCGTAAACCTTTTCTATCCCTTTTTTGAGTACAGCCGCCCAGGCTTTCTTGTCTCCTACAACCGGTGCACCCATTGCATCGGTCCCATGGCACGCTGCACATGTTGTTTCATATGCCTTTTGCCCCGGAGCCATCGCTTCACCCTCTTTTTTGGGAGGCAATGATCTTTTTATACTGATTGGCGGTTCATAATCACTAATACCGGATCCTGAAATCCTTGCAAGTTTCGGTTTACCTTCGAAACAGTTTTTCATACAGCGTGTACCATTTCCGTAATTTTTAAAATCATTAAAGAATTTACGAGTATTTTCCACACCCTTTGGACCATCTATTTTAGGGATAAAACCATCTTTGTTCGGCATCACAATCTTAAGGAACTTTTCTCTGTCGAGTTCATAGTCGTCATCCAGTTCCTCTCCATCAATTTTCATCTCGTTGATAGACAGAATATAGGCGCTCAACGCATAGACCTCATCATTGGTCAAAGACATTGGATGCGGGTGAGGCATACCGGTTTTAATATACCACCATAATGTACTTGCTCTTGGCCAATAAGAACCAAAAACACGTATCGGGCCATCGGCATCAGGAGAGGTTCTCTGGTTCGTCAATGATTTCTGTGCTTCATAGGCATTGCCTTTCTGAAGCGCAGGATATCCTGACCCTCCGGTACCAAAATCAAAGTGGCAGGCAGCACATTTTTCTTCATAGAGTTCATCTCCCTCTTCAACCGTACCATGCCCTTCCGGCAACCCCGTACCATCCGGCATGACATCAATATTCCAGGCTTTGATCTCATTTTTCGTAGGAGTTCTACCAAAGGTAAAACCTCCATTTTCCGCTTTTGCATTCACATAATACGCTGATGTCTTTGCATCTTTTACCGGATACGTTGAACCACCATCAATCACTTTTTTTCCATTTTCATAGGTACGCGACGCATCTGCATACTTGGCAAAGGATGCTGTTGTCGCTGCGCTGGCAACCAGAACAGTGGATAATACTATTTTACGATAAGACTTGAACATTGTTCACCTCCCCTTTTTCTGTAACTTCCCAGGTAAAGATTCCATTTCGGTGATAGACAGACTCTACCCCCATCACTTCCCTCTCATGTTTCACACTAGGCTGGATATGCCCGGCATCATCTCTTGCACGACTTGAGAGCAGAAGCGGTTTTCCTTCATATTTATAGAGGAAACTAAACCTCGTCCATGCTTTAGGGAGAACCAGCCCTTTAAGGCTTGCCTCTACCCAGTTCTTACCACCGTCAAAAGAGATATCTACGCCTTCTATCGTACCCATACCGGACCATGCCAATCCTTCGATCTCAACCAGATCACCCTTCTTGAGGTCAGTCCATGGTTTGTCTGCACAAGGTGAAGTGATCACGGAGTTCACTTCATTGGCATAAAAATGCTGGATCGCTTTACCACTTGGTTTCAATGCCGTATATTTTGCTGTCTCCTCTTTGGCATAGAAAGGTTCAGCTGCAAATTCAAGCCTGCCTAACCACTTCACACAAAGGTTACCTTCCCAGCCCGGGACGAGCAAGCGAATAGGATACCCCTGCTCAGGGCGTAACGCTTCACCATTCTGTCCCCATACGATCATTGCATCGTCAAGTACTTTGTCTATAGGAATCGTCCTTCCCATATGGGAGTTGTCTACCCCCTCTGCCAGCATCCATAAAGCCTCTTTTTTAAGCCCAAGATCTTTGAGTATATCTTTGATATATACGCCAGTCCATTCTGCACAGCTCATCATACCTTTCGCAAACTGTATCGAAGGGAATTGTGGCCCTCTCCACTCGGGACCGCCATTGGCAGGACACTCAATAAAGTGGATCCTGCTCACACTTGGATACTTCTTCAGTTCATCCATCGTAAGGACAAGCGGTTTCTCAACCAGCCCGTGGATCATCAAACGGTGTTCGTTCGGGTCTATCTCCGCGGTGCCTCCGTGAGATCGGCTGAAGAAAAGTCCGTTTGGTGTAATAATTCCATGTAACTCATGAATAGGACACATCGCAATGGAAGCATAGTAGTTACCAGATGAAAGCAACTTTGTGTTTCTCCGGGTAACCACATGCTCATATGGAGAGGGTTGGCCGTAAAGGTTATGTGTAACGGGGAAACCAAATGTTGTTCCCCACTTTTTCTCTTCCATGATTGCAGGATCATCTTCTGCATCTATTTTTACCGGTGCGATGAGACTGGCTGCCGCCAATGCACTGACCGAATATGCTGCTGTTTTTCTAAAAAAGTCTCTTCTGCCAGACTGCTCTGTCGAAGTCTTGGAAGTTTCACTTATCTTAGTCATATAGCCTCCTTTTATTAATTAGTAATACTCAATTCAATTTTATAATAGAGCTACTGCTGTTACTGATTGTAATAGAAAACAAACAAAAATGTCAAGAAATAATTCATAAAAATATTATTTTTTATAATATATATACAATATATATACAAATTATAATATTTTAAAATTTTTAATCAAAAAAACATTTTACTCTGATCAAAATAATAGATGTTTTCTAGCCGTCATTGGCCAGGAAGTATAGTAAAGAAGGGTTACCGGAGTATTAGCCCACAGCCTTCCGTTGTGTTAATTGTGCACTAATATTTTTATGTTAGAATGAATCAGAAGGATTAAGAAAATGAAAATAATTGGTGAAGTATTATCTATATTTATCTCTACAGAAGAGGGTCCATCTCCCCTTTTAAAAAAGGAAATTGCTGTAGATACAAAAGGGATAGTGGAAGACAAACACTACAATACCGAGATAATGCGCTCCATCCTGATCACTTCTATACAAAGTTACGAACTCCTGCAGAACCATCAGATCACAACGCCCTATGGTACTCTGGGAGAGAATCTGCTCATAGACTTCAACCCCTACAGTCTGCCCATAGGCACAAAACTGCAGGTAGGAGATTCCATACTGGAGATCACCCAGAACTGTACCCTCTGCAAACACTTGGCAAAAGTTGACAGACGCGTACCGAAACTACTGAAAGACGATCGGGGTATTTTTGGGAAAGTTGTACGTGAAGGTACCATAAAGCATGGAGACAGCATCTCCTTTGTAGACTAAAGACGGCAGATGCCAACATATTTTAAAATCTAGAAATATCCTTGATGTATCAAGACCGTATCATATGGTCTACTGTTCAACATCTCTTTTTTAGATAGGGCGGCAGAAACGGCTCTTATCCCGTTCCTGCGGTTTCCCTACTTCGATACTTTTTGCAAGATCTTTTCAAATTTCTTCTGCGCATCTACCAAAACATCGATCGATGCTTTATCTTCTATGTTAAGGGCCGCTATCCATTTATAGACATTCGGGAATGCCATATGCACAGTCTTTTCTCCCTGCTTCTGATATTTATAGGCAGAACAAGGGGCAAAGGCACCTGCTTCAGGATGTTGTTTTGCCACTTCGTAAATGACAGGAATACTACAGATAGAGTAGACATCATAGAAGTAGTACCACTCTTTGTCATGCTCATCAAAATCATAGTTCAAATCGGTAAACCCGGCCATTACAAATCCGTTGGGTGCCAACTGTTCTTCAAACGCTGTTTCAAAATCATCTTTTGCCTCTTCCCAGTCATCTCCTTTCTGCTTGAAAGAGACACGGGTAATAATATCATGCGTTGCCTTCTTCATCTTGTATGGAAGTTCTACGAACTTACCTTTTGGCATAGCAGCTTTCAACGCCTCTTCAACCTTTTTCCCTAATGCGACCATCTCAGGATTCTTTTCCGGGATATGCATTATCCTTGCCATTGCTGACGCTTTCAAAGATGAAACAGAGATCGTTTTGTCACCTTTTTTGGTATAGATAGACATACTCATAGGCGTAAAGAGGCCTATTTCAGGATACTTCTCTGCCAAAGCAAGTGCAGTATCTTTTCTAAAGACGACCATCAGATTGTACACATCAAAAGAAGTTTGGTTAAAATCTCTTTTGAACGGAACATTCATATTGTTGTTCGCAGCGATTACAAAACCTGCTTTTGTAAATGCCGCCTCAATTGTTTTAGGGGTAATCTTGCCGTCTGCATTGTCAGAAGTAAACACCCTGACATCATTTTCCTGAGCCTCTGCTGCCGTAAACGCTGTCAAAACCAACAGTGACAACAGCAAACTTTTTAAAATCAGTTTCATTTTAATCCTTTTACTTTTGAAAGTTTTATATTATATCAAAAATATTTTGATTTTTGTAAATAAGTTTTTTTTATGGAAATATACAGTTAAAGTGGAAGTTTTATTGGGGAGAAATATGTTTAGCCAAACAAGAGGGGCACCTCTTGTCAGGATAAATTAGAATCTGTATCTGATGTAGAACCTTAAATCTTGTGCAGACTCAACCGTATTTGCTTGTGCCATAGCGCCATATCTACCTGCTTTGACATCACTTATTTTCATTGGATAACCTGAGTAGTTACCAAAGAATCCATTGCTGCCCGCATAATCATAGTCTATATAGGTGTATCTTAGTTGAGCACTCAATGCTTTGTTGATCTTGTAAGTAAAGTATGCCTCATAAGCATCACCACGTGCTGCCAGCTTGGAACCGATCATTGTATCTTCACCGTATGTAAACGATCTCCAGTATTTACTGCCATGGTTATACTCCAACCCAAATGTACCGTCATCGGTTGCAGGAAGCAGTGCACCGAACCAGTAGGAAGTACCACTTTTATTTTCCGTTGAACCAAGCATTGCCTTATTGGTATCCGGACGTGTCTGGCTCCATGCGAACGAACCAAATACTTTGGCATCGGACAGGTATCCATCTTCTGTCAAACCATCAACCAGTACAGAGATCGCTGCACCCTGCATATCACCATATTGATGAAAACCTGGTGTTGCATTAGGATCCATAGGGTTATCCATTCCTGGTAGATTAAATGCCATAAACCAGTTTGTCATTACTTTATACTGTCCATCATCATATGGTACAAAAATAACACCTGCCAAATCCACATCATCTAAAGAGGTCGTACTATCGCTCGCATAAGCAGGTTCACCATTCATATCAAACATCGGTGTCGCATCTGTCGCACCACGTCCTACACAAATTTTAAAACTCATACCGCTGATACCTGTAAGGTTTTCAAGCTTGACCATCGTACTCAAGCCATCGAACTCTACATTAATATTATGCCCAAGAGGAGACTTGGCTTCATCGTCTTCCCTGAAGTTTACAAGGAAACCACCGATAGATGGCCGTCTACCAACACTGAATGTCCAAGGCAGGTCGGAACCGAACAGGCTGTCACCCAGGTAGAGCCAATATGCCTCTTTCACTTTCAGATTGTTATCAGACAGTGCTTCATTGCTTGTCCAGTCGAACATGGAACCTAAACCAAATTGTCTTGGAGGATTACTAAAGTCTGCACCAAAGGCTTTGTTCATAGAGAGTTGGCCCTTGAAGATGTTATGCTCATCCGGTGCATATGCCATATTCAAGTACAGTCTTAAAGACATCAAAGCACTATTGTCTTTTGAAGATCCATCGGTCATATCGTAGTTGATGTTATCAATCCCTGTTCTCAGATCAACACCCCATTTGATGTTATCGGTTGCATCATGTGCTTTTACTTTATTGATCTTCTTGTTCTGTTTTGCCAAATCTTTTTTCACTGATGCAAGTTCAGATTCTAAAGAATTCAGTTTTTTAGTTAGTGCTGCGTTAGACATAGCATTTGCACTACTCATAGCCATTGCCGCAATCAACGACATAGTTACAATTTTTTTCATGTTTACTCCTCTGTTTAGTATTTGTCCAAAAACATGTATATTTAGTCTAAGCTATAAATGCTAAGTTTAGACTTAAATTAACAAATAATTAACAAATTTTAAAGCTAATTAATATTAACTTATAAGTATTATCAAGAATTCGTCGATAATAATACGCAACTTAAGTAAAACTACTAATAATTATTTGTAGATAATTCGAAGTGAATGAAACCACAAGCCCAAACAAGGGAAGTTATCTAGGGGAGATAAAGGGGGAGGGCTCATGGTAATGTAAAAGATGATCGTCCAAGAGAAACAAACAAGGAAGTTTACAATTTGGACAAGGAGTAAAACAAAT
>Ga0256828_1001476_pt1 | contig 14641 bp, 15 predicted proteins | sample CV88metaG_FD_185993 | JGI IMG/M metagenome (GOLD analysis project Ga0256828, IMG submission 185993) | Hydrothermal vent microbial communities from East Pacific Rise, Pacific Ocean - CV88 | ecosystem: Environmental > Aquatic > Marine > Hydrothermal vents | place: Pacific Ocean: East Pacific Rise...
TGAGCCTCCCTTCTCTTCTATAATAAGAGTTAATCTATCTGATTAACATCAAATAAATTGATGATTTTTCCAAAGAAATCGTCTACTTGAGGCGTAAAAAGAGGGTAAAAACCTTTTTTAGTATAAGTCTTTGTAATGAATTTTGTTAAATTATAAGAATTAACTTAGATTTAAATATTGTTGCCCTAAAATTAACCTGAACTAAATTAAAAAAGGAAAGCTATGGCACGATTAATCGTTATGGGTGGTGGAGTTTCAGGACACACTGCTGCAACATTTGCAAAAAAATGGCTTGGAAATGACCACGAAGTAGTAGTGGTTACTCCAAACTCTCAATGGAACTGGATTCCATCAAATATCTGGGTAGGTGTTGGTCAAATGACAAAAGAGGATGTTGTATTCCCTCTTGCTCCAGTCTACAAAAAAGCAGGTATTGATTATAGACAAGCAAAAGCTGTCTCTATTCACCCAGAGGGAGATAAAGAGAGTGAAAAAGCATATATTACTATTGAGTATACAAGCAAAGAGAAAGCAGGACAGACAGAGACATTAAGTTATGACTACCTTATTAATGCCACAGGTCCAAAACTGAACTTTGATGCAACACCAGGATTGGGTGATGGTAAAGGACAGATGGGTGAACATACGGTTTCTGTTTGTACAGCAGACCACGCAGTCCATGCAAACCTTGAGTTAGCACAAGTCTTTGAAAGAGCCAAAAAAGGTGAAAGACAGAAGATTCTTGTAGGAACAGGTCATGGTATGTGTACATGTCAAGGTGCTGCTTTTGAGTATATCTTCAACATTGAACACGAAGCGAAAAAAGCTGGTGTACGTGATATGCTTGATATTAAATGGATTTCAAATGAGTCATTCCTTGGTGACTTTGGTATGGGTGGACTCCATATGAAAGTAGGAGGATACGCTGTATCATCTAAAATCTTTGCTGAATCACTCTTTGCTGAGAGAGATGTACCATGGTTAATTGGCGCACACGTTAATAAAGTAGAAGAGGGAAAAGCACACTATGAGCTTCTTGATGGAACAACTGGTGTTGAAGAGTTTGACTTTGCTATGCTTATTCCTCCTTTTGCAGGTGTTGGTCTTACAGCTTATGATAAAGAGGGTGCTGATATTACAGCCAAACTCTTTGCTCCAAATGGATTTATGAAAGTCGATGCAAAATATGATGCAGGTGCGTATGAGAACTGGAAAGCATCAGATTGGCCAAGAACGTACCAAAACCCTGACTACAATAATATCTTTGCAGCAGGAATTGCCTTTGCACCACCACATCTTATCTCTAAACCTGCAACATCAGTCAATGGTACCCCAATTAACCCTACCCCTCCAAGAACAGGTATGCCTGCTGGAATTATTGGTAAAGCCGTAGCACACTCAGTGTGTGATATGATTCAAAATGGTGCAGAAAACACACATCTTCATGAAGCTTCTATGGCAGAGATGGGTGCAGCGTGTGTTGCCTCTGCTGGAAAAGGTGTCTTTGATGGAACAGCAGCAGCAATGACTGTCTACCCTGTTGTACCTGACTATGAGAAATACCCAGGAACAGGTAGAGATACAGACTATACCTTTGGTGAAATTGGTCTTGCTGGTCACTGGATTAAACATATCTTACACCATATGTTTATCTACAAAGCAAAACTTAAGCCAGGTTGGACTTTAATCCCAGAATAAAAATTGAAACGAGGAGATACAATGAAACAAGAAGAGATAAACTTTGCCAAACATGAGCAATTTACATTAACAATGATTCCAGGTGCCTTTGCAAAAAAGATGCGAACCTGTCTTATTTTTCAAGCATTTCGTTTTGCTGTGATTAATATTAAAATGTTAGTGGTTGTAAGTAAAAGTCACTAAAAACAATGACAGAGAGTCTACTCTCTGTCACCTTCTTTCCCCTACAAAAAGCTTCAAAAATCTTCCTATAAAGCCTAAATACAAATATGATATAAAATAAGATAAAAAGAGAATTGTAACAAAGAGGTATATGACAAAAGAGTCTTTTGCCATATAGATAAGCAGAAAATCTGCTTGAAGAAAGAGCCGTTTTTGAGAGAAAATTCCCTCGAAAAACCGACTATCTTTTTGAGAACTGTGGAGAACGTCTCGCTTTTTTCTTACCTGGTTTCTTACGCTCAACAACTCTTGAGTCACGAGTAAGAAGACCTTCTGGTTTAAGAATTGCTCTTAATGATGGCTCATAAGCAACCAATGCTTTTGTAATACCATGTTTTAAAGCGTCTGCTTGTGCAGAGTAACCACCACCAAGGGTTGTTGCTTTAACATTCATTGACTCTAACTGTTTTGTAAGTTCAAGTGGAAGTCTTACTTTCATTTTAAGTGTTTCGTGTCCACCTAACCATTGGTCAAGAGTTTTACCATTAATAACCATCTCTCCATTACCTGGAGTAATCCATACTTTTGCGATAGCCGCTTTTCTTTTTCCTGTTGCATAAAATGTTGCCATGGTTACGCTTCCTTATTGATTTGTGCAGTATGTGGGTGTTCAGCACCTGCATACACTTTAAGTTTTTTAAGCATTGCTCTACCAAGAGTTGTCTTTGGAAGCATTCCTCTTACAGCAAGTTTGTAAAGTTTCTCTGTGTGATTCTCTAACATATCGTCAAGTTTTTTACTTTTAGTTGAACCAAAGTAACCAGAGTGAGTAAAGTACTCTTTCTCTTCAAGTTTTACACCTGAGAATTTTGCTTTTTCAGCATTAATAATTACAACATAATCACCACAATCTACATTTGGTGTAAATGATGGTTTATGCTTCCCTCTTAAGATTGAAGCAACGTCTGTTAAGATACGACCAAAAGTTTTACCTTCAGCATCGATCAAAATCCAATCACGTTGTACTTCAGCAGGTTTGAGTACCTTTGTCATTTTCATGATATTTCCTTGTTTTAATGGTTCACATAACTTCTCATCTTCAATCAAAGTTATATGCAAAAAGTCCCTCAAACAAAAAGAATTGCTCCCTCTTGTCTTCTCTACTCTTTTGGTAAGGGGATTGTATCGAAGTAACCTTAAAATATATTTAATTTAAGTAAAATTTAAGTTTTATAACTCTCTTGTGCTAAAGGGTGTGCCTCCATATAGGCTTGCATCTTTTTACTCCCTTGTAGTTGGGTATAGATTTGTGTTGTTGCCATGGTACTATGCCCTAAGAGTTCACTCACATCAGCAATACGTGCACCATGATGAAGCAGGTGTGTTGCAAAAGAGTGTCTTAACTGGTGAGGGGTTGCTTTAACACCTACACGAGCAAAGAGTTTGGTTAACTTGTAGCGTAACTGTGCTGTATTTAGAGGACTCTTTCCTTTCTCAAACAGATACTTTTGAGGCTGAAAAGAGGCAAGATAGACATCTAATATCTCTCTAAGACTCTCTAATAAAGGAAGTTCTCTTTGTTTATTCCCTTTTCCTCTGACACGAATCCACTCTGAACCAATGGCTAAAAGTGGAAGCTCTGCTACTTCTGAAATACGCAATCCTAACCCATAAAGCATCATTAAAAGAAGTTTCTCTTCAAGGTTTGCCTCCTCTAGAACCTCTTGAATAATGGCTTCATCTAAAGGTTTAGGGAGTGTTTTAGGTACTTTTAATGGCTCATCGGCATAGAGTCTTATCGTAATATGGTGCTGTTTTTCAAGATAGTGAATAAAGGAGTGAATTGCAGAGAGTTTTTTAGCAATGGTACGTTTTGTGTTCTCTTTAATGAAAAGACGAAATGGGGTTAAGTCTAAAAAGTACCCACCCTCTTCTTGCTCTATCTGAGTGGTTTGACGCATCTGTCTTAGTGCTATCTCATAGGTTGTAACGGTCAACTCAGCATAACCTCTTACTTCAAAGAGATAGGAGAGAAAGGCATCACTTAATAGCTCTAAATTGATTGACATGAAGCTAGCTTAATCAATGGTATGTGCTAACATCTTTTGACGTACACGCTCTGAAACCACGAAGAGAGGTTCCTCTTCTACAACAAGGGTTTCAATAAAAAAATCAATACGTGAAAAGGGTTTAGGAATGACAAAAGCGTCCCAACTCTTTAACTGCCAATAGTGATTGCACTCAAAAGTAATCAAACAAAGAGGGGTTTTTGTCTTTTGGGCAAGTGCAACAGCTCCCTCATAGAAGTGGTGTCGAGGTCCTGTTGGACCATCTGGTGTCATTAAAATCTCATCACCCTTTTTTAATGCACGAAGGGCTTTTAAGAAGACCTCTTTTGCACCCCGTCTTCCTGAACCACGAATCGCACCAATCTTTAAATAGTGATAGGTTCGAGCAATAAGTTCACCATCAAAATGGTGTGATATCATCGCTTTTGCAGAACGCTTTGGAAAGAGAGAACGATAGGCTTGAGGCGACATTAGAAGCTCTCCATGCCAACAGACATAGAGATATTGAGGAGCATCTAACGCCCCTTTTATGTGAAACTTTTTACGGCTACTCCACCATAAAAGACGCATCACTGCGTAGCCTAAAAGAGGGACACTATATTTTAAAAAAACGCGTGATATTTTCTTAAAATTCATCACACAAACTTAAAGAAGTACTCCATCAAGCGCACCTCTTGAAGTTTTGGTAATCTTCACATCAGCTATGCTACCTAAGAGGTCTTCACTCCCCTCTACAAATACCAATTTACCATCATCACTACGTCCTGATATACGTCCATTTGACTTTAACTCATCAAAATAGACACGATGAATACGTCCTAGTTGTGCATCCATCACTTCATCTAAAATCTCTGTATGACGTTTTTGAAGACGACTCAATCTCTCTCCAGCAACAGCTGGGTCAATTTGTCCTTCAAAATGCTCTGCTTCTGTGTGAGGGCGAGGAGAGTATTTGAAAGAGAACATCTGTTCAAAACGTACCTTCTCTAAGACATCCATTGTCTCTTCAAAATCAGCATCACTCTCATTTGGAAATCCAACAATGACATCTGTGGAGATAGTTGCGTGAGGAACCAGTGTACGAATTTTTTCACAACGATTTAAAAAGTTCTCTTTGGTATACCCTCTCTTCATCGCTTTTAACAATGAGGTTGAACCACTCTGAAGAGGGACGTGAATCTGTTTACAAATTTTAGGATTAGAGGCAAACTCTTCTAAGAAAGCATCATCCATATGAAGTGGGTGAGGTGATTGAAAACGGATACGCTCTAACCCCTCTATTTGAGAGACTTTTTGTAAGAGTTGTGTAAAGTTACACTGCTCATCAATCGCTCCAAAACGTCTTCCATAGTTATTCACATTTTGCCCCAATAACATCACCTCTTTAGCACCAGCATTGACAGCTTTTTCAATCTCTTGAATAATCAGATAACTAGGAATAGAGACCTCTTCACCCCGTGTAGCAGGAACGATACAGAAGGTACAAGACTTATCACACCCCATAGAGATATTGACCATCGCTTTAAAGGGATTACTTCGATACTCACCAAACTGATACATACTCTCATCATAGCGTGTATCGACCTCAACGGCGTGTCTCTTCTCTAAAACCTCTGTAATCTTTGAGACATTTCTTGCCCCTAAAACAAAATCTACCGAAGGTGCTCGACGAATAATCTCTTTTCCTAAGTGACTTGCCGTACATCCACAAACCCCTATTTTTGCCTCTGGTTTTTTATGCTTATTAAAAACCCCAATTTCAGAAAAAAGCTTTGCAACAGGCTTCTCTCTTACTGAACAGGTATTAATGAGAATCAAATCTGCTTCACTTAGGGTTGTAGTAAGCTCATAACCCTCTTTTTGATTTAACTCAGCAATCATATGTTCACTGTCGCGAACATTCATTGCACATCCAAGGGTTTCAATAAATAATTTTTTAGACAAAGGAATCTCTTTTAAGCAATGATATGTACTTCATAGATAAATTCATTCTCATCTAATCCATATTTCACTTCACGCATATAGACAGAATAGCCTTTCTCCTCAAAATACTCAATCACTGCTTTTAAATCTTTATGAGCATTATCTTTATCGAAATAAAATATAGATCTTTTTGCTAGCTCATCTTCCAACTTCTCTAGTTCTATGGTTTTTGGTTTCGCTTTTAATGTGGTTCTAGCAAGTTTTAATTTCATCTATATTCCTTTAGTAAGTGCGTATTCTATAATTAGATTTATTATACTTTATTTTCAGTAAAGGTATGATTAGATATAATTCTCTTCTACGAAAAAATACCCTCCTTGATGTTCTTAACACTGTTTATGTTACCTCTTGTAGCGGTCTACTAAAAAAGGATTTTTAATGGAAAAAATATTAGATATTATTGAAGCAATTGCACACGAAAAAAACATCTCAAAAGAGCATGCGATTGATGCATTTAAAGAGGCTCTCATTAACACAGCCAAAAAACTCACAAGCTTTACAAGCCACTTTGAAGTGATTATTGACAATGACACCAAAACCTATCATGTCCATAAAGTCATTACCGTTGTACCTGATGGTGATGCAAAACTCTTTACTACCGTAGGAAAAGAGCCAAATACAGAAACCATAGAGTCTGATGCCTATATCTCACTCAGTGAAGCCAAAGAGTTTGATGACTCGATTGAAGTGGGTGATGAACTTAAAGAGGAGTTTATTTTAGAAGAGCATGGAAGAACAGCCTCAGCTAATCTCTTTAAAGAGTTAGAGTATCATATTCAACGTCGTATAGAACAAGACCTCTTTGAAAAATATAGAGAAAAAGTTGGTTCAGTGATGTTAGGTACAGTAAACCGTATTGATGCTGAGGAGAATACCCACGTTGAGATTGGGGAACTCAAAGGTGTCCTAACCCTACGTAACAGAATTAAAGGTGAGAAGTTTAAAAGAGGTGATAGCATTCGCGCCCTCCTTCGTTATGTAAGTGTTGACCCTCAACATGGACTCTTTCTAGAGTTAACACGTACCTCTCCAAAATTCCTAGAGTCACTCATGGCCAATGAGGTACCTGAGATTGCTGATGGTGTGGTTGAGATTGTTGGTTCTGCACGTATTCCAGGAGAGCGTGCAAAGATTGCACTCAAAACAGAGCAGATGAATGTTGACCCAATTGGTGCAGCTGTTGGAGTAAAGGGGGTAAGAATTAATGCCGTCAGTCAAGAGTTAAATGGTGAAAATATTGACTGTATTGACTACTCTCCTATTCCAGAGGTCTTTATTACCCGTTCTCTCTCACCTGCAATTACGCAAAGTATTAAAGTCGATGCAGATGAGAAAAAAGCTGTTATTAGTATTACCAGTGACCAAAAAGCAAAAGCGATTGGACGTTCAGGAATTAATATTCGTCTAGCTTCAATGCTTACAGGGTATACCATTGAACTCAATGAAGTAGAGGGTATTACACAAAGAGCATCTGAAGGGAATGAGAGAAAAGAGGTAGAAAAAACAACCGATACAACAGCTTTAGCTGACCTCTTTAAATAAGCGTTAAACTAAGAGGCTCTTCTCAGAAGCCTCTTAGCAAAAAAATTAGGCTTGAATCATCTCAAGAAACTTCTCTACATCTAAAGAAGCAGACCCTACTAACACCCCATCAACACCAGCAATAGCAGTAATCTCTTGAATATTTTGAGGATTTACAGAACCACCATAGAGTAATGCTTTATCACCTATAACTTTTTTTAAGGCACGGTGTGTCATTGAAATCTCTTCTACGGTTGCACTTCTTCCTGTACCAATTGCCCAGATTGGCTCATAGGCAACAATGAGTTTATCATACGCTACATCAATCCCTTCAAACTGTGCAATCAAATACTGCATTACAGCCTCAAATCCCTTCTCTCGAACAGATAAAGGTTCACCAATACAGTAGATAATCTCAAACCCTGCCTCTTGGAAAAATTGATATTTCTGAACAATAGCCTCTTGAGATTCACCCAATAACTCACGACGTTCACTATGACCAATCAGGAGGGTTTTAATAGAGAACTCCTCTAACTGCTCTAAACCAATCTCTCCAGTGAACGCACCATGATGTGCAGGATAAGCATTTTGCGCACCAAGAGAGAACACATCACTACTATGAGTATCTAATGCTGTTGAAGGAGGAAAAAGAAAGACACGACTCCCCTCTTTTAATCCCTTCTTTAGACGACTCTGAAGTGTATCGAGATAGAGTTTAGTGGTACGACGTGTATGGTTTGTTTTAAAATTTGCTGCATAAATCATTCTTTTCCTTTTAGACTTTTAAAGCTTCAATCCCTGGCAATTTCTTACCTTCAATGAGATTTAAACTTGCACCTCCACCTGTACTTACAAAGGTCATCTCATCAACATCTCCTGCTTTTTGAGCCACATCAGCCGTATCACCACCACCCACAATGGTTGTAGCGTGCGTATCGGCAATATCGTGAGACATCTTCAAACTCCCTTTTGAGTATTTATCCATCTCATAGACACCCATCGGTCCATTCCAAATAATGGTTTGTGCATCATTTAATACCTCTCTAAAGAGTCTAGATGAAGCTGGTCCAATGTCTAATCCCATCCAATTTGCAGGAATCTCTTGTGCTGGAAGGTACTTTGCAATACCATCTTCACTAAACTTCTCTGCACACACAACATCAACAGGAAGATAGAACTTTACACCCATTTTACGTGCTTTAATCATAACTGTACGTGCTTCATCTAAGAGGTCATCTTCTACTAAAGAGTTTCCAATTTCATACCCTTGTGCTTTCAAGAAAGTAAAGGCCATACCTCCACCAATAATCACTTTATCCACTTTATCTAATAGTTGACGTAGGGCTTCTAGTTTTCCAGAAACTTTAGAACCTCCAACAACAGCAACAAAAGGACGAATAGGATTCTCTAAGGTCTTCTGGAAGAAATTGACCTCTTTACTTAAAAGAAAACCTGCTGCTTTATGCTCTGCATCAAACTCTCTTGCCATAGCATCAATAGAAGCGTGTGCTCTATGACATGCACCAAACGCATCATTAATATAAATATCAACCAAAGAGGCGAGTGATTTAGCAAAATCTACATCATTCTTAGTCTCTCCAGCTTCATAACGAAGGTTTTCTAAGACTAAAACCTCTCCACCTTTTAAGGCATCTGCTTTGGCTTGTGCATCTTCTCCCACCACATCTTTTGCCAATTGAATATCATCAGCAATTTTTAAAAGGCGTGTTAAACGTCTAACAATGGGTTTGAGTGAATACTTCTCCTCATACTGCCCTGGTTCTGGACGCTCATAGTGTGATGCTAGAATAACTTTACAATCTCTATCAATACAGTAACGAATGGTTGCTAATGCTTCTCGAATACGTCTATCATCGGTAATATTGCCATCTTCATCTTTAGGCACATTAAAATCACAACGAATAAATACACGTTTTCCATCTATCTCTAAATCTTTAATTGTTCTCATCTTCCCTCTTTCTTATTTACTAATGTGTACAGCCATATCTACCAAACGACAAGAGTAACCCCACTCATTATCATACCAAGAGAGAACTTTTACCATATTGCCACCAATGACTTGAATAGTATCGAGTGGAACGACTGTACTAAGAGGCTCACCCACAAAATCTTGAGAAACACGATACTCCTCATCAACCCCTAAAATTCCTTTATGAGAACCTTCACTCGCCTCTTTAAAGAGTGCTTGAACCTCCTCTAGAGTCGTCTCTTTTTCTAAAGTAACCGTTAAATCAACCATAGAGACATCAGGAGTAGGGACACGAATAGCTTGTCCATTTAATTTTCCCTCTAGTGAAGGCATAACTTTAGAGATAGCTTTGGCTGCTCCTGTGGTAGTAGGTACAAGGTTAACAGCACCTGAACGCCCTTTACGAGGGTCTTTTTTATGTTTAGCATCAAGAATAGGTTGTGAAGCAGTATAAGAGTGAATGGTTGTCATTAAACCCTTTTCAATACCAAAAGCATCATCTAATACTTTTGCCACAGGTGCGAGTCCATTGGTTGTACAACTAGCATTAGAGACCACACGCTCTCCTGCATACTCAGACTCATTCGCACCCATCACAAATGTTGCTGTATCATCTTTTGCTGGTGCAGAAAAGAGTACTTTCTTAATACCATTGTCAAAATAGGGAGCAACACTCTCTTGGGTTAAAAATGCACCTGTACACTCTAAAACAACCTCTGCACCAACAGAAGCAAAATCAAGTTTAGCTAAATCTCTCTGTGCAAACTTCTTTGCCTTCTCTTGCCCAATGTAAAGATAACCATCTGCTACTTTTACATCATCTCTTTTTCCATGTACTGAGTCATATTTTAAGTTATACTCCAGCATCTCATCACTTCCACTTGCATTGACGGCAACAAGTTCAATATCATCTCTCTCTGCGATAATTCTTGCGACACATCGACCAATTCTTCCAAGCCCGTTAATTGCTACTTTTACTGCCATAGTATTCCCTTATCCTTTTTATGCTAAAATTCCATAATTTTACAGTAAATGAGGTTAGCATTTGGTTAATACACCCAAGCCTATTGTTGCACTTTTTGGAGGGAGTTTCGACCCCCCACACTTAGGACATCAAGAGGTCATTCGCGTGGTCTATGAAAAGATATCGGTTGATAAAATCATTGTCGTTCCTACCTACTTAAACCCTTTTAAAACACACTCTTTTGCTTCTCCAAAACAGAGACTACAATGGTGCCATACGCTCTTTGATAGTCTTCCTTATGTAGAAGTAGATGATTTTGAAATAGAAGAGGGGAAAACGACATTTACCTCAGAGACTGTAAAATATTTTAATAAAGTGTATCACGTGGCATATCTGGTTATTGGAGCTGATAACCTTGAGAAGTTAACAAAGTGGCATCAATTTGAGTGGCTCAATCAACACATTACTTGGGTTATTTTAGAGCGTCAAGAACCTATTGATGCTAAAAATTTAAGCCCCTTAAGAGCGTATCATATACTCTCTTTTGAGATGCCTATGAGTTCAAGTTATATTCGTAAACACCATGCATTGCACTTTATTGATTCTAAAATCAAACATTCAGTACACACTGTACTTAAAGGAAACACTATGAAAGAACTAAACCAAAGAGTCCAAGAGATTGTTCACATTCTTGATGAAAAAAAAGCAGATGAGATTGAGGTCTTTAATTTAGAAGACGCTGACTATATTGCACAACGTGTTATTTTAGCCAACTCTATGAATGGAAAGCATACACTTGCTCTTTATGACTATCTTAAAAAAGCACTCAAAGAGAAAGAGGAGTCATTTCTTGTAGCAGACACGAGTGATGAGTGGGTCGTTGCTGATTTGGGAGATATTCTCATTCACATTATGATTCCACAATATAGACAACGCTACAACCTTGAAGCTTTTCTCAGTGAACTTATCACTCAAAAAGAGCAATAATACAACCTTCTCTTACGCACCTGCCCCACCTAGCCATGCTATAAAATAAAAGCTTGTCAAGGTGACAAGGGGTGCAAAGAGAATCCATCGTATAAGCCGTCTTTGAAAGAGAAAGACAAAGAGTCCTCCCCATAAAAGAACAACCAGTGCTAAATGTATCACAAAAAGAACAAAAATAGGCTTTAAAACCACACTCATAGAGAGGTTAAAAAGTACCCATAAGAAAAAAAGCATATTCTCTACAAGTTGCTTGATGGCTCTTTTTCTATAAAAAAGAGCCATCATACTAAAAAGTGTCAAAAGTATGAGTATGGCTAAAACTGTTTTCATCTATACCATCTACCTAGAGTTTATCAACCACTTCTATCCCTAAAATCTCTAACCCTTTTTTAATGGTTTTTGCTGTTAAGTTGGCTAAGTGCAAACGACTCATCTTTACCTCTTGAGGAACACCCTCTTTTAAGATAGGATTCTGTTCATAAAAACGCATAAAGAGTGTGGCTAACTCATAAAGATAGGTTGTAATATGGTTAGGTGTAGCATGGGTTGCACTATTTTGTAGTATATCTTCAAAGCGTAATAACATCACAGCTAAACGCTTCTCTAATGCATCACCAATGAGAATCTCTCCTTCAATCTCTCCATCAAACTTCTTAAAAATACTCTGAATACGTGCATAGGCATACTGCATATATAAAGAGGTGTTCCCATCGAAAGAGAGCATTTTATCCCAATTAAAAATATAGTTTGACTCTCTATTAATAGCTAAATCGGCATACTTCACAGCACCAATACCAATAATCTGTGCTAATCGTGTAATCTCCTCTTCTGTATAGTTTTCTCTATTTTTAATGGTCTCTCTGGCTTTAATGACAGCTTCATCTAAAAGGTCAATTAACTTTACCGTTCCACCATCACGTGTCTTAAAAGGCTTTCCACTAGGGTCCATCATTGTTCCAAATGCAATATGCTCAAGAAGAACATCTTCTGTAACAAATCCTGCTCTCTTTGCCACATTGAAAATCTGCTTGAAGTGTTCTCCTTGACGTGCATCAACCACATAAGAGATACGTTTTGCACCCAGTGTATTTGCACGATAATAGAGTGCTGCAAGGTCTGTTGTAGCATAGAGGTATCCACCATCACCTTTTTGGACAATCATAGGCACATCACTCTCTTCAAAAAAGACACACTTTGCACCATTACTTTGTGTTAATAACCCTTTCTCTTCTAGATGACGAATAACCTCTGGTAGAGCCTTATTATAAAAACTCTCTGCACGTACATCTTCTCGTGAAAGATTTACACCTAATTTTTGATAAACCTCTTCACAGTGTCCCAAAGAGATATCAATAAACTTCTCCCATAATGCTAAACAGTGTGCATCTCCTGATTGAATTTTAACAACATACTCCCTTGCACGTTCAGCAAATGCACTATCACTATCGAAACGGGTTTTTGCATCTTTATAAAACTGCTCTAAATCTTTTAAAGAGACAGAGCCATCTTCATTCATCTCCTCTAAATAGGCAATAAGCATACCAAATTGTGTACCCCAATCACCAATATGGTTTTGACGAATCACATCATCACCCAAAAAGGTTAAAAGGTTTGCAAGCGTATCTCCAATAATCGTTGAACGTAAATGCCCTACATGCATCTGTTTTGCCATATTGGGTCCTGAGTAATCAATCACAACAGTTTGTGGATCTTTTTTTACTTCAATGCCCAAACGTCTATCTGACTCAATACGCATACACTCTTTTGCCACCCATAATGGATTGAGCCAAATATTAATAAAACCTGGTCCTGCAACCTCAACCTTCTCAATAAGAGGTTTCTCTTTTAAAAAAACCATTAACTCTGTGGCAATATCTCTAGGGTTACGCTTTAATTTTTTTGCCAATGCCATCGCACCATTAAATTGATAATCTCCAAACTCTGGCTTACCTGATTCTGTGACACTCATGGCAGATTCATCTATACCTGCTTGAGTAAAAGCCTCTTGTACTAATTGATTGATGTGTGATTTTAATTTCATAACTGTTCCGTAAATGTGGGATTTATTGTAGATATCGCTTAAGAACGATGTTGTAGAGGTCACCTTGCATCGAAAGAGTCAAGGTGAACAGAGCATTAAACCTTTTGGTTTGTTGTCTCTTCTGTTGCTTTAGGTGTTGATGATTCTGTTTTTGATGCAACCTCTTTTAGGTTCTCTTTCTCTTCATCATCTTTCATTGCACCCTTAAACTCTTTAATTCCCTTACCCATACCTTTGGCAAGTTCAGGAATTTTTTTTGCTCCAAAAAGAAGAACCACAATTGCTAAAACAATCAAAAGTTCTGGCATACTTGGCATACCCATTATTCATCCTTTATTATATTCTCTAAGAATACTATTTTTAAATTTCAATAATTATACTGCAATATATTTAAGTTTACTTTTTACTTAACCATTGCTCAATAAAATTCACCCTATCTGCCTGACTCTGTTTTAGACGTGCTGTATTTGCAACCAATACAAACTCATTCTTTGCCTCTTCTACCGTATCGTTAATAATGGTAAAATCATACTCTTCAATCGCCAATATCTCCTGCTTTGCATTTTCAATACGCTGTTCAATCACTTCACTATTGTCTGTACATCGTGCATACAAACGCTCTTTTAATTCACTCAAAGTAGGTGGTGTAATAAATGCTGATGTGGTAATGTCATTCATTTTTGCTCTTACCAATCGATGCCCTTGCACATCAATATCAAAAATAACCAACTTCCCCTCATCTAAAGCTTTATGCACAGGTGCCAATGATGTACCATAATAGTTTCCATGTACTTGTGCATACTCTAAAAATTGTCCCGCCTTGATATCTTCTTCAAACACTTCTTTGGTAACAAAAAAGTAATCTACACCATCTTTCTCCCCCTCTCTAGGTGGACGAGTTGTTGTAGAGATAGAGAAGTAATATTCACCAATCTCCTCTGATGCTGCATGAATAATAGTACTTTTTCCTGCACCACTTGGACCAGAAAGTACTAAAATAGCCCCTTTATTTCTCTTCATCTTTTTCCTCTTCTTTGATTGTTACTGTTAGTTGCAATGTTGCACCATCTAACAATTTCTTCAGACTCTCACAATCGAGCATCTCAACCTTCTCTTTTGTTAAAGTAGAAACTCTCTCTGCTAAAAGGGATTGTATTGACTCTTCTCTCTCTCTACCAAACAATACTTCTGCTTCTGCTTCTGCTTCTGCTTCTGCTTCTGCTTCT
>Ga0256828_1001477_pt1 | contig 14628 bp, 18 predicted proteins | sample CV88metaG_FD_185993 | JGI IMG/M metagenome (GOLD analysis project Ga0256828, IMG submission 185993) | Hydrothermal vent microbial communities from East Pacific Rise, Pacific Ocean - CV88 | ecosystem: Environmental > Aquatic > Marine > Hydrothermal vents | place: Pacific Ocean: East Pacific Rise...
TGAGATATTAAGCCACACATTTACAGATATATCTAACCATTTTGAAAACAGTGGTGAGGTAAGAGAGCAACTAAAAACAATATATAAAAAAGAGATAAAAACTTTTAACAACACTATTGAGATAGCGACTAAATATCTAAAATTAACAAAAAGAGACTATACCAAAAGATTAAAGGTGCTTGAGTATCTATTAAATCTTGCATTTATAGATAACGATTTTTCAAAAGCTGAATTTATGATTACAGAAGATATTGCAAATGCTTTAGAGATAAAAAAATCTGATTTTGAAGCTATGATAGCTCAATTTGAACAATTTTATGCTCAACAAAACAACAACAAAGAGGTATCTTTACAAAAAGCTTATGATATTTTAGGTGTAAATCCATCTGATGATATGAGTACAATTAAAAAAAGATATAGAAAACTAGTAAAAGAGAACCATCCAGATATTATCACAGGGCAAGGGGCTAGTCAATCTATAATAGATGCTGCAACAAAAAAACTGCAAGAGATAAATGAAGCTTATGAGATCATAAAAAAGGAGAAAAGCTAATGGCAGATTTCAGATATGACTATGAAGTTTGTGGTTGCAAAAAAGTCTCTTTAGGTGAGATTATACACGCTATAAAAGAGAGAGGTGCTAAAAATATTGATGATATTGGTAAATTTACAGATGCAGGTACTGCTTGTAAGTGTTGTATAAGTAGCGAAAAAGATTTTGGTGAACCTAAAATGGAACTATATTTAGAACAAATTGTAAATAAACTAGTGAAATAGTATGGAAAATTTAACAAAAGAGGAGTTAATAACTCAAATAAAAACTCTAATTAGTGTAGATGGATCTAGTGTTGAGATAAATCCAAACTATTTGGAGTATTTTGATTTTGATGAGTTAGTAGATATTAAAAATCAATTAGAAAACAAAAAAGTTGAGCAAGAGGCTGTTTCAAAAGAATATTTAGATCATCTTTATGAAAAGTTAAATTAAAGTTATTTTAGTTAAAATAAAAAATAATAGAATATAAAAAAGGTAAAAAATGTCAAATAAAACATTAGTAATAACAGGGGCTACAAAAGGTATAGGAAAAGCGTGTGCATATAGATTTGCTAAAGAGGGGATCAATGTCGCTTTTACATACAATTCAAACGAAGATGCAGCAAAAGAGATAGCAGCAGATCTTGAGGCAAAATATGGGATAAAAGCTAGATATTATCCATTTAATATACTAGAGCCAGAAACTGCTAAAGAGCTATTTGCTAAAATCGATGAAGATTTTGATGGTGTTGATTATTTTATATCAAATGCTATGATATATGGTAGAGCAGTTGTTGGTGGATACAACAAATTTATGAAACTAAAACCAAGAGGTTTAAACAATATCTATACAGCAACTGTTGATGCTTTTGTTACATGTAGCCAACAAGCAGCAAAAAGGATGAAAAATGGTGGAGCAATAGTGAGTCTAAGTTCTACTGGAAATTTAGTCTATATAGAAAACTATGCAGGGCATGGTACAAACAAAGCTGCAGTTGAAGCTATGGTAAGATATGCAGCAACAGAATTAGGTGAGCAAGGGATCAGAGTAAATGCTGTTTCAGGTGGTCCAATAGAGACAGATGCACTAAGAGCATTTACAAACTATGAAGAGGTAGCTGCAAAAACAGCAGAACTTTCTCCACTTGGAAGAATGGGTCAACCTGAAGATTTAGCTTCAGCTTGTTATTTTCTATGTAGTGATGAAGCTAGTTGGATAACTGGATCTACACTTATTGTTGATGGTGGAACAACATTTAAAAAATAATGGCTAAAAATCAAAATTTAAATCTACCTAACATTCTAGCATCATTTAGGATCATATTAGCTCCTTTGATGTTGGTTTTTTTAATATATCAAGATAATACAACACTTCAATGGGATAGATCTTGGTACGATTATTTTGCTGGTCTTATTTTTGTAATAGCATCTGTTACAGATTTTTTTGATGGATATATTGCAAGAAATTGGAACCAGATGACAAAACTAGGAGCGATTCTTGATCCACTTGCAGATAAGATGCTTATGCTTGCTGGATTTATGGGACTTGTATATCTTGGTCGTGCAGATGTTTTTGCAGTATTTTTAATACTTTCAAGAGAATTTTTCATAACAGGACTTAGAGTTGTAGCAGTTGGTGAGGGTAAATCTGTAGCTTCTACTATGGCTGGTAAGGTAAAAACTGTAGTTCAGATGATAGCAATTGGGTTTCTTATCATGAATTGGCCTATGGGTACTACTCTTTTATGGATAGCTGTTGCATTAACATTATATAGTGGATATGAATATATCCGTGATTATTTAAAATAGGATTTATATTGGGTTTTTTAACATTTCTGATTGTATTATCAATCTTAGTTTTTATCCATGAGCTTGGACACTTTAGTGTTGCTAGACTACTGGGAGTTAAAGTTTATGTTTTCTCTATAGGTTTTGGTAAAAAACTTATATCTAAAGAGTTTAAAGGTACACAATGGACCTTTTCTCTTATACCTCTTGGTGGTTATGTAAAGATGAAAGGTCAGGAGGATCTAAATCCTGCACTATTAAACAACGATAGCGATAGCTACAATAGTAAAACACCTTTTCAAAGGATACTTATACTACTTGCTGGTCCGGCTGCTAACTTTATCTTGGCTTTTTTTATATATATTGTAATTGGTTTACTAGGTAATAATTATCTAAGTCCTACTATTGGACAAGTTGTAAAAGACTCACCAGCATATAAAGCTGGAATATTAAAAAACGATAAAATAGTAAGGATAAATAATACAGATATAAGAACATGGGATGATCTAAGTAGTATTATTAAAAACTCAAATGGTAGTTTAAAATTTTATATACAAAGAGATGGTAAAACTAAAGTTATTACTATCGTTCCAAAACTATCTGATTCTCAAAATATGTTTCGTGAAAAGATTAAGAAAAAGATGATTGGAATTGCTCCTGCACCTAAGATAGTTACAATATACTATTCACCAATAGAATCTATTGTTTTTGCTTATGATAAAACAATCGAATCTAGTAAGATGATATTTTTAGGTATCCAAAAGATGATCCAAGGGATAGTTCCTACTAGTGAGATTGGTGGAGTTATAAGTATAGGTTCAGTTATAGCAGATGCAAGTCAATCTAGCTTTGTAGCACTACTTACTATTATGGCTTTGATCTCTGTAAATCTTGGTGTTTTAAATCTTTTACCAATACCTGCACTTGATGGTGGTCATATTGTTTTTAATATATATGAAATGATAACAAAAAGAAAACCTCAAGAGAAAATACTTATCTATCTTACTATGGCAGGATGGTTTATACTTCTATCTCTTATGGGTCTTGGTATGTACAATGATATAAATAGGCTTTTAGGATAATTAAGTAGGAAACAATTATGCCTAAGCGATCTTTTTCACTAATAGAGATCATATTTACAATAGCTATAATATCTATTTTAGCTATTGTTACTATCCCAAAACTTCAAAATTCACTTACTAAAACAACAAATATAAAAATAAAAAGCGATATTATGCTAATAAAAGATGCTTTATATAACTACAAAACAAAATATATACTCTCAAATGAGACAACAACAATAGAATCACTAGATGATAATAACAAAGAGCTATTTAGTAAGATACTAAAATACCCTATCATATCTAATAGTTCACAAAAGTTAGGAACATGGGAAAAATTAGCAAACGATAGATATATTGTATGGATAGAAGATGATCAACCACTTGAATTTATCTATGATAAATCCAATATAACTTTTGATTGTGATCATACTAATAGTGATTGTCAAAACTATACTCAATAATCAAATATTAAACTTTTATAAAAGCATATTTAAAGTATCTTTTAGTTATTATTAAAGGATATTTAAAAGTAAATTATAAGGTAATTTTATTAATGGAAGATAAAACAAAAAAAAATTATAGACCCAATGTCGCTGCAATTGTTTTATCGTCATCATACCCTGCAAAATGTGAAATTTTAATAGCATCTAGAATAGATGTAGAAGATGCATGGCAATTCCCACAAGGTGGGATAGATGAAGGTGAAACTTCAAAAGAGGCTTTATTTAGAGAACTTAAAGAGGAGATAGGCACTGATGAGATAGAGATCATCGCTGAATATCCGCAGTGGGTAAGTTATGATTTTCCTGCTGCAGTTGCAAATCGTATGGCACCATATGATGGTCAAAGACAACGATACTATCTAGTAAAACTAAAAAAAGGTGCTAAGATAAATATAAAAACAGAGATACCTGAATTTAGTGAATATAAATTTGTATCTACAAAAAAACTAAATGACTATATAACTTTTTTTAAAAGAACTGTTTATAAAAAGGTTTTAAAATATTTTAAATCTGAAGGTTATATCTAAAATAATATGGAGTGTGTATAGATTATGTTAAAAGTATTGAAATTTGGTGGTACAAGTGTTGGTACACTTGAGAGAATTCAAAATGTTGCAAATATCATAAAAAAATTAAAAGATAATGGTGACGATATAGTTGCTGTTGTAAGTGCTATGAGTGGTGAAACAAATAAGCTTCTAGAGTATGCTTCACATTTTAGTAGTAATCCATGTGAACCTGAGATAGATATGCTACTAAGCTCTGGAGAGAGAGTAACATCTGCCCTACTTTCTATAGCACTAAATGATCAAGGATATAGTGCTACATCTATGAGTGGTAGAGAAGCTGGTATAGTTACAGATGATCAACATACAAAAGCTAGAATAGAGACTATAGATCCAACAAATATGCAAAATGCAATAAAAGAGAACAAAATAGTTATTGTTGCAGGTTTTCAAGGTATAAATCACAACAACAATAGAGTAACAACTCTTGGTCGTGGTGGTAGTGATCTTACAGCTGTTGCACTTGCAGGTGCATTAAATGCAGATCTTTGTGAGATATACACAGATGTAGATGGTATATATACTACAGATCCCCGAATTGAACCAAAAGCAAAAAAATTAGAAAAAATATCTTACGATGAGATGTTAGAGCTTGCATCTCTTGGAGCAAAAGTACTTCAAAATAGATCTGTAGAGATGGCAAAAAAATTAAATGTAAATCTAGTATCAAGAAGTAGTTTCACACCCGAGATAGAGGGAACACTAATAACAAAAGAGGAGAATATAATGGAAGCACCAGTAGTAAGTGGTATAGCATTGGATAGAAATCAAGTAAGAGTAGGTATGTATGGTGTAGCAGACAAACCAGGTATCGCTTCATCTATTTTTACAGCACTTGCAGATGCAAATATAAATGTTGATATGATTGTTCAAACTGTAGGGATAGATTCTCTTACAAACCTTGATTTTACAGTTCCAACTGAAGATGTAGAGAAAACAAAAATAGTGATGGATAAATTTAAATCCGATACACAAAATATAGATTATAATGATTCTGTTTGTAAAGTATCAATTGTAGGTGTTGGTATGAAATCTCACACTGGAGTTGCTAGTAAAGCTTTTAGTGCATTAGCAAATGATAATATAAATATCAGAATAATAAGTACAAGTGAAATAAAAATATCGATGATTATTGAAGAAAAATATGCAGAACTTGCTGTAAGATCTCTTCACGATGCTTATGAATTAGATAAATAGGTATATATCTTTGCAAGAGTTTACAAACTGGACAATAGATACTATTAGAGGTGATAATCTAATAGGTGCATGGATGGAGGAGAGAAAGTACGACTGGCTTCCTCTTACAGCACAAGCTATTACAAATGTTATAGACCATGGTAAATCTGTTTTGATTATAACAGATAGCGACTATGAATGGTTTATGAAATATATTTTAACAAATATCAATAAAAAAAGTTTAAAAAGACCTCTTCTTCCTTTTTACTCATTTGAATCATTTATATCAAATATTGAAAATGTAAAAAGTGAATTAGATATTGAACTTATTCACGATATGTTAAGTATATCTTTTCCAAACGGTTACTTTTTTTGGTATATTGGTAAAAGTCAAAGTAAAAGAGCAACTATTGCAAAAATCTCTAAGCAACCACTACTATGGCTAATGGATGAGGAGCTTTCAAATAGTTTCTTACTACATAGTACAGATGAGGCTTTAGATATACGATTGTTAAATATGTATAGACTTTTTGATAAAACAATAAGTGCAGTTCTTTTTGCTGAAGTTGATGTAGAGAAATAAAATATGTATAACCAATCTACACTTTTTATTGTAAATAGTGTTGATCAAAGTTTAGAAGATATAACAAAAACTTTACCATCACACAACACTAGGGTTATCAAAAACAGTGATGAGGGGAAAAATGAGTTTCAAATAGCACATGCCCATAAAGCTATAAAAGAGGCATATATTGCTACAAATGAGCAAAAATATATCATACTTTGTGGAGATTCTTTTAGAATTGAGGCTCAAAATACATTATTAAAAGTATTAGAGGAACCACCTAGAAATATTATATTTCTTATTATAACTATCTCTAAGAGTTCAATCCTACCTACAATATTATCACGAGTTCAATTAAAATATTTAAAAACAAAAAAAGTGATAAAGCCTATTGATATTGATCTTACTAGATTAGATCTAAAAGATATTTATAGTTTTTTAAAACATCATCAAAGGGTATCAAAGTATGAAGCAAAAGAGATCATAGAATCTTTACTATTAACTATACATACAAACAATATACAACTAACACAAAACTCTTTAGATACCTTTTCAAAAGCTATAAAACTAATAGAGCTAAACTCAAGACCTATAAATGTGTTGACAACTCTTTTACTAAATATTAGTGTCAAAAAGGTATAAGATGGATTTTTATAAAATAGATAATAGGAATAGTGAACAATACTTTAAAAATATTGGTGCAGAGGATATGGGTGCTAAAATCATATCTAAAAAAGCCAATACACATCTACTTTATATAAAAGATATAGCTGTAGGTGCTGCAAATATACTAAAACAAGATGCACTCTCTATTGGTGCAGATCTATGTGTACCAAGAGGCACTATAGTAGCTAAAGATAAATATGTAGATGCCATACTTGTAGGGAGTACAAAACATTTTGAGATATTATCAAAAAAAGAGTTAGCTCAACCATTTGGTCTAAAAAATCTTGCAAAAGAGCTTAAAAGTTTTACTGCTGCAAATATATTGCCAATAAAAATTATGGGTGTAATTAATGCAAACGATGATAGCTTTTTTTCAAATAGTAGATTTCAAGGTAAAGATGCTATTGATCAAATAGATAAAATGATACAAGATGGTGCAAACATTATAGATATAGGTGCAGTTTCAAGCAAACCTGGTAGTGTTGAAGTTGATCCATCTATTGAGCTAGAAAGAATTAAACCAATTTGTGATGAGATTAAAAAAAATAAACTTTATGAAAAAGTAATATTTAGTATAGATAGCTACACACCAAGTGTGATAGAGTATGCCTTAGAATCTGGATTTACTATTGTAAATGATATTACAGGGTTAGAAGATGACAATGTAGCAAAAGTAGTTGCAAAATATGATGCAACTATAGTGATAATGCATATGCAAAATAAACCTCAAGATATGCAAGATGATCCACAATATGATAATATAATGATAGATTTAGATAATTTTTTTAAAAATAGAATAGAGAAAGCAAAAAAATTTGGTATATCTAAAATTGTACTTGATGTTGGTATTGGTTTTGGGAAAACATTGGAACATAATCTAACTTTATTAAAACATCTATCGCATTTTAAACATTTTGGATATGAGCTTTTAATTGGAGCTAGTAGAAAATCTATGATAGATAAGATAGTACCATCTGAAGTAAAAGATAGATTACCAGGAACATTAGCTATACATCTAAATAGTATAGATAAAGGTGCTTCTATAATTAGATGTCATGATGTTAAAGATCATTTTCAAGCAATTGAACTTAATAATAGAATAAATAATTTTATATAATTGCCATAATGCAACTAAATTGCAACAATGTTACTGTATAATACAAAAAAATAAATATTTCAAGGTGTAAAAATATGTCAAAAGAGATAATACTAGATAGATCTACAATGATAGTATCAGAGACTAATAGTAAAGGGATCATCACATATGTAAATAGTGACTTTTGTAAAATAGCAGGTTATAGCAAGGATGAACTAATAGGTCAACCACACAATATGATAAGACACCAAGATATGCCAAATGTAGCTTTTAAAGATCTATGGGATACATTAAATAGAGGTCAAACATGGAAAGGTATAGTTAAAAATCTTTGTAAAAATGGAGATTATTATTGGGTTAATGCTACTGCATTTCCAGTTATCAAAAAAGATGGTCAGAAAAAACTGATCTCAATTAGAACAAAACCAACAAAAGAAGAGATAAAGTATGCCGAAAATCTTTATAAAAAACTAAAGAGAGAAGAATAAGATGTTATTTACAAATACAAAAGATATAGATAATATATTAGATATGTTAGATAAAATTGAACAATATGTTATGAATGATATAAATGATATTCAGTTTGAAAATAAAATAAAAGATAAAAAAATACAAAAGATTGAAAATAAAATATTATCTATTGCAACACACATAAAAGCAGAACAAACCAAAGATTTAAAACTATATGGTGAGATTATGATTGTTTGTGAAAAACTTTCAGATGGATATACGAACGATGAAGTTGTAGAGAGATCATCAAATGAAAAACTAAACTATATAGCTAAAACAATCAATCAAACAGTAGATAAAATTGATCACTCCTTACATAAAGTAAGAGATATACTAAATGAATATGAAAACAACAATTTTAAAAATAGTATAGATACATCATTATTTCGTGGAGGAGAACTACAAAATTTACTAATAAGCCTAAATAATCTACAAGAGGGTATGACAAAGAGTATTGCCCAAGGCTATAGAATAGGATTAGTTTTACGACATGAATCATCACTTTTAAAAGATGAAGCTATACAACTATCTAACTCAACACAATCTCAAGCTGTAGCTATTGAGGAAACAGCTGCTGCAGTTGAGCAAATAAGTGCAAATATCTCAGGTAATACAGATACAGCTCTTAAGATGTCAAACCATAGTAAAGATCTAAGAGATTCTGCTCAAAAAAGCTTAAATCTTTTAGATTCAACTGCTCAGGCAATGGAAAATATCGATCTATCTACAAAGGCTGTTGAAGCAGCAACGGAAGATATTGCTAAAATTGCATTTCAAACAAATATTTTAAGTCTAAATGCTGCAGTTGAAGCTGCAACCGCAGGTGAAGTTGGAAAAGGTTTTGCTGTAGTTGCACAAGAGGTAAGAAACTTAGCAAATAGATCTGCACAAAATGCTAAAGCTATAGATGATCTAATATCAAAATTAAAAGAGCAAACAAAAATAGGTACAGAAGTATCAAATAAAATGCAAGAGGAGTACTCAGATCTAAACAATAAAATTACAGATACTCTATCTTTAGTAGATAATATTGTTCATGCATCAAAAGAGCAAAATATAGGTATTGCTCAGATAAATGACTCAATACAAAACATAGACCACACAACACAAGTAAATGCACAAATTACTGAAAGGGTAAAACATATCGCTGTACAAAGTTACAATATGGCAGAACAGCTTGTAACTGTAAATGATCAGTATGAATTTCGTGGTAAAGAAAATATAAAAATCAGAAAACGTAATCCAAATGATTACCAAGGTAAAGATAGAAGAGATGATAAAATATAATTTTTTTTACTTACTTTTAAAATAAATTTAAGTAGAATTGCTAAATGAATAAAAGAATTGTGTGTCAAAGATGTAAATCATACTATGTAACTTGGGAAAAAGGTAAGCCTCATGGATGTAAAGCATATGGTTTTAAATCACTTCAGTTGCCATCGATTGTAGTTAAACAAAGTAGCGGGAGTCCATGTAATTTTTTTCAAAGCAAATCTTAAGGGGATAGTGTGAATTTAAAACAAAATATCGATAAACTTAAAAACTCTAAAGTCAATATCATAAAATCATGGATCTCAAATGAAGAGGTTATAAAGATACTTAAAAAATATGATATTGCCGAAGAGATTTTTATAAAAGATTATGCTTTTGGGATACTTAACTACTATATAAATATTTTAGATGATAAAACAAAAATTGGTGATTGCCCTATCATATTAGAGTTCTTAGAGTATCTTAAAAATAAAAATATAGGTATTGAGGAGCTATTTTTTATATGTGCAGGTTTTAAGAATGCTTTAGTAGAGTTTATCTATGATCAGCATATAAATACACTTGAGATACAAAAAGAGATAATATATATCTATGAAAGAAATTTTGAAGGTGTATTAAAAAGATACTCAAAAACAGTAAATGAGACAAATAAGAGTCTAAAAATAAGCAACAAATTAGTAGATGAGAATATTATTATGTCAACTACCGATCTTGATGGGCATATCACAGCTGTTTCTACAGCATTTTGTGAAATATCTGGATATAAAAGAGAGGAGCTTATAGGGAAACCTCACAGTATAGTAAGACATCCAGATACACCATCTGAACTTTTTAGAACAATGTGGGAAACAATTCAGTCTGGAAATACATGGCATGGTGAATTAAAAAACCTAAAAAAAGATGGAAATATATATTGGGTAGAGGTAACTGTCGCTCCTGAATATGATCTAAATAACACTATTATTGGTTATAGTGCGATTAGACATGATATTACTTACAAAAAAGAGGTAGCAACACAACAAGATATAATAGTAGAGCAAGCAAAAGCAACTGCACTTGGTGAGATGATAAGTATGTTAGCACATCAATGGAGACAACCACTTCAAGCTATTGCTATACTTATACAAAGATTACCTTTAGAGAAACTAATAGATGGTGAAGTAAGTGATGAGACACTAAATAGTGTAGTTGGGTCTATAGATGAACAACTATCTTATATGTCTAAAACAATCGAAGATTTTAGAAGCTTTTTTAATCCTGCTAAAAATAAAGAGAAGATACTAGCTAGTGTACTAGTAGATAAAGCTAGAGATTTTTTAGCATATAGTTTTAAAGTAGATGATATAGAGTTTAGTTCAGATGTTGAAGAGGATATTGAGATAAATGTTCATATAAATGAGATTTTGCAAGTATTTATCAATATACTAAACAATGCAAGAGAAGCTCTAGTGGAAAAGAGAGAGAGTAATAGAAAAATAACTATAGAGTATTATAGATCAAAAGATAATATTATATTTGAGATAAATGACAATGCAGGTGGAATACCAAGTATCATTATGAATAAAATATTTGAACCATATTTTAGTACAAAACAGAATAAAAATGGTACAGGATTAGGTCTATATATGAGTAAAACTATAGTTGAAAAGAATGGACATGGGATACTAGGTGTTCAAAACAAAGATGATGGTGCATCATTTAAAATTGTACTACCAATAAATTAAACAATAGGAGAGAGATTTGTTATATGAAGAGTTAAAAACAACAATAAAAAATTTGGGCTTTACCACAACGGAAAGTTTTGCCAACTATATAGGTGTAACACCTGCAGATATATTAAAGTGGGAGGAGCAAGATGATGTTCCATATACAGTTACACTTATAATTCATCTTCTTCAAGGACAAAATGATACTCACAATGAAACTAATGCACTTGATCTATTGGTTGAGGAGTGCTTACCACTTGCTGCACTTTTAGAGGAATCTTCTAGTTTTCCACATAAACTTGAAGAGATGTTTCTACTTCAAAAAAAGCTAAATGATGAAACAAATGGTGTAAATTGGGAACTTGGTATCAATAAATATGATAAAGAGATAAACTGGATAAGATGTATCCATATGGAAGTAGCTGAATTAATAGACTCTACACCATGGAAACATTGGAAAAATATAGATTCAAAAACAGATTTAGAAAATATTCATATTGAGCTAGTAGATGTTTGGCATTTTCTTATGAGTTATATACTTCAAGAAACAAATATACCAAAAGCGGTATCTTTAGTAAATACACACTGCATATATGAATCTGTAGAGATAGAGAATATAGATACAAAACTAATAGTTAGTGAAGCGGAGAAATTATCTTATATTGCGTTTGCAATCCAAACAGGAAATATGCCAGCATTTAGTGGTGTTGAGAGATTTATAGACCAATTTTTTAGATGTTGTAAAGTAGCAGGTCTTAGCTTTACATGGCTTCAAAAAATATATATTGGTAAAAACTGCCTAAATAAATTTAGACAAAATAATGGCTATAAAGAGGGAACATATATAAAAATATGGGATGGACTTGAGGATAATGTAGCTATGATGGAGATATTAAACGATATTGAAAATATCTCATTTGATCTTATGTATAGCAAACTTCAAGAGAGATACAATAGTATCAAAGGTGCTTAATGAAAGAGATATTAGATGTAGTTGTTTTAGTTGGGTTTGTATATATACTTTTTATATTTTTAAGAGGTATGAATGAGACTCAAACACAAAAAAATTTAGATAGATTAGAAGAGATAGAAAAAAGAAAAAAAGAAAAAGCAGAGGGTGAAAAAGAATGATAAAACCATTATTAGTAGAGATTGTAGTAGAGGAGCTTCCAGCGATACCTTTTTTAAAAGAGTTACCAAATATTGAAAAAAAATGGGCAGATCTATTAGAAGAGAACAATTTACTATGTGAATTTAACTTTTATTATACTCCAAGAAGATTGGTTTTTTGGCATAGAGAATTTAAAGTAGCACAAGATGATAAAGAGATAGAACTATGGGGAGCACCACTAGCTATTGCTTATAAAGATGGAGAGCCTACAGGTGCAGCACATGGTTTTGCAAAAAAATGTGGTGTAAGTTTAGATGAGATTCAAACAGCTAAAAAAGGTGACAAAGAGTTTTTATACTTTAAACAAACAGTAAAAGGTAAGCAATCTGCTGAACTTTTAAATGATATTGTGAACCAATTTATATCTAAACTAAATTTTGGTAAATCTATGAGATGGGGAAGTAGATCTGATAGTTTTATAAGACCTATTAGAGGACTAAGTATAGTTCTTGGTGACAATCTAATAGATGGTGAGCTATATGGTGTAAAATCTTCTATGACAAGTTTTGCCCACAGAATGGTATCTTATGATAAATTTGATTTTAGTTTTGCAGGTGATTATTTTTGTAAACTAGATAAAAATGGTGTTATACTTTATCCTGATGAGAGAAGAAAAACTATTTTAGATCAGATGGCTAAAATAGAGAAAGAAAACAATATAAAAATAGAGATAGATGAAGAGCTACTAGATGAAGTTGTAGCAATTACAGAATACCCTACTGCACTTTTAGGATCTTTTGATGAGGAGTTTTTAGAACTACCAAATGAGGTTATAATAGGATCTATGAAGGAGCATCAAAGATATTTTGCTGTTTATAAAGATGGGGAGATAACAAATAAGTTTATAGTTGTATCAAATGCATATACAGAAGATTTTGATCTAATCGTTGCAGGAAATGAGAAGGTATTAAGACCAAGACTAGCAGATGGTATGTTTTTCTGGAACAACGATATTAAAAATGGACTAAATAATGAAGGTTTAAAATCTATCTCATTTGTAGATGGATTAGGTTCTATGTATGATAAGTGTGAAAGAGAAACAAAAATCGCTTTAAATATTGTAGATCAACTATCTTTAGATATAGATAAAGAGCTATTAACTGAAACAACTATGTTAAGTAAAGCTGATCTTTTAACAGATATGGTTTATGAATTTACAGATCTTCAAGGGATCATGGGATACTACTATGCACAAAAAGAGAACAAAGATGAAAAGCTTTGTATAGCACTAAAAGAGCAATATCTACCAGATGGTGAAGATAGTGAACTACCATCTTCTACATTTAGCTCTATTGTTGCACTATCAAATAAACTAGATAACCTAATGGGACTATTTAGTGTAGGGATGATACCAACAGGTAGCCGTGATCCTTTTGCTCTTAGACGAGCTGCTGCTGGTATATTTAAGATATGTTACACACATAAATTACATCTAAATCTAAATAGATTGATTGATAGTACAATAGAACAATACAACAACCTTGATACTGAAAAATTAAATATATTTTTAAATGAAAGATTATATAAACTATACAACAAAGTAAATCCAAGTATCATAAAAGCTGTTTTAAACAGTAGTGTAGATGACGATATTTTAGATATTTGTTTAAAAATAGAAGCTATGGATGAGATAGTAAATAGTAGCGATTTTAAAAGTATAAGTGATACATTTAAAAGGGTTGCAAATATTATCAAAGATATAGATACTCAAAATGTTACTGTAGATCCAGATCTATTTGAAGATGATGAGGAGAAGATATTATATAGTAAATATCAAGAGGTAGTATCAAAATCGTACGAAACATTTGATGAGGAGTTAGATGCCCTATTCTCTTTAAAACCAGAATTAGATAACTTCTTTAATAATGTATTTGTAAATCATGAAAATGAAGCTATTAAAAACAATAGAAAAAATTTAATTGGTACAATCTACAATAGTTTTAAAACTATTGCGGATGTAAAAGAGATCACTATTTAGTGATCTCTTCAATAATATAACTAAATAGACTA
>Ga0256828_1001478_pt1 | contig 14626 bp, 12 predicted proteins | sample CV88metaG_FD_185993 | JGI IMG/M metagenome (GOLD analysis project Ga0256828, IMG submission 185993) | Hydrothermal vent microbial communities from East Pacific Rise, Pacific Ocean - CV88 | ecosystem: Environmental > Aquatic > Marine > Hydrothermal vents | place: Pacific Ocean: East Pacific Rise...
AGTGAAAAAATGCGATTAAGTGATTTTGAGCGAAGCATGATAAAAAAAGCGTTTAAAGAGAGTTTTGAAGAGGGGAAAGTCTATCTTTTTGGTAGTAGGGTTGATGATGATAAACGGGGAGGAGATATAGACTTATATTTGGTTCCTCATAAAAAATTTCAAGATGAAAGAGATAGAAAAATAAAGTTTCTGGTCAAGTTAGATCTCTATATTGGTGAACAAAAAATTGATGTGATTGTAGCAAAAGATAGTTCACGACTCATAGAACAGGAGGCTTTAATGTACGGAGTGGAACTATGAGAGATATCAAACAAACATTTATTGAAAAACTACACGAGTGTAATCAACATAAAAAAAGATTATTGAGTGCCAAAAGAAGACTCAAAGAGATCATGCCCTTGGATGTGGCAACGTATAATGAGCTTGATGAGATGACGATTAGTATTATTGATCAGATGATTTTTCGCTTTTCAAAACTTCAAGACAGTATGGGTGAGAAAATTTTTCCCTCTCTTTTGGAGCTTGTTGGAGAGAAAGTAAAGCAGATGACTTTTATTGATCGCTTAAACCGATTAGAAGAGTTGGGATTAGTAGACAAAGAGCAGTGGATGAGCCTCAGAAGAGAAAGAAATGAGATTGCCCATGAATACTCTTTTAACCAAGATGAAGTAGTGGATGGTATCAACCTCATTTTTGAAAGGGTAGATGAACTGATAGATATCTATAGGGTTGTGTATGAATATTGTAATTCAAAGTTTGCGTTTATCCAAACAGTGGGGTGATCGAGTCTAAGCATAAACCAACCCCATCACCAAATACAGCACCGAAGCCAACCCCGCAGCGATCAGGGCATAGGGCATTTGGGTACGCACATGGGCGATATGGTCACAGCCACTTGCCATAGAGGAGATAATGGTGGTGTCCGAGATTGGGGAGACATGATCCCCAAAGATCCCTCCTGAGATCACTGCTCCGATCATAAGGGGAGTATAGAGATCAAAGCTTGCTCCCAGTGCCAAGGCGATGGGCATCATGATCGAAAATGTCCCCCAGCTTGTCCCCGTGGAAAAGGAGGTCAAGGCCGCCACCCAAAAGACCAACATCGGAAGCAAAAAGGGAGGGATATTCCCCTCCATGATATGGGCAAGATAGTTAGCCGTTCCCAGCTCCTTGATCACAGAGCCGATCAAAAATGCCAAGAGCAAAATCAGTACGATAGGAATCATATCTGATATCCCCTCATAGAGTGCCTCAAAGTAGGCTTTGTGTTTGAGGTGTCTGCCCCCCACATAGTAGAGATAGATAAATGCCAAGGTGGCAATCACCGCATAGAAAACAGAGGTCGATCCACTCCCTTTGAGGATATCCCCATTCCCTGTATAGTAGAGGGAGAGGGGAACCATGAGGATCAAGACCACCAATGGGAGGATCATAAGTAGGGGAGATTTTGGCTTACTGTTGTGGTGATCACCATGGGGAGTAAAAGGGTGTGGTTTTGCCTCTTTCATGGGACCAATATTGATATCCCAAAGGATCACAACCAGTACCAATATGACGGTGATAAGCGAATAGAAATTAAAGAGAATTGACTCAATGAGTAGGGCAACCCCATCCCCTGCGATCACCTCTGCATCAATGGCAGTGACGATCAGCCCCAAGAGCAAGGCTCCCCACGCATTAAAAGGAATGAGCGAACAGATGGGGGCTGAGGTGGAGTCGCAGACAAAGGCGAGTTTCTCTCGGCTAACGCCATTTTTGTCACACAGAGGCTTGGCAACCGTGCCTGCAACCAGTGCCGTGATGGAGGATTCGATGAAGATAACAACCCCCAAAACGTATGCCAAGAGCAGTGAGCCTTTGGGAGAGTCTAGGTTTTTCTCTTTGTTGCTGAGGTAGGCGATGAAGCCATTGACCCCTCCTGCTCGGGTGATGAGCTTGATGATGGCACCCACGAGCAGGGCAAAGAGGATGGTTTTGGTGATCCACCCCTCTGCAAAAAGCCCCACAAAGCCATCAAGTAAGGCAATGGTCGCCTCCATGGGATGAAAGTGGTGAATCACCAACTCCCCCAAAAAGATACCCAAAAGCAGTGAGACCACCACATCTTGGGTGATAATGGCAGCAACGATGATAAACAGAGGGATGAGAACGGAGAGTATGCCTAGATTGTCCATGGGGTTCCTCACAAAAGTTTTGGAGGATTATACCATGAAATGGCGTTTAGATGGTTGGATTTTCTCCCAAAACCAACAGTGCATCCCGATAGATGGGTTCATCAATAAACCCATACTGCTCATCCATAAAGCCATGCTCTGCTTTTTGAGCAGAGGATTCAAAGGCGTGTTTGATATGTTTGGCACGTTTGATGGCTTCGGGGTCGGCTCCAAAGAGTTGGTTGGCGATCTCGACTTGGAGGGGTCCCATGCAGGCTTTGGTGGTGAAACCCATCTTTTTTTCCAGCTGGCACCATGCTCTGAATGCTTGGGTGTTTTGATACTCCTGAAACATAAAAGAGATGGGATTAACCCCAATGGTACGGGCATCAATGAGAAACTTGCTGAGGATATAATGAATGGTTGGGTTATCCAGATCCACCAAGGATTGAGGCAACCCCAGTGAGGTGAGCAGATCGAGAATACCAATATTGGCAGTGGTAAATCGCGTGATTCCTCCCCACTGGGCAAGGTTGGCAAACGCCTCTTTGGTCTCTAGGGAGATATGGATCTCTTTTTCACGGTTAAGTAATCTATCGACTTCCAAAATCTCCTCTTTGCTCTTAACCTTGGCGATACGCACGGCATCAAACCCAAAGGGATTGAGAAACTCGATCTCTTCACGTCCCCCTTTATTCAGAGGATTGATGCGTACGATGATGAAGCTTCGTGCCTCTTTGAGATGGGAGAGAAACAGGGCGATATTGTGCAGTGCCTCCTTTTTGCGACTCGGGGCAATGGCATCTTCGAGATTGAGGGTGATCATGTCTGCGGGCAGATCATCCATACGGTTGAGATGTTTGGGTTTGAGGGGGTTGAGCATCATGTTGGAGCGAAAGGTTTTGAGCAGGCAGGGGGCTTTGTGTTGGGTACCAAAATGGTGGGGGCGTTGTGATAAGTCTTGAAAAATCATGAAGAATTATAGAGGATTTTTGATGAGGGGTGGTTTATTAAACGTTTTTCTAATACAATAAGGTCAAAAAACCAAGGATTATAATGAAACAGATGATAACAATTTCACTGATGGTGGCTTTGCCATGGGTACTTATGGCAAAAAAACCAAAAGTCTACGAGGAAGCAACCCAAGCTTGTCCAGCATATAATAATATGAAGCATACGACCAATACCAATGAGAGAGTCTTGAAAGTGGGTCAAGAGTATCGTATTCTTAGTCACAAAGAGGGGCAGGTCTTGACCCTTATTGAGGGCGAGCGAATTGCCCAACGCTGGGTGGATGAAGGATGTTTTTCCAATACATCAGGTAAAAAGGTTGAGAAAAAAGAGCCATCAACGCTCTCCTCTATTGTGCATTCTATTACGAATAAATTGAGTTCTAACTCTTCTCTATCCAAACAAAACCTCTTGGCACTTTCATGGCAAAATGCGTTTTGTCAGACCCATCAGTACAAAAAAGAGTGTCGATCCATGAACGCCAAAGATTTTGCAGCTTCTCACTTTGTTCTACATGGACTTTGGCCTCAACCTCGAAACAACCAATATTGTAAGGTGAGTAAAAAAGAGATCGGTATGGACAAAAATAAACAGTGGTATCGTCTGCCTGATTTGGATTTGAATCGTACGGTACGCAGTAGACTCTCTACGCTTATGCCAGGTTATCACTCCAATCTCCACAAGCATGAGTGGATCAAACATGGAAGTTGCTATGGCAAAGATGCCAATGCTTATTATGATGATGCACTAGAGTTACTGGGGCAACTCAATCGCTCCAATGTACAGCAGTTTTTTAAGCACAATATAGGCAAAAAGGTGAGTCTTAAAGAGATACGTAAAATTTTTGATCAGGAGTTTGGACGTGGGGCAGGCGATCATGTCACCATGAATTGTCAAAAGGGGCTTATTACTGAACTTTGGCTCCATCTTGGCAGTGGATCCGAGAAGCTATCCGCACTGCTCAAAAAGGGTGAAACCCCAAAAAGTAGGTGTTTCAAAGGGAAGATTGATGCGGTAGGCTATTAAGCCTCTACCGCATTGATCATGCTTTCAAATTGATCCCATGAGAGCAGTGCCAAGGGGATCTCTCTGCCCACTTCACTCTCTACCTCTGCAATGATGTTGTTGAAGAGTTGGGCATCACTCTCTTTGGCAAAGACCAAGACCTCAGCACCATTGTCCAGTGCCTCAAGCATCATTTTGCCCGCTTTTTGAAAGGCAATAGTAGGGTTAGAGTCGATAATGGTTTGACCTGCTAGTTTGGTGGACATTTCAAATTCGACTATTTTCCCGTTGTGTTGTTGAATGTTTTTCGCAAGTTTCTCTTGGAGCGAGAGAGAATTTTTCTCTCCCCTATAGAGTGCCACAGATCTCTCCTCTAGGCTTTCTAGTTCTATGGGTTTTCGTATTTTATTAAGACAATTGCTTTTGAGTTTGTCCATCAAGGAACGGCTATTTTTTCGTCGGATTTTCTCTTTGAGTCCTTGGATTACTTTGCTATAGTCTTCACCCTGAAAAACATTGTTTTCATACTCACAACAGCCAATACCATCAAACTCATCGTTGATCGCTTCTAGGATATCATCTTCATATTCAGGATGTTCTTCGATGATCTTAGCTGCTGTCACAAGCACCGCATCCCCAATATAATCATGATTGTATTGAAAAGTTTCAGAAGCATATTGAACAGGGTAGAGGGAGATATAATATGCCAAATCCTCTTTGTTTTCAGCATGGCGTTTAAATGTACTTCTAAATTGACGTATAAAGTTGTTATTATTGAAGATTAGCCCATTGTCGGCTCGAAAGCTTAGTGCAGGATCAATGGTGAGTTCCGTTCCTAGTTCTTCGATAATGGTACTAAGCTTCTCTTCTCCAGTCACAACAAGGTTATTGACCCGAAAGAGTAGATTTTCATCAGGGTAGGAAAAATCACTGTTTTTTGCTTGAATCAAGGGTAAGAGTGCTTTGAGTTGGGTTTCCTGATCTGTTTTATCGACGGTGAAAGTGAAGTTTTTATAATAAGGAAGATAATCGGTTTTGGCGTTAAAGAAGAAAGCTCTAACATTTAATTCAATGTTGTTTAAAAAATCCATATAGGTTCCTTGTTGTTAAGTATTATTTAAATATAACCATAGTTATGGTTAAGATAGAGAAAAATAGTATCAAAAATCCACTAAAAGAGTCCTCAGTGTGTAAGGATTAGGCATCTTCTATGTTAAAATGTGCATATGAAAATTCCAACCATCCTTAATACCCTATCCCATGCCTTAGAAGAACATGATGCCAAAGCCATTGTGGTAGGAGGCTCCGTGCGTGATCACTTTTTAAAACTGCCGATCAAAGATTATGATATTGAAGTCTATGGCTTAGCTGATTTTGAATCATTAGAGCGTATCCTTTCAAAGTATGGATCGGTGAATGTAGTGGGTAAAAGTTTTGGGGTTTTGAAGTTTGTTTATGAGCAAGAGGAGTATGATTTCTCTTTTCCCCGTACCGAGCAGAAAGTGGGGGTGGGGCATCGGGGATTTGAAGTGCATTGTGATGGGAGACTCTCCTTTGAGGAGGCGGCTAAACGTCGCGACTTTACCATCAATGCCATGGGCTATGATTTGCAGTGTGGATCTTTTCTCGATCCCTATGGAGGAAGAGAGGATATGGCAGCAAAGCGATTGCGTCATATTGAGGAGAAGACCTTTGTCGAAGATCCTCTTCGTCTCTATCGTGCGGTGCAGTTTGTTGCACGATTTGGGTACCATTTGGATCCAAAGACCTTGCAACTCTGTCAGCAGATGGTTGCCCAAGGGGTCTTGGAGGAGTTGCCCAAAGAGAGGATTTATGAAGAGTTTAAAAAATTACTTCTCAAATCCCCCAAACCCTCTGTGGGGTTTGAACTGATGCGTAGCTTGGGTATGTTGAAGTATTATCCCGAACTTGAAGCACTCATCGGCGTGCCTCAGTCACCAAAGTGGCATCCCGAGGGGGATGTATGGATTCATACCTTGATGGCGGTGGATCAGATGGCAGGGCTTAAAACAGGAGAGCCAAAGCGTGATCTACGATTGATGTTGGCAGTGTTGTGTCATGATTTTGGCAAAGCCACCCACACACAGATTCTTCCTGATCGAATCACAGCAATTGGTCATGAGCGGGCTGGGTTGGTACCTACGGAGCATTTTTTGTATCGTTTAATGGAAGAGCATACGCTCATTAAGTCAATTTTACCACTGGTAGAGCATCACTTGGCTCCTTCGCAGTATTATCGCAATGGAGCCAAGGATAGTACCATTCGTAAACTGGCAATCAAGGTCAATATTGAAGCGTTGGTAACCGTGGCAAGGGCTGATTTTTTGGGACGTACTACCCCCGCGTCACGGCATGGTATTTATCATGCAGGGGATTGGCTATTGGCAAAAGCCAAAACATTGCAGGTGGATAAGAAGCCGATGAAAGCTCTTGTACAGGGACGTGACCTTATCGAGATAGGATTAAAGCCCTCCAAACTCTTTAAAGAACTGTTGGATAGTGTGTATTTGGCACAACTCAATGGTGAAGTTGGCAGTAAAAAAGAGGCTTTACTTTACGTAAAACGTTTGATAAATATTACTTAAACTAAAACTAACATATATTTATTTATAATATTTTAAATTTATAGAGTGGGAAAAGCTAAGATGAAAAAAGAAGAAGTATTAAAAAGCATTAGATCCGCAAGGAGATCGCATGTGGTTTGGGTAGATCGGGCAAGATCACTGGTCAATGGCTTGGAAATAAAAAAAGAGCAAATCCCCTTGGAGGTGACCTCTTGTGAGTTTGGGAAGTGGTTTTATTGTGATGGACAGATTTTGTTGGTTATTTTTAGTGAAGAGGCGATTAAGAAGTTAGAAGACAAGCATCGAGAACTTCATGAAATCTATATGAATATTTTTAAGACCTATTTTGATACTTCGACGCAGTCCCTGCTTGCCAAATTGTTCAAAAGACGTAAAAAGATCTCTGAGCGAGAGAAACATTTGGCAATGGAGGATCTGATCAAACTTGAAGAGGTCTCTAGCGAATTGATCTCTTATCTTAATATCATTGAGAAAAAGATGAATCGTATTGATGAAGCGACTTTTGAGAAGTTTATTTAAGTCCCCTTAAGAGGGGGCTTTGTCTACTCGTTCCGTAAAACCGTAAGAGGATCTACTGAGGAGCCTTTGCTAGCAGGATAGAGTGCTGAGATGAGGACAATCACAAACGTTCCCACAATAATAGAGATAAAATCAACCGTGGTTAGATCCATAGGAAGCTTGGAAAATCCATAGACATCCGCTGAGAGGGAGATAATATCAAATGTGGTCAAAATCCACTCTCCCAAGAAGCCCAAGAGAACACCTGCGATAATCCCACTGATCCCAATAATCACCCCAAGCTTGAAGAAGATATGTCGAATCTCTCTACCCGTAGCCCCCAAGGTCTTCATCAGGGCAATTTCAGATCGTCGGCTCATTACGGTCATCAGCAGTGAGGAGATAATGTTCAGCGAAGCGACCAAAATAATCAGCAACAGTACCAAAAAGAGAGCCTCCTTTTCCATCTCCATCGCAGCAAAGAAGCTGCTGTTCTCTTCCCACCATCCTTGAACAACAACGGCTTGTTGTAGTCCTCGCTTCTTGAGAAATTTCTCAATCCGTATTTTGTCATTCATCTCATCTTTGGAGTAGATATGAATGCCATCATAGACCCCTTTGGGACGTTTGAGTATTTTTTGGAAAGCTGCATGGGTGGTATAGAGGAGCGTTTTATCATAGGCTTTGAGTCCTGAATCAAAAGTACCATCAATAACAAACCGTTTCTGTAGGGGCATGGTACCAAAACCAATGGCTTGTTGTTCGGTGAAATAAAGGGTAAGTTTTTGAGATTTCATCACCCCCATCTCTTGATTGAGGGTAGCACCTGTAATGAGTTTGTACTTACTTGTGGTATGCAGAGCATTTTGGTAGGCTTTGTCAAAGACCTTATTAATCTTTGCCTCTTTCTCAAAATCCACCCCATAAAGAATCGAGCCATTGACGTTAGAACCACTTTTGGTAATCACAGGGGTGGTATAGTAAGGGCTGATACGAATATGAGGAAACTGCTCCTGTAGGTCATCAACCAACTTATCGGTGGTGATATTATAGTGGGTGGGCATGAGGGTGAGCGGGTAGTTCATCACAAAGAGTCGTTTTTTGAACTCATCTTGGGTACCGTGCATGATGCCCATGGCGAGCATCAAGACCATTACCCCCGCAGCAATACCCAAAAAGGCAAGCATCGAGGAGATAAAGATAAAAGGATTATCTTTATCATATTTCAGGTAGTGTTTGATAATTTTATTAACAAACGCTTTGTTAATAGGCACCGACATTAAGCGAGGATTCCTTTTTTGGGACCACTTTTACCACAACAGTTTTTGTATTTTTGACCTGAACCACAGGGGCAAGGGTCATTTCGTTTGGGCTTTTTCTCTGTTCGGATCGGTTTTTTGACGGGTGCCAACTCCTCTTCAAACTCTGCCATCACCATCTCATCTTCATTGGTTTGTGCGGCTTCAAGTGCTGCTTCGAGTTCATCTTTCATCGCTTCGAGTCGGGCTTGCTCCTCAGCCTGTGCTTCAGGGGTTTCAAAATTGAACTGAACGAGTTGAAGGACTTGAATCGCCTCATGTTTGATGGTTTCAATCAGTTGCATAAAGAGGTTGAAACTGTCTTTTTTGTACTCCGTAAGGGGGTCTTTTTGGTTGTATCCACGCAGACCAATACCTGTTTTGAGGACATCCATCTCATAGAGGTGATCTCGCCATTTGGGATCGAGAACTTGGAGATAGAGTACCCGTTGAACTTCACTGCGTTGCTCTTCGGTGAGAGGCTCCATTTTGGCTTCATAGGCTTGGGTAATGATCTCTAAAAGCAACTCTTTGATCTCATCATACTCTTTGCCTTCAAAGAGCGAGTTTTCAAGATCAAGTGCCATCTTCTCACTTAGGAGGTTGGTGAGTTTTTGGATATCATAATCCTCACTGGGGGCTCCTTCATAGATATCACATTCGCTGAGGATATAGTCCACATACTCAACACGATTCTCTTTGATTTTTGAGTCAATGTCATATTCAGGATCGAGCAGTTGATTTCTAAACTTATAGATTGCTTTACGTTGTTCATTGGCGATATCATCATACTCTAGGATATGTTTCCGTGACTCATAGTGCATGTTTTCGACTTTTTTCTGAGCTTTTTCTACTGAACGGGTGACAATTTTTGAGTCGATGTACTCTCCCTCTTCGACTCCTAATTTGTTCATGATGGTTCGGATTTTCTCTCCGCCAAAGATACGCAAGAGGTTATCATCGAGTGAGAGATAAAACTGAGATGCCCCTGGATCCCCTTGTCGTCCTGAACGCCCTCGAAGCTGATTATCAATCCGTCTACTCTCATGTCGCTCGGTTCCTAGGATATAGAGACCTCCTAGCTCTTTGATCTCATCGGTGATCTTGATATCGACCCCACGTCCCGCCATGTTGGTTGCCACCGTCACGGCACCTTTTTTACCTGCTTCGGCGATGATAGAGGCTTCATGTTCGTGGTTTTTGGCATTGAGGGTGTTGTGTGGGATTTTACCTGCTTTGAGTCGCTCATGTACCAGCTCAGACTTCTCAATTGAGGCAGTACCGATCAGCACAGGTTGTCCCTTTTCGTACAGCTCTTTAACTTTGCGTGCCACCGCATCGAGTTTCTCTCTCTCGGTATTGTAGATGAGGTCATTCATGTCTTCTCGTTCTACGGGTACATTGGTGGGGATGGAGATAACTTCCAAGTTATAGATCTCAGCAAACTCTGTTGCTTCGGTTTGTGCGGTTCCTGTCATTCCTGCCAGTTTCTCATACATACGGAAGTAGTTTTGGTAGGTGATCTCAGCTAGAGTCTGAGACTCCTCTTTGATCTCTACATCCTCTTTGCACTCCAAGGCTTGGTGCAGTCCTTCGGAGAAGCGTCGCCCCTGAGAGAGTCGTCCTGTAAACTCATCGACAATGACAATCTCTCCATTTTGTACGACATAATCCACATCTTTGACAAAGATATAGTGGGCTTTCATTGCTTGATCAAGGTGGTGAGCCAAAATGGCACTGTCAAGGTCATAGAGATTCTCGACTTCAAAGAGATCTTGGGCTTTTTGCAGTCCTCGCTCCGTCATGATCACCTGTCGATTTTTCTCATCCACATAGAAGTCAAAATCAAGCTCAGGCTCATCTTCTCCTGGTTTAAGCTCAGGCTTTTTCCCTTTTTCCATCTGTAGGGCAATCTCATTGGCTTTGTCATAGTGTACCACATCCCGTTGTACGGGTCCTGAGATAATGAGTGGGGTTCGTGCTTCATCAATAAGAATGGAGTCAACCTCATCAATAATGGCATAGGCATGTCCTCTCTGAACTTTCTCCTCAGCACGGGTTTTCATGTTGTCACGAAGGTAGTCAAAACCGTATTCATTGTTGGTACCATAGGTGATATCACAATCATATTGGGCTTTTTTGGTGGCTTCATCATAGATATCATCGGTGAGACACCCCACACTGTAGCCAAGGAAGTTGTAGAGTTTTCCCATGTCGGTGGAGTCTCGCTTGGCGAGGTAGTCATTGACGGTAACCACATGCACCCCTTTACCTGTCATGGCATTGAGTGCCACCGCTAGGGTTGCCACGAGGGTTTTACCCTCTCCTGTTTTCATCTCAGCAATGGCATTGTCATGCAGTACCATTCCCCCAACCAGTTGTACATCAAAGTGACGCATCCCTAGTACCCGTTTACTGGCTTCTCTGGTAATGGCAAAAGAGTCATAGAGAACATCATCCAGTGTTTTCTCTTCATTTTGAACAGCTATTTTTAGGGCATTAAATGCCTCTTGAAGCTCTTCATCTGAGAGCTTTTCATAGTGATCTTCTAATTTATTGATTAATTTTGCTCGTTTTAAGTAGCCTTTGACAATTCTATCATTTTTGGATCCAAATATCTTTCTTAGCATTATAATTATAACCTAGTATTAAAATTGTGATGATTTTATCTAAATTTTATGTAAATATCGTTTAGCTCTTAAAGGTTTTTTAAAGTTAAAAAGAACTTAATTAGATTTTTTGGTATCGCTTTGGGGCGACCCTCTCGTACAAATACCAGCAGTATCTCCATGGAGAAGATCTTGGACTCCTCTTTATAAATAGATTGTTCAAGCAACAAAGAGGCAGATCGCTGTTGGAGCAGTGTGGTCTTGACCTCAATCATATCCCCCAACGCTGCCATACCGATAAAGTTGGCATTGATGTTTTTGACCACAAATCCACTTTGGTCGCCCTCAAAGGGTTTCTCTCCCTGTTCAAAAAAGAGTTCACTCCTTGCCCGTTCACAATACTTGATGTAGTTGGTGTGGTAGACAATGCCTCCTGCGTCAGTGTCCTCGTAATAAATTCGTATTTTCATGATTGACTCCTTAAAATGGTAACTCCTCATTGACCACATAGCACTCTCCCAAGCTTTGGTAGTAGGCGACCACTCGGGGGTCAACCCTTACCATGCGTTGGAGGTACGCGTGTAGCTCTCCACGGTTAAATTCCAGTTTGAGATGATCAGGGTTGATTGCCCGAGAGATGGCGACATAAAACTGGCTAGGGGCAAAGATATTGTCCACATTGCAGATGAGGTTGTCGATGCTCATTCCTTGGCTTTTGTGGATGGTAACCGCATAGGCGAGTTTGAGGGGAAACTGCGAAAGGGTTGCGAGTGAGGTGCTTTTGATCTTGCCCTTCTCATCACTCTTCATCTCCAAGAGGTCAAACTCATGAGGCTCCACACGCACAAAGCAATCCTCTTTTTCGATGATGATATACTCCTCCTCTATTTTGTGGACAATGCCCCGTTCTCCATTGGCATATTTTCCCCATTTATTGATGGTAAAGAGTACAGGAACCCCCACTTTGAGAATAAGCTTCTCCTCTACGGGGAGGAGTTTTTTCCATGTATTGAGCCGTTTTTCATGAACCTTGCCGTGATGCTCCTCTAGGGAGGCATAGAGCGTATGCTCTTGGGCTTGGACAGCTTGGAGTTTCATGATATTCATGCTGTTGACCTCCGCATTGCGACCAAAAAGGTAGGTAGGGTTGGGATCCTCAATGGAATGAGAGGCAAGTTTGAGCATGTAGTTGTTGACCTCTGCATCACACTCTCCGAGTCGTACCTTGTGAAGAATATGGGTAAAGGCAGCATCGCTGGTGCGTTTCATTTGGGTGAGTTCGATCACCACAGGAGCAAAGCTTCGCCACGCATCACTCTCAAAGGCATAGAGTCGCTCACCAAAGAGCTGTGCATTGTTTTGTTCTTGTTTTTGAACAGGAGGAAGCTGAAAGAAATCTCCCACAAAAAGTAGCTTGCCTTGATAGCCAAAGGTATGGAGACGGTAGGCAATCATCTCCATCATATCCGCCGAGACCATGGAGATCTCATCAATGATGATTAGATCTGTTGCGTTAAGAATCTTTTTGAGTTCGGTAAGTCTACTACGATTACGTCGATCGTTGGCATCAAGCTCTTCAAAATTGTTGGAGATTCCAAAAGCAAAAAAACTATGAACCGTAAAGCCCCCAATATTGATGGCACTCACCCCTGTTGACCCTAAGGCAACCACCTGTGTGTCACTTTGGGTGCGATAGTGATGAATAATCTCATTGGTGGTGTGGCTCTTTCCCACGCCCGCTCCCCCCGTGAGAAAAACATTATTCTCTGCCAAATGTTGTAGTACAAGTTTGATATCACTCACGTTTGACCCTGTTTTTTGATGCCATTATATCCAAACTAATGGTAGATTTTTAGGGGTGATTTACATAAAAAAGATTATAATCCATAGAAAGGAGTCCCCATGAAAACAATATTGGTTGTGGTTGGTGAAGATTCGTTGAGCCAAGAGGTTTTACAAAAAGCCATAGAGATAAGTGTTAGATTCAAGGCGAAGATGCTTGTATTGCATACAATTCATATCCCTTTTTTGGATATCCCTAGCTATAATCATGAGGTTCCTTTAGATAAAAATAGGATCAAAGAGAGCATTGAATCTAAAGTTGAGGCATTAAGAGGATCGCAAATGGTGGATTACTACACTTTGGTCTATTTTGGGGATCCTGTACAACGGGCTATTGTGGAGGCAAAGAGAGAGCAGGTCGATCTGATTATTACTAGCCCCAACATCAAGCTAGAGAAGTTGCTGTTGGAAGTACAAAAAAATACCCTGCTCATCCATGGTGTTAGCAAGCACTATCACGATATTTTAATTCCTACAGATTTAAGTGATCTCTCTAAAGAAGCCATTAAGCATACGCAGCGTCTGTTTCCTCAGAGTCATATTCGATTGGTATATGGTTATGAATCCATTGTATTGCGTTCGAGTATTTATGATATCAGTTATGAGGAGATGGTAGGGTATCATGAAGAGAATCGTGAAATCGCACTAAAGAGAATGAGTCAATTTCAAGAAGAGTTGGGATTAGAGGGGGAGTTGATTGATACAACACTTTCGATTTATGAGAGTTTGGTGGCATACATCAAGGAGAAAAATCCCGATTTGGTGGTGGTGGCATCAGGGAGTTCTGAAAGCTTTAACTTCGGCTCCGTCTCAACCTATATTGCCAAAATGGCATCTTGTGATGTGTGGGTTTATTGTGCTTCTCAATCTTAATCAAAGAGAAAAAGTATTACAATTAAATGAATAAAATTTGAAGAGTGATAGGGAGATCGCATAAAAACAGAATTTCAAACTTTTTTTCATCACCATGGGTATTTGGAGATGGATCAAGCCATGGAGTTGTTTGCTGTGTTTGGGGGCATTGAAAAGAAGATTGAGTTGGATTTTTTTGATGATCTCTCTTCCATTATTCGTTTTAACTTTGTGGATAAGTATAAGGAATTTTCTCATCTGCTCACCCCTTCCTATCTGCTGGAAGAACCCTACCGATATCTTTTGATTGCTACAGCAAGGGGGGATGGCAGACTCTCCAATATTTTTCGCAACGCTCGTGTGGGTGAGACACTGGGGATGCGTCTATTGGATGAACTCACCGAGTTGGGGATTGTAGAGATAGAGGAGTCTCGTGAAGCCCCGCTCAAGCAGTATCCCAATCAGAAATTAGAAAAATCATTACGCTCTTACAAAATAGAAGCCAAAGTACGGTTCAAGCTCCCTTTTTATCGTTTTTGGTTTGGCTTTGTGGAACCCTATGCCAATGCACTTCGTGAGAAAAAATCGCAACGTTTTTTTGAAAACTTTGAACAGCACTTCTCCCGACTCAATGGTTTGGTCTTTGAACAGCTCTCCAATGATCTACTCAATCAGCACTATGATAACCAACTGCTCTCGATGGGAAGCTATTGGGATAAAAACAGTGAGTTTGATATTTTGGCAAAAACAGC
>Ga0256828_1001479_pt1 | contig 14623 bp, 19 predicted proteins | sample CV88metaG_FD_185993 | JGI IMG/M metagenome (GOLD analysis project Ga0256828, IMG submission 185993) | Hydrothermal vent microbial communities from East Pacific Rise, Pacific Ocean - CV88 | ecosystem: Environmental > Aquatic > Marine > Hydrothermal vents | place: Pacific Ocean: East Pacific Rise...
CACTCATAGAGTAATCAAGGTAGCTGTTTTGAAGTGTTTCTTCAATATTTATAGTTTGTATCTCTTCGTTATTTAGCAAGTCGCTCATTCAAATACCCATTTAAAAATAAATTTTAGCTATGTTATCCAAAACTCCCTTAAAAGTTAATTCAACTCTTAGAAGAAAAAGTGATGATTAAAAATTAGGCAGTTCTTGACCTATTAACATTTGATTTTATTATATACTTTTGCTGAAATATTAGACACAAAGGATTCACATGAAGAAATGGCTTGTAGCATTACTGCTTGCTTTACCATCTTTAGCACTTGCTGAAGATAAATTAGATACAGGGGACACGGCTTGGATGATGGTATCTACTGCCTTAGTTTTACTTATGACACCAGCTGGTCTGGCACTATTTTATGGTGGTATGACACGTTCTAAGAATGTTTTAAATACATATGCAATGGTTTTAGGTGCATTTGTTGTAGCATTTATCGCATGGATTGCTGCAGGTTATTCTATGGCATTTGGTGATGGTGGAAGTCTTCAAAGCTTCATCGGTGGTTTTGGAAATGCATTTTTAAGTGGTATCTCTTGGACTGACTTAAGTGGAACATACCCTACTTATGTATTTGTTGTTTTCCAAGGTACATTTGCTGCTATCACTGTTGCTATCGCTTCAGGTTCTGTTATAGAACGTATGAAGTTCTCAACTTGGTTAGTATATGCGGCATTATGGACAATCGTTGTTTATGCTCCAATTACTCACATGGTATGGGGTGGAGACGGTGCACTTTTATTTGATGCAGGTGCTTTAGACTTCGCTGGTGGTACTGTTGTACATATGAATGGTGGTCTTTCAGGTTTAGTTCTTGCTTACTTAGTTGGTAAAAGAAATGGATATCCAAAAATTGCTATGAAACCAATGTCTGTAATGTTAACAGCTCTTGGTGCTGCATTATTATGGTTTGGTTGGTATGGATTTAATGGTGGTTCTGCATTTGGTGCAAATGCAATCGCTGGTCTTGCTTACTTAACTACTACTTTAGCGACTGCTGTTGCTGCTGTAACTTGGATGTTAATTGAGTGGTTTGTGTACAAAAAACCAACTCTTTTAGGTGCTGCTTCAGGTGTTGTTGCAGGTCTTGTTGCTATCACTCCAGCTGCTGGTTTTGTTGATGTTAGTGGTGCTATCATTGTTGGTGCTATTGGTTCTGTTGTTGCATTCTTTGGTGTTGCAGTTCTTAAAAAGAAACTTGGTTATGATGATTCTTTAGATGCTTTTGGTATTCACTTCTTAGCTGGTTTATGGGGTGCTTTAGCAACTGGTGTTTTAGCTGTTGCAGACAACGATTTACTATGGGATGGTCCTTTAAAAGAATCAGGTGACAGAATGGGACAATTTATGGTTCAGGTTGAGTCTGTTGCTGTTGTTGGTCTTGTTACTTTAGTTGGTACTGTTGTTGTTTACTATATCGCTTCTGCACTTACTGGTGGTGGTAGAGTTGATGAAGAGACTGAGCAAATTGGTCTTGATGAAACTGTACATGGTGAAAAGGCTATGAACCTATAATCTAGGTTGCTAAAAACCATAAATATGGTTACAATTTTAAATATAAATTACTTGGAGTATTTACTATGAAAAGAATCGAAGCGGTTATTAAACCATTTAAATTAGAAGATGTAAAAGACGCACTAGCAGAGATTGGTGTAACTGGTATGACTGTAACTGAAGTAAAAGGTTACGGTCGTCAAAAAGGGCACAGTGAGCTTTATCGTGGTGCTGAATATGTAGTAGACTTTTTACCAAAAATCAAAATGGAAATGGTAGTTTCTGAAGATATGGTAGAACAAACAGTAAATACTGTTGTAGAAGCTGCTCGTACAGGTAAAATCGGTGATGGTAAAATCTTCGTAAGTGATATCGAAAAAATCATCAGAATCCGTACTGGTGAAGAGGATAGTGAAGCTATATAAATAGTTTTTTCTCTTTTGCATGTGCCTTGTGGCACATGCACCCTTCTTTTAATACTTTTGTAACAGAGGTTTTGCTACTATCTCTTTTATGAAAAAACACTCCCAATCTCTTTTTATTTCTATTCTTATACACTTGTCATTAGGCTTGCTAGTATTATTTTTTTATATGAAAGTAACACAACATCAAAGTGGAATAAAACCTTGTCAAAAAGAGCATAAAGTATGTGTACACCTTCAGTCTATAAAACATGAGCAAAAACAGGAAAATAAAAAACAGGAAAAAAGTTTACAACCACAGTTAAAACCTCAAAAGAGCAGTATTAAAAAAGTAGTTCAAAAAAAGAAAAAACAATTCAAAGAGATAAAAAAGAAAAAAGTTATACAAGCAAAGAAAAAACCTTCTCCTCCTAGGAAAAAAATTCAAAAAAAACCTTTACATGTAACACCTCCAAAAGTTATGAAAGAAGTTAAAAAACAAAAGAAAGAGATTGTATCTTCTGTAGAACCTTCTAAAAAACAAAATACGTTGTTAAAAGAGACTATAGATAAAACAGTTCATAAAAAAGTTATTCCAAATCAACCAAAATCAGAGTCTAAAACAGTACAAGAAAAGTATCTTGAAAATAACCTTGCAGAGATTCAACAGTTGATTAAAGAAAATCTATATTATCCAAGAAGAGCTCGTAAAAAAGGGATAGAAGGAGAGGTTGCATTAAGTTTTGTTTTGATGGAAAATGGAGAAGTAAGTTCGGTAGAGATTATAAAATGTGACTATGATATTTTAGGTCGTGCAGCAAAAAGGACTATAGAAGAGCTCTCAGGGGATTTCCCTCAACCAAAAGAAGAATTGACAATAACTTTACCTATTGTTTATAGCTTACATAAATAAAACTAAAGATTTTTTAGGTATAATTTCGCTTCAACTTTTTTGCATAATGTAAAACTGTTAGATTATTATACCACTCAGGAGGCTATTATGGCTTTAGATTCGGCTAAAAAACAAGAGATTATCGCTAAATACGGACGTAAAGAAAATGACACTGGTTCAAGTGAAGTTCAAATTGCACTTTTAACAGAGAGAATTAAAGAGTTAACAGAACACTTAAAAGTTTTCAAAAAAGATCATGCTTCTCGTTTAGGACTTCTTAAACTTGTAGGGCAACGTCGTCGTTTAATGAAATATTTCAAAAGAAAAGATAAAGAAGCTTATGCAAAACTTATTGATTCTTTAGGAATTCGTGACAACATCTAAGTTTTTATTGAAAACCCTCTTTTTGGGGGTTTCTTCTTATGTATAAAATATACCTTTTCCCCCTTCTTTTCCTTTTTTCTTTTTTTACTGCATGTGGTACAAATAATGATAGTGTAGCCCCTGATACGACATATACCAATGTGACATTTCATAGTGATGTTTGTGATCAAATCATAGATAAACATTATTATGAAGTGTGTTACTCCTACCAGAATAAAGGTGCTTTATTTGTAGCATATACTTTAGATGGAACACTTGTAAATGATCCAAATATAGATGAGAGACTCTCTTTTTATGAAGAAACACAAATTCCATTAGAGTATAGAAGTGATAGTGATGATTATACAGGAAGTGGTTATGATAGAGGGCATATGGCTAGTGATGCGTCTTTTGATTATAATGAAGCAGCACTTTATAGTGTTTACTCTATGGCAAATATAGTTCCTCAAAACCCAGATGTTAATCGCTATTCATGGATAGATACTGAGTACTTAGAACGAGAAAAAGCTGAGAGTTTTGGTCGTGTATCTGTTGTTATAGCCATTATATACGGTGATAATCCTCGAAGAATAGGTGAAAATGATATAGCAGTTCCCAACGGTTTTTATAAAAAACTTTATAACAATGACAAGGGGTATGAAGCGTGTTATTATTATGAAAACATTCCGTATGATACCTCCTCTGACACAATTGAAGAACATATGGTTTCATGTAACTATTTTCCTTTTTATTGATATAATTTCATCATTGAAAACAAAGGTACAAATATATGCTTCTTTATCAGCCTGATACTGGGTACTGTTACAACAGTGATTCACTCTTCTTATATGATTTTATAAATAGTTTTTCCCCAAAAGGAAAAATGTTAGATGTGGGAGCTGGTTGTGGTGTAGTAGGGCTTTTAGTTGCTAGAGATAATCCAAAAATAACTTTAGAAGCTGTTGAAAAGCAGGAAGTTTTTATACATTATGCAAAAACAAATGCACGGGTTAATGGTATAGAATATAAACTTTATGAAGGAGATTTTACCTCTTTAGAAATAGATGAGAAATATGACTACATCGTTTCAAATCCACCTTTTTACCCTTCAGGAGTACAAAAAAGTAACAATACTATGGTGTATAATGCTAGGTATAATGAAAATCTTCCTATGGAGATTTTTTTTAAAAAGGTATCACAGCTTTTAAAACCACAATCTCATTTTATATTTTGTTATGATGCAACTCAGTTTGGAGATGTTTGTAATGCACTTGAAAAAGTAAAAATGAGAGTTGTCGATGTACAGTTTGTACATCCAAAAATTGATAGGACAGCTTCACTTGTAATGGTTCATGCAAGAAATGGTTCTAAATCAATGATGAAAGTGTTACCACCACTTATAAGTTTTGAGGGTGATAAACCTTCACAAAAGGTAGAAAATATTTATAAAAAAGCTTCCACTCAGAGTATAAAATGTCAGATTTAATAACGCAAGAATCTTATCCTTATGCCTTTGACCCATCAGCATGCGAAACATGTGAAGGGCGATGTTGTACAGGAGAAAGTGGCTATATCTTTGTTACAAAGAATGAAATTATGGCCATTGCACAACTTCTTAATATGGAACTTAATGATTTTGGACGGGAATATCTTTTTAAAAAGGGATATAAATACTCTTTAAAAGAGAGACTTGTTGGAGAATCTTATGAATGTGTTTTTTATGATAAGGCTAAAAATGGCTGTACTATCTATGAAGCACGACCATCACAGTGTAAAACATTTCCTTTTTGGAACTACTTTAAAACACATGTAGAAGAACTCAAAGAAGAGTGTCCTGGAATAGTAGATGTATAAAACAATAGTAGCAGCTTTTTTCATTTTGTTTATGTTTGGGTGTTCTTCTACAACACAACAGGTACCAAAACCTAATGTAAAAGTTTTTGAACAAGAAGATACATATATCCTTTTTGCTTTAAGAGCTGAAGAAGTGAAAAATTATAAAGTTGCTGCAGAACTTTTTTTGCAACTTTATGAAAAAGCACATAAAAAAGAGTATCTTTACAGAGGTATACAAAATCTCCTTCTTGCACAGGAATATACAAAAGCATTAGATAAAATTACAATTTTAAAAGAAGAGGGTGAAACAGGTACAACTTTAACGCGCTTTGAAGCTATAGCACTCTTTGAAAAAGGGCAACTTCAAGAAGCAGAGCTTTTAGCAAAACAACTTGCAAAAAAGACTAAAAACCCAGATGACTATATTTTGACAAGCGATATTCTTATAAAAGAGGGTAAAAATGATTTGGCACTTAAATATTTAGAGAGTGCATATATGCAAGAGTATAATGAAAAAATTCTTGATAAAATGGCAATGATACTCTATGTAAATCTGCATAGAAAAAAAGATGCTATTGCTGAACTTGAATCTCATGTTGAGATACATGGATGTTCAACTCTTACATGTAAGGCTCTTTTGAGAATTTATAGTAATGAAAATGATGTAGATGGACTGTTAAAAACATATAAAAGGATCTATGCTATCAATGGAAATAAAGAGATAGCAAAAAAGATTATTCAAATCTATGTATATAAACGAGAATTTGTTCAACTTATGAGTTTTTTAGAAAACTCTGGTGCAAATGATAAAGTACTTTTAGAGTTATATAGAACAGCAAAAAATTATAAAAAAGCATATCGTTTATCTTTAGAAATTTATAAGAAAACAAAAAATCCGGAATACTTAGGTCAGGCTGCTATTTATGAGTATGAGGCATATAAAGATAATCTCTCAAGAGAGATACTCGATGATGTTATAGAAAAATTGACAAAAGTAGTTTCACTTACACATGAACCTCTTTATACTAATTATTTAGGTTATATCTTAATTGACCATGAAATAGACATTAATAAAGGTATAGAGTATATTAAAGATGTTTTAAAAATACAACCAGATTCGGCATATTATTTAGACTCTCTGGCATGGGGTTATTATAAGCTTGGAAAGTGTAAAGAAGCTTATACTATTATGAAAAAACTTGAGAATCTCAAAGGTGGAGATGATCCAGAAGTGTTAAAACATAAACAAGAGATACAAAAATGTATACAAAATCCACATCATAAAAAGGTAGTACAAAAAAGATGATTTTAGATGACATTATAAGAAAAACAAAAGAGGACTTGGCAAAAAGAGAGAAAGAGTTTTCATTAGATTGGTTAGGACGTTCTTTAGCATTTAATGCTCGTCAACCTCGTGATGTTTACCCTTACCTACAAGCAACAGAAGAAGATCCCTATCGTATCATTTCCGAGGTAAAAAAAGCTTCACCTTCAAAAGGTGTTATTCGTGAAGATTTTGATCCTTTAGCCATAGCTCAGGCTTATGAAAGAGGGGGTGCAAGTGCAATTTCTGTTTTAACTGAACCTCACTTTTTTCAAGGTGATTTAGAGTATTTAGCAGGCATTCGTCGTTATGTTGGTATACCACTTTTAAGAAAAGACTTTATTGTATCGAAGTATCAGATACTTGAGGCTTTAGTTTTTGGTGCTGATTTTATTTTACTAATAGCTGCTGCACTTTCGAAAAAAGAGCTTAAAGAATTATTGGCATATACTCGACATTTAGGACTTGAAGCTCTTGTTGAAGTGCATGATAAAGCTGATTTGGTTAAAGCTATTTACGCTGGAGCTGATATAATAGGGATTAACCATAGAAATCTTCAAACTTTTGAGATGGATATGGAACTTACTTATAAGCTTATGCCACTTATCCCTAATGGTAAAATTATAGTAGCTGAAAGTGGTATTTATGAGCATGGGCAGCTTGAAGATTTAAGTAAGGCAGGAGTAGATGCCTTCTTGGTAGGGGAATCTCTTATGCGTCAAGAGGATGAAGAAAAAGCCCTTAAAATTTTAAAATATGGAGAAGATAAAAATGCGTAAAATAGTCTTTATAACAACAGTAGCAATTGCACTTTTTTTTGGTGGATGTACACAAGAAACACAAAATAGGTTAGGACATAGTATACAAAACTGGACAGGAACAAATGGTGTTTTAGATATTTATATGGGTGGAAAACTTGTACAAAGATTTATCAAAATTGATAAGTTGACAACAGCAACAGCTACAGATGGTTCAACACCAAGAAACTATCGTTATGGTTATGGTTTTTTAGATAAAAACTTTAATTTTCAAGTAGATTCTGGTGAGCGAAAACTTTATTTTGAAATCAGTAATTATTCTACACCTTATGTATTTTATGAGAATCCAGGAAGTAACTAAGTGGAAGTGATAGAACTTTTTAAACATCTTGTAAGTACAAAAAGTGAAACACCTGATGATGCTGGACTTTTAGATTTTATAGCTGAGTATTTAGAAGGTTTTGAAATTATTAGGGTTGATGTTGAAGATGTAAAAAACCTTTTTGCTTATAAAAAGTTTGGTGAAGGGGAACATCTCTGTTTTGCAGGTCATGTAGATGTTGTTCCTGCTGGAGAAGGGTGGAATAGTGATCCTTATGTAGCAACAGAAAAAGATGGCTATATTTATGGGCGTGGTACACAAGATATGAAAAGTGGTGTTGCTGCTTTTGTTCAAGCTCTTAAAGAGGTTGAAAACTTTAATGGTACACTCTCATTACTCTTAACTTCTGATGAAGAGGGAGATGCTTTTTACGGTACAGTAAAAGTGCTTGAGTATCTTCAAGAAAAAGGGATGTTGCCTGATGTAGCTGTTGTTGCTGAGCCTACATGTGAAGATGTTTTTGGTGATGCTATCAAAGTAGGAAGAAGAGGTTCTATTAACGGTTATATAACTCTTAAAGGGAAGCAGGGACATGCAGCCTATCCTGAAAAAGCTATTAATCCTATTCACAATATTGCACAACCTTTAGCTTCTATGGCAGGGGTTGATTTAGATGATGGTGATGAGCATTTTGCACCAAGTAAGTTTGTTGTGACAGATATCCGTTCAGGTATGCAAGTAACTAATGTTACACCAAATGAACTCAAAATGATGTTTAATGTTCGAAACAATACGAAAACAACACAAAAAGAGGTGCGTGAGTTCGTTGCAAAACATATGGACGGACTTGATTATGAGTTAAAACTTACACAGGGTTCTTACCCTTTTAAAACAGATACTGATACAAAATTGGTACGTAAGATAGATGAAGCGATAGAAAAAGTGACAACACATAAACCCAAACACTCTACAGCAGGTGGAACAAGTGATGCTCGTTTCTTAGCACAGTTTGGTGTTGATGTAATAGAGTTTGGTGTAAAAAATGATACGATTCATTCTGTAAATGAGCGAACAACAAAAGAGGAAGTACAAAAACTTTATGAAGTTTTTAGTGTACTGGTAAAAATATGGTAAAGAGCCTTATTATAAGAGTATTCTCAGTACTTTTTTTCTTACATGTAAGCCTTTTTGGAAATGAATTATTTTTTTTAAATGATTATAAAAAAGCTTTAGAATTAGCAAAACAAGAGAATAAAATTGTTTATGTACTTATTACATCAACAAGTTGTCAGTGGTGTAGAAAGTTTGAAAAGACAACACTTACGACTGATGTTGTTAAGAAAAAACTTCAAGAAGATTGTATTTTAGTACACTTAGTAAGGGATAAAGATGCTATTCCTCATCAGTTTAAAACATCACCTGTTCCTAGACATTATTTTACAGATTTTAATGGGAATATTCTCGTTTCTGCATTAGGATTTAGAGATGTTGAAGTTTTTAGTTCATTTATAGATAACGCAAAACATAAATACAATTTAGATAAAAGGAGATAATATGGAATTTATACAAACAAGTAAGGCACCATCAGCAATAGGACCTTACTCTCAAGCTACAGTTGTGAATGGAATGGTTTATACTTCGGGGCAAATTGCACTTTTACCAAATGGAAGTGATGAACTTTTAAGTAAAGATGTTGCAACACAAGCAAAACAGGTACTTTCAAATCTAAAAGAGGTTTTAGAAGCAGCCGGTAGTTCAATGGACAAGGTAATAAAAACAACAATTTTTATTGCAGATATGGATGATTTTGTAACAATTAATGAAATTTATGAAAGTTTTTTCATCGACCATAAGCCTGCTCGCTCAACAGTAGCAGTAAAAACACTTCCTAAAAATGCACTTGTTGAAATTGATGCTGTAGCATTACAAAAATAATTTTAACAATTCATAAAAGCCCCTAGAAATAGGGGTTTTTAAAACAATCCTCTTTACTCTATAAAATTTTCTTATTATATAAATAACTTATACAAAATATATAATTGATGAAAAAAATATAATTATAATCGTGCATTATCATAATTGTTAGTTTATATAATTTTAAACTTTAAATATGTATACTTATCACTTATTCTAAAAATAAATATAAGGAAATAAAATGACAACATATAAAAAAGTAGCTTTAGCAGCGATTATTGGTTTAGGACTTATCGGTTCAGCAGCAAATGCAGATGCAGATAAAGGTAAAAGAATTTACCAAAAGAAATTAAAATCAGCATGTGGTTTTTCAGGTGCAGTTTTTGCAGCTAAACATACACAAGATGAGTGGGCTGAAGCTAAAGATAATGGTGAGTTAGGAAAAGTTATGGAAGAAGCTTGTCCAGCTGGAAAAGATTTCTTTGAAAGTGCAAAATTTAAAAAGAAATTTTCTTCACATTTATATGACTTCGTTCATGACTTCGCAAGTGATAGTGGTAACATCCCTTCTTGTTAAGTTTTTAAGTGTTTAAGGTTTTTCCTTAAACACTTTCTTCAACTGTGTAAATACACAATTCACAAAAATTTTAAGGAACCTGAATGAAAAAAATCTTATTGTCTATTGCCGTAGTAAGTAGTGTTTTTTCAAACGCTTTTGCTGATGATATTTCAGATATGAAAGCTGAGATAAAACTTCTTAATGAAAAAATTCAAAAACTAGAAAACAAACAAAAACGCACAAACAAATCTTTAGCAAAAGTAAGAGCACATGATGCTTTTGACAACATTAAGTTTGATGTTGATTTTAGAACTTCGTATGACTATATTAGTTATAAAACTGCTTCTAAAACAGTAACAAATGATGGATTATATTCAAACCGTTTATGGTTAGGTATGGGATATCAACCAACAAAAGATATGATATTTAAAGGGCAACTTGCTTTTAATAAGGCTTTTGGTGCAGATACAAATGGAAGAGGCCAAGGGTATGATGCTTTTGACTGGGTTATCAATGAAAATTTAACTGATGATACATTAAGAGTAAGAGAAGCATTCTGGTTATGGACACCAACAGTTGGTGGCTATAGAACAACACTTAGTGTAGGTCGTCGTCCTGCAACTAATGGTTATCTTATTAACTTAAGAGATGATGATAAAGCAAAATCACCTCAGGGTCATATTATCAATATGGAGTTTGATGGTTTAAGTGCTAGTGTTAAACTTGATAGATATGTTTCAGGTTCTTATGTAAAACTTTGTTTAGGTAGAGGGCTTACAAATGCACGTGCACGTTTTGATCAAGAAGGTTTAGACTATGCAACTGATTCACGTGCAAATAAACTTGATAATATGGACTTAGTTGGTGTACTTGCTAAACTTTATGATGATGGTCAGTATAGTGCTATGGCGACATACTATAGAGGTTTTAATGTACCTGGTATGGTAACGGGTGGTGTACAACCTGTACTAACAACATTAGGTGATATGGATGGTGCTGTGCTTTCTGCTAAGATGCAGGGTGTTGGAGATATGATCAATGATTTTCTTGATGATACAATTCTTTTTGCATCAGTTGCTTGGTCTCAAACAAGACCAGATCAACTTAAAATGCTAGGTAGTACAGATAATAAATCTGGGTACTCTTTTTGGGCAGGTGCACAAATACCAAATATGACAGGTGGTAAATTTGGTTTAGAATTTAATCATGGGACAAAATATTGGAGACCATTTACTTATGGTGAAGATACTATGATAGGTTCAAAAATGGCTACTCGTGGTAATGCTTATGAAGCATATTGGACACAACCAATCATCAAAAAAGATGGCCGTAGCATCTTTTCTATGCAAGTACGTTATACATACTTAGATTATGATTATACTGGTTCAAATGCTTTCTTTGGTGACAATGGTGAGCCAGTTGAAATTGGTTCGGAAGATGCTGTAGATGCAGTTGAAAGTGCTCAAGATTTAAGAGTTTACTTTAGATATAGATACTAACATAAAAAAGGGAAAAAATATGATAGAAAAAAAGAAAGATTTTTTAGACGAAAAAATAGCAAAAGCAGGTATGAGTCGTCGTGATGCTTTAAAACTTATGGGTATTTCTCCTGTTGCTGCTGGTGTATTACTTAGTGGTGCAACTGGTGAGGCAACTAAAGCAGAAGCATCTGAAGCAAAAGGTAAAATTGTTATCGTTGGTGGTGGTGCTGGTGGTATCATGGCTTTAGCTCGTTTACACCGTGGACTTTCAAATCCTGATATCACACTTATTGCTCCAAATGAGATGCAACTTTACCAACCAGGTCAGGTTTTTGTTGCAGCTGGTGAGATGGAAACGTCTGACTTGTTAAGAAGTAATGATAATTATGTTCCAGATGATGTTGAATGGATTAAAGATACTGTAAAAACATTTGATCCTGATAACAACAGAGTAATTACTCGTGATGGTAAAGAAGTGAAGTATGATTATTTAGTTGTAGCAACAGGTTTACAGTACCATTATGAATGGATTAAAGGTCTAACAAAAGATATGATTGGTAAAAATGGTATCTCTTCAGTATACCTAAATGATCCAGAAGCTGGAACAGCAGTTGGTGGTGAATTAACACATGATTGGTTCCTTGCACTTAAAGATGCTGCAAAAAATGGAAAACCAAAAGTTATTTGTACACAACCTGCAACAGCTATTAAATGTGGTGGTGCTCCACAAAAAATCTTATACCTAAGTGATGACTTCTTAAAACAAGATGGTCTTACAGCAGATTTTACTTTCGCAACAAACGGTGGTAAACTTTTTGGTGTTCCTTCTGTAAATGAAACACTTGTAAAAGATGTGCAACCATATTATGGAAATATTACAAATAAATTTAAACATAACCTTATTGCGATTGATGCAGATAAAAAAATTGCAACATTTGAGCATAAGTATGAAGTAAAAGGTGAGTATGATGAGGATTTAGAAGAGTACGATATGATTAAAAAAGTTGATCATGTTGAAATGCCTTACGACTTCATTCATATTGTTCCACCAATGGCAGGTGTTGATGCTGTTGCAAACTCTAAGTTAGCATGGCAAAAAGGTTCAGGTAAAGGTTGGTTAGAAGTTGATCAATATACTTTACAACACCGTCGTTATAAAAATGTATTTGGTATTGGTGATATTTGTGGTATTCCAAAAGGAAAAACAGGTGGAACTGCAAGACACCAAGCACCTATTATGGTTGCAAATCTTATTGCAACAATGGAAGGTAAAAAAGCTGAAGAAAAATTTGATGGATACACAGTATGTCCTTTGAAAACTCGCTATGGAAAAATTATTCTTGCAGAGTTTAACTATAAAGGTGCTGCACCGTCATTCCCACTTGCTGTAGGTGAAGAGAGATGGGTTTGGTGGGCATTTGACCTTTATATGCTAAAACCAATGTATTTCCAACTCATGATGAGAGGTTTAATGTAATATGCAAAAGAAACTGATAAGAGAAGTGGTGGTTTTCACCACTTTACTTATCTTTCTTGCATTAATGATGCACCCTGATTTACTTTCTCATCCTCAAGAAAGATTTTCACTTATGCAAGAGAGGGAAAACTTTTTACACCCTTTTATATACACCTTTATCATCTACACCGTTATAGGTGTTTTCCGTTGGATAGTCAAAAAAGTAATAAATCTTTTTACTAAAAGGAAAAATACTTAACACTTAAACATAAATTAAAGCTCAGTTGGGTATAATTCCACACTTTTTGTAGAAATACAACCTAAAAATATTTAAGGACCATAGATGTACGCAATTATTAAAAATGGTGGGAAGCAATACAAAGTTCAAGAAGGTGATGTTTTATCTTTAGACAAAATGTCTCTTGAGCCTGAAGCTACTATCGAAATCAAAGAAGTTTTAGCAGTGAATGCTGGTGAGCTTAAAATTGGAACACCATTCGTAGAGGGTGCTGTTGTTACTGCTGAAGTTATTAGCGAAGGACGTGATAAGAAAGTTGTAATTTTCAAAAAACGTCGTCGTAAAGACTCTAAAGTTAAAAGAGGTTTCAGAAGAGACCATACTCGTGTTCGTATCACGAAAATAGCTGCATAGTTAGCTTAAAAACATAGAAGGAGATTCAAGATGGCACATAAGAAAGGTCAGGGTAGTACACAGAATAATCGTGATTCAGCTGGTAGAAGACTTGGTGTAAAAAAATATGGTGGAGAAGCTGTAGTAGCTGGTAACATCATTATTCGCCAAAGAGGAACAAAAGTTCATCCAGGTAAAAATGTTGGTATGGGTAAAGATCATACTATCTTTGCTTTAGTTGATGGTGTTGTTGCGTTTGAAAGAAAAGACAAAAAACGTCAACAAGTTTCAATCATTCCTGCTGCATAATTCTACTAAACTTCTATTTGGGTTTTTCCCAAATAGATTTTTTCTTTCACTTTTTCTATTTTTTTCTTTTCAAAATATTTAATAATCTACTCTACAGAATCGTTGTATAGTTGATTTTTAAGTATTTCGATGTTTTCATCGTTTTTATATTACGCATAATTATCAGGAGTTCATTTGTTTACAGATAGTGTAGAATTAACAGTTTCATCAGGAAAAGGTGGAGCAGGGTGTGTTGCTTTTCGTCGTGAAAAATTTGTCCTAAATGGTGGACCAAATGGTGGCGACGGTGGTAAAGGTGGAGATATATGGTTTAAATGTGATAACAACACCCATACACTTTCCCATTTTCAAAGAAAAATGCACATAAAAGCAGACAATGGACGTCCAGGTGAGGGTTCTAACTGTACGGGAAAATCTGGTGCTAAAAAAGTTATTATTGTTCCACCGGGAACACAGATTGTAGATCAAGAAACTGGTGAAGTTTTACTTGATATGACAGAACATGGTCAAGAGGTGAAGTTTTTAGAAGGTGGTAAAGGTGGACTTGGAAATACTCACTTTAAATCACCAACAAACCAAAGACCAACTTATGCACAACCTGGTGAAAAAGGTGAAACTCGTAAAATCAAGCTTGATTTAAAACTGATAGCTGATGTTGGACTTGTTGGTTTTCCAAATGTTGGAAAATCTACTCTTATCTCTACTGTTTCAAATGCTCGTCCAGAGATTGCAAACTATGAGTTTACAACACTGACACCGAAGTTAGGTCAGGTAAATATTGGGGATTATGAATCATTTGTAATGGCTGATATTCCTGGAATTATCGGTGGAGCACATGAGGG
>Ga0256828_1001480_pt1 | contig 14609 bp, 11 predicted proteins | sample CV88metaG_FD_185993 | JGI IMG/M metagenome (GOLD analysis project Ga0256828, IMG submission 185993) | Hydrothermal vent microbial communities from East Pacific Rise, Pacific Ocean - CV88 | ecosystem: Environmental > Aquatic > Marine > Hydrothermal vents | place: Pacific Ocean: East Pacific Rise...
TATTTAAGTGAAAAATAGGAGTTATAAAAATATCTAATTCTTCTGACATTAGTTCAAAAGGTACTACAAAATTCTCATAAGTTTTGGTTTCTTGTTTTAATAATTCTTGCAACTTCTGTTCATTTTTACTTAATAAAGATTTTAAATCTTCTTCTATATTTTTATAATTATCTATATTAAAAATATCTGACATATTGGTTTTCCTTGTAATAAATTTAGGAAAAATCCTAATTATCTTCGTTTACCAGAAGCAAAATCTACAATATATCCTGCAATTTCATCCAATGAACATATATCTTTTATTGCTCCTGCTTTTATCGCTTGTTTTGGCATACCAAACACTACACAACTTTGTTCATCTTGAGCTACAGTATATGCACCATTGTCATATAGTTCTTTCATACCAATAGTTCCATCATCACCCATACCTGTCATAATCACAGCCATAGCACCACCACCAACTGTATTATTTAAACTTCTAAACATCATATCAACACTTGGTTTATGACGACTAACTTTTACTGTGTCTAAAAGTTTTGTCACATAATTGCTACCTTGTTTTTCTATAGTAAGATGCATATTACCAGGTGCTAAATAAGCATGACCTTTTTCCAAAATAAGCCCACTTGTTGCTTCACAAACTTCAACTTGAGAATTCATATTTAATCTTTGTGCAAATGAACTTGAAAACCCATAAGGGATATGTTGAGTCATAATAATAGGTGGTAAATTTGAAGGTAAATTTTGAAATACTTTCAATAAAGATTCAACTCCACCTGTTGAAGAACCAATTCCTATAACTTTATTGCCTGGAAATGTTGCTGGATTTGATGGTAATACTTCATCAGGATGAATTTTTCTTTCAACTAAAGTATTATCTGTAGTTGTTTTTATATGAAGAGATGATTGTTGTTTTTGGGGTTTTGGTTTTTTTAATGTATATCGTTTTAAAAGAAATGTTAGATTTAATAAAGTATCTTTAATTCTTTCTCCAAAAGATGATAATGATTCTCCCAAACTTGGTTTTTCAATAAAACCAACAGCACCATCATCAAAAATATCATTTCCTCTAGCACTTTCATTAGAAATAACAACAGCAGGCATAGGGTGTAATTTCATAAGATTTCGTAAAAATACAGCCCCATCCATTTTTGGCATATTAAGATCAATTGTCACTAAATCTGGTTCAAGTTGTTTTATTTTTTCTCTAGCATCATAAGCATCAATAGCAGTATCTACAACTTCAAATTCGTCAATTTGATTTATTAAATCTTTTATTACTCTTCTCATAGAGACAGAATCATCAATTACTAATACCGTGTACATTATTGTTATTTTCCTTTAAAATAAATTTATTTCCATTGTTTGGGTACTTTGAGTATTAAAGATATCAGTACCTTTTGAATATTCTGCAAGTGCAGGTTGTTTTGATAATTCTTTTTGAAGTTTTGTTTCATCTCTAACAACTTTATTGTTAGTATCTTCATTATTAACTGTTTTAATAAAAGTTTCAAAATTATTTGTTAAAAGAACTACTCTGCCAAAAGTCCCTCGTGTATGGTTTGAAACAATTTGAAATCCTTCTGTTTTACAAAAGTCAAGTGCAAATTCCACATTTCTATGTCCAATACTTTTTGAAGTTATACCTACATTTAAAATATCTGCTCCACCTGAAATTTTAGCAATCATATTTGATTTTGTACAGCCCATTTTATACATCTCATTTAACATAGCTTCAACAGAATACAATCCATATTTCATATCTTCATTAGTATTATTTGTAGTAGGTAATAAAAAATGATTCATACCTTTGATTTTGAGTTTTTTATCATAAAACATAATAGCGACACAAGAACCAAGCAATGTTTTAAATGCTATATTTTTACTATCATGTGCAATAGCAAATTCACCACCTATAACTGTATGAGTTAAAAAACCCTTTGTTATTTGAGTAAAATGTGTTACAGGAAGTTTACCAATACTACCATCTTTATGTCCTACTGTAATCAAAGACTAACTCCACTTTAAATATTTTTTTCTTTAACAAAGATATTTTGCCCTACTCGTTTAGTATAATTAATAAGATCTTGTGGTGATTCAGAATGACCTATATATAAAGTACCACCAATTTTTAAATATCTAAATAATCTTTTTAAAATTTTATTTTGATCTTCTGCTGAAAAATATATCAAAACATTTCTACAAAAAATTACATCAAATTCTTCATTTTGAAATGGGTAATTTTGATCATTTAAATTTAATTGATGAAAAGTGATCATTTTTTTTATATCATCATTAATTTTAATTAAAATTTCATCTCCTAAAAGATTTTTAGTAATTCGTCTTTTAAAATATTTTTGAGGTTTAATCCAAGATGGAAATTCTTTAGAACTTTTTGCATATCTATATATACCATTTGCAGCTTGTTGTAGTACATCAGTATCTATATCTGTTGCGATAATAGAAGCATTTACACCAGCAACTTCTTTAACAGTCATAGCCATAGAATAAGGCTCTTCTCCTGTAGAAGCTGCTGAACAGTACATTTTGATTGTTTTATTTTTAAATTGTGGTAATACTCTATCTCTTAGATCGGTAAAATGAAATTCTTCCCTAAAGAAATGGGTTTTATTTGTAGTAAAAGTATTGATAAATTCTGTTTGAAATTTACCATGTTTTTCTATATCATCAAGTAAATGATTCAAGTCACCATTGAAATTTGTATTTCTTTTTAATTTGTCTAACCTATTGGTTATCATAATATCTTTATTATCTGTTAATGTAATTCCAGTTAAAGAGTAAAGAATTTTCTTTACTCTTTCATGAAGTTCTTTATCATTATTCATTATGAAACTTTTTGTTCAATGTAAGCATTTAATTGTGAGCTTTCAAATCCTTTTTGTACTTCTATTAAGCCAACTATATCAAGAATTAATCCAATACTTCCATCTCCTCTAACAGTTGCAGCACCAATTCCCTCAACAGGTCTAAAGTTTTTATCAAGTGGTTTTACAACAACTTGATGTTGATGTAAAAATTCATCTATAAATACAGCAATTTTTTGTGTTCCAGATTTTACAACAATTAGCATACCATCTTCTAAAACTTTATGTTTAGGTTCAACACCAAATAATTTATAAAGTCTTACAATTGGAATAAATTCTTCTCTTAACATAAGTAATTCTTGTGTTCCATCACCTATTCTTTTAATCATTTCTGTTGTTGGTTGAAGTGACTCAACAATAGAAGATAATGGTAAAATATATTTCATATTCCCAACTGCTATGTCAAGTCCATCAAGAATAGCAAGTGTAAGTGGAAGAATAATTGTAATTGTAGTTCCTACACCCATTTCTGTATCAAGTTTAATAACCCCACCTAATTTTTGGATATTTGTTTTAACAACATCCATTCCAACACCACGACCAGAAATTTCTGTAATTTTTTCAGCAGTACTCAGTCCTGCACCAAAAATCAACATAGCTTTTTCATTATCAGACATACCATGGTATTGATTTTCATCAATATCACCTTTTTCAAGAGCTTTTTGTGCTACAGCCTCAAAATTAATCCCTTTTCCATCATCATTAATAGAAATTATCATTTGACCATTTGCTTGTTCAGCTGATATTAAAATAGTTCCTGTTTCACTTTTACCTGCTGCTATTCTTTCTTCTGGTGTTTCAAGTCCATGATCAAGTGAATTTCTAATAATATGCATTAATGGATCTGTTAATCCCTCAATCATAGCTTTATCAATCTCAACAGAATCACCTTCATGTTTAAATTCAATTTTTTTACCAAGCTTTTTAGATATATCTCTCACAACTTTTGGAAATTTTGAATAAATAGATTCCATCGGTACCATTCTTATACTCATAATAGAATCTTGCATCTCTCTAATATGTCGTTCAAGTAATTCAAGTCTTTCTAAAACAGATACTCTTGTTTTATGTTCTGCTATACCACTTGCAAACTGTGTAAGCATCGCATTTGTAATAACCAAATCTCCAACATTATTCATAAGATTATCAATTTTATCTAAATTTACTCTAATATTATTATTAGCAGATGATTTTTTAGATGATTTCTCTTTTTTAGCAACAGCTGGTGTTGTTTTTTTAAGTGCTGGTGTAGTAGCTGGTTTTGTTACAGTTTGTGATTGTGATGGAGTAGATTGTGTTTCTTTTTTTTGTTCAGATTTAGATTCTTCATCAGCAACTTCTAATTTTTCATTTGATGCAATTTTTGGTGCTTCTTCAAAAAATCCAAATGGAGCATTTAATTTTCCATCACTTGAATTATCAATACTCTCTACAGAATTTGTAAAAAATCCAAAAGCACCACTTTCATCATCAACTAATTCTGAAGTAGTTTCTTCAGATTTTGTTGAAGAAGGTTGCTCTTGTTGTGTAGATACTGGTGCTTCACCATTAGCAAAACCCTTAATAGTAGCAAGTAGTTCATCTGACATTTCACTAAAAAGTTCTCGTGTCATCTCTCCATCACATTCTTTTTGTAAAATATCTTTCATAACATCTAAAGCATCTATTAATACTCCTGCCATTTCTGGTTGATATTCTATTTTATGACTTCGTAGATTATCCATAAGATTTTCTACATCATGAGTAAATTCTGCAAAAAATGCTAATTCTACCGAAGCTCCACTACCTTTTAAGGTATGAACATCTCTAAATAACTGACTCATCTCTTCATCAGTTAAAGTTCCATTTTTTTCTGCTTCTAAAAGTACATTGTCTGCTGATTCAAAAAGCTCTTCAGCTTCTTCAACAAACATCTCTCTATACATATCAATATCAAATCCAGACATAATTCACACCTTTTTATTTTTTATTACTAAGAACTATATTTACAGCTTTTAACATTTGATCTGGCACAAAAGGTTTTACAATCCACCCTGTGGCACCTGCTTCTTTACCCTTTTGTTTCATACTATCACTTCTTTCTGTTGTTAAGACTAAAATTGGTATATTATTATATTGTGGTAACTTCCTAACCTCTTTTACAAGTGTTATTCCATCCATTCTTGGCATATTAACATCACTGATAATTAAATCATACAATGTTGATTTTGCTTTTTCTAATCCATCAACACCATCAATTGCTTCAGTTACATCAGTGTATCCACCTTCATTTAAAGCATACGATAGCATATCTCTTAACATTGTCGAGTCATCTACAATAAGAAGTTTCATATTTTTCCTTATACCATATCTTAAAAATAGTTTTATTTGTTAAACTATATCTAATTCTTTTTTAAATAAAGCTAAAACTCTAATCCAGCTAAACCAATTCTATCTTTTGAAACATTTAAAACTTTTACTTTTAGTATTTGATTTATATCTAAAACATCATTTACATCATTTACTCTTTTTTTAGAAATCTTAGATATATGTAAAAGCCCTTCTCCCCCTTTTGGAAGTTCAACAAAAGCACCAAAATCTGTAATTCTTAAAACTTTACCATCATATACTTCATCAACTTTATAAAGTTTTTCAAAATTTATTGTTTCTTTTTTATTAAAAGCTTTTGCATTTGAAGATATATTTTTAATATGTTCTGCTGCACTATCTATCTTTTCTTTGTTTGAACCTGTAATTTTTACATTTCCATTATCTTTATCTAAATCAATACTAACTTCAAATTTTTCAATAATCTCTTTTATAACAGAACCAGCCTTTCCTATTACACTAAATACTTTACTTGGATCAATTCTAAATTGTTCTACCAATGGTAAAGCTTCACTTGCAACAATATTTGAACTTGCTTCTTCCATAATATTTAATATATGTTCTCTACCTTGTTTTGCTTGTTCAAGTGCTTGTTGTAAAAATTCTAAAGAGATACCACCAAGTTTAATATCCATTTGAAGTGCAGTAATACCTTTTGTTGTACCTGTAACTTTAAAATCCATATCTCCATCATGATCTTCAAGTCCCATAATATCTGTTAAAATTGCATAATCATCACCTTCAAACATTGCACCCATTGCAACACCTGCTACAAGTGATGATATAGGAACACCTGCTGCTTTTAATGCTAAGCTTCCTCCACAAACTGTAGCCATAGAACTACTTCCATTTGATTCCAATATTTCAGATACTAATCTTATTGTTTCACTAAATTCTAAATCAATTGAACTTTCTAATGCTCTTTTTGCTAAATTTCCATGCCCTAATTCTCTTCTACTAACTCCAAAAATAGGTTTAGCTTCACCTACAGAAAAACCTGGAAAATTATAATGTACCATAAAATTTTCTGTGAAAGTATTTTTAGAAGATAACATTTCATACATTTGTGCATCTTTTGAATTACCTAAAGTTCCAACAACAAGTGCTTGAGTTTCACCTCTTGTAAATAAACAACTACTATGAGCTGAAGGGAGTATATTTGTTTCTATTGAGATTGGTCTAACTTCTGTATGCCCTCTTCCATCTGCTCTTACTTTATCAAAAATTGTCATATTTCTTACAATTTTTCTTTTTATAATAGAAACAGCTTCTTCTATATCAGCAAATTCAAGTTCATTATTTATACAATATTGATCATTTGCAAAAATATTTTTTGCAATATCTTTTAAGGCACTTGTTCTTTCTTTTTTTGCCATAGTTTTGATAGCTTCTTTTATATTAGAAGAATAATTTTCTTCTATATGATTCAATAACTCATCTGAAATATTTTTTTCAACTAATTCAACATCAACCATATCTTTTGAAACAATTTCAAAACTATCTTCATAAGTTTCATTATATATTTTTAAATTATCTTGAGCTAATTTAATTGTATGAATTAATTCTGTTTCTGTTAAATCATTAGAGTTATGTACAGTAACAAAATTTTCCATAGATGTTTCTATAACTTCTTGAGATGCAATTGTTTTCATCTCTATCATTAATATTTCATCTTTACTACCTGCAATATATAAATCTAAAGTAGATTCTTCTAATTCTTGTAATGTAGGATTAACTATATAATTTTCACCAATTTTTCCTATTCTTATACCACAAATAGATTTTTTAACAGGTATATCTGAAACATATAATGCAGCACTTGCTGCATTTAAAGCTAATACTTGTAAATCAACACTTTCATCTACACTAAGTACCATAACTGTAATTGTTGTAGGATATATATATCCATCTGGAAATAAAGGTCTTAAACTTCTATCTATAATTCTACTTGTAAGAGTTTCAAAATCACTTGGTTTTCCTTCTCTTTTTATAAATCCACCTGGCATTTTTGCAGAGGCATAAGTTTTTTCAACATATTGCACTGTAAGTGGCATAAAATCTTCACTTACAGGATTATCAAATTCACTTACAACAGATGCTAATAATACTGTTTTCCCTACTTTATACAAAACACTTCCATTTGATTGTTTTGCTACTTTATTAAATTCAAAAATTTCTTTTTGATTATTTAACTCCAATTCTATTATTGTTGACATTTTTTTCCTTTTATTTTATTGCAGATGCACTACTACCTAATAGATATTTTAAATCTTCATCATAAAATCTAACTCCAAATCCAAAATAAACAGTTCTTGCATCATTGTTTAAGAAATTATCATACCCTGTATATAATAAGATATGTTTTTTCATAGTATATTCTAATTGTGCTTTTAAATGTGCAGAATCCCCTCTTACATCATTATAAGCATTGAAATCATAAGCTTCTAATGATAATTTTAATTTTCTATGATAAGTAAAATAATCAATTCCTAAACCACCTGTACTTTCAATAATACCTGCTCTTAATCTTAGATTATTGAAATCTTTACCATATTGAGCTGATACCATATTTCTACCATCTTGATGTAATTTTGTTGTTACAGGTTTCCCTGTCCCATCATCTCTATAATCATCAGTTGAGATTAAATCAACTAAATAATGAATTGTAGGTTTTGGAGAATAATCAAAACCAAAATGTGCTTTATTATAATGATCTTTTTGCATATTTTCTACATTCATATTAACATTTAAAGTACTTTGTGTAGTTGATGCCAAATACTTATCAAGCTTATCAAATGAACTTTCAACTTTTTTAGAAGCTCCTTTTACTCCAACAAAAGCATCATCTATATTTTTAATTGCACTTTTTAAATTATCTTTATTATCATCAACTATTCCTTGAATACCATCTTCAAGTTTTTCAAATTTATTTAAAAGTGTTGGTAATTTTTCATTAATAGTTACACCAGTTTGATTAAATTCTTTTCCAACACCATTAAATTTATCTAAAATTGATGGTAATTTTTTATTAATAGTTTTTCCTGTAATTTCAAATTCTTTTCCAACACTTTCAAATTTATCTAAAATAGAAGGAAGTTTTTTATTGATATCTTTACCTGTTTGTTTAAACTCATCCCCTACTTCTTTAAAATTTGTAATTAATTTTGTAAAATTTTCTTCATTTTGTGCGATTAATTTATCAAGTCTATCAATAAATTTATCTAATTTAATTGCCGCTTTATTTATACTATCACTTGTTTGATCAAAAGATGCTAATGTTTTATTTTTATTTAATACATCATTTTTAGCTAACATCTCACTATCTTGAGTAAATTCAATATCTAAATATTTTACTCCTAACATACTTTCTTGCTTGATAGATGCAATAGAATTTTTAGGAATTTTAATATTATTAAAAACTAAAATCTTAACATCAACATTTGATGGATGTAAAATAAAATCTTGCACAGTACCAATAGTAATACCTCTTGATTTTACTTTTGCATTTTTTTCAAGTCCATTTACATCTGGTAATTTAACAACAATAGGGTAACCTTTGTTATCTGAAAATTTAAAATTTGTTACCTGAGTAGATAAAACAAACAACATTAAAATACCTGATATAACAAAAACTCCAACCTTAGTTTCTAGTCTCATTTATTCTTCTCTCTCTTTTTGAATATAAACTTGCTTAAATGATACAATAGGTTTAAGTGTTATTGTAGCATAAATTATATTTTGTCTTCGTTGATTATTTGTAGTTGTTGCTGCTGCAACTAAACTATCAGATAATTTTAAATCCAAAGACCAACATTTTTTGTTAATATTAAGTTTATATTCTTTAATATTACTTATATGTTTAATTATATCATATTGTTCTTTATAACTTATTGTATAATATTTAAAAAATTTACCACCAACTGTTCCTATAATAGATTTAGAATCATTTAGATCTTTATAAGAACCCTCATAACCACTTGGCTTATCTTTACTATAACTATAATCAATATTAGCAAATAGATCATTATATTTTAATTTTGCACTTGATGTAGATTTGATAATAATTTTATCATCATAATTATATAATGAATTGTTACTTATTGTACCATAAGGAAAATTTAATTTAATTTCATTTTCTAAATTTGATAATTGTGGTTTATTATTTTCATCATAAACTATAATTTGTTTTATTTTGTGATTAATAATCTCTTGTAAACTTTTTCTACTATATAAAGATTGATTTATAGAAAAACTTATATTTTTTTTATCATAAGTTACTGGAAAAATAGACAATAAAGAATCAGTACTATTTATACCATATAAATCACCCTTTTGAGTTATAATAGATGGTTTGGTAAAAGTGGTATTAAAACTAATAGTATGAATATAATTTTCGTAAGGTTTTAATAAACTTATGTCTAATGAAATAATATCTTTTTTACTTAAAATAGAACCATCTTGAAAACTATCTGTATTACTATATTGAAAATTACTAAAATTAAATTGTTCTACAAAAGAGATACCAAGTAATTTATTAAATAAATATTTATTATATGTTAATGGCATTGAAATATTTGTTATTTTTGCACCAAGTCCAATTTTCCTTGTATTATTTTGAGATTTAATATCTAAAGAATGATTAATAAGATTAAAAATCGAAGTTGAATATTTATGCAATTGTATTTGTGGCAATATTTGCATCACATCATCATTATTACTTTTAGATATATCATTATAAGACTTAAATTCTATATCTGCATAATATTTATTTGTATTATAAAAATATTTAATATTTGATTCTAAAAGCTTGTTATTTGAATTATCCTCATTTTTTTTCGTATGTCTATATTCTACATCATTCATATCTTGAAAATATAACTTTAATCCATCTGTTGTGTTAGTGGCATCTGATAATAACTTGGTTCTATGGTATTTTAAATCCCACCCATGATGTGTTTGATTTATAAAATTATATTTTTCATAATAATCATCATCTTCATAAAAAGCACCAATATTAAAATCTAACTCAGAATATTGACTATCTTTATAACGGTAATGAAGTTCATGACCTTTACCTCTTTTTGTTCTAATTTGAGGTATATATTCTATATCATAATTTAATTTAGGAGCAAAATAAATTGGTTGCATATAGATTAAACCCTCTTGTTTACTATATCCAACTGTTGGTCTTAATAAACCACTTCTCCTTGTTGTATCTGTTGGAAATCCAAAATATGGTGTATAAAATACAGGTATAGAATGCACATATAAAACAGCATTATAAGTATTTACCCACATATTAGTTCTATTATAATCTCCACTTGAAAAACCTATTGACCAACTTGGATCATAGCAATCACAACTAGAGATTGTTGCATTTGTTAATTTATATGTATGTTGTTCTGATTCTGCTTTTGATGCATTAAACCATATATTTGTTTTTTTATCAAGTAATAAAATAGGTGTAAATTGATTAACTTCATTTTTCATATCCAAAAAAGCATAATCGCCCATTGAGATAAGCTCTTTTTCTTTAATAACAAATATTTTATTAAATAATTCTAATGTTTTATTTGTTTTATTATAAATTGCTTTTTTAGCTGTAATATAATAATGTGGAGAATATACAAGAACATCTCCATTTGCAGTAATAAAAGTATTATTATTTTCTATACTATTTGCAACAATATGAACAACTTGTTCATTTTTAGCAAATAAAACAGTATAAAAAAATATAAATAAAAAAAGATATTTAAGCATCTACTACTAATGTTTTTGCAATTTTATCATGTAAAGTTTGTCTTGCTTCTGTATAATATGCCATAACAAAGCCAACATAAAAAGCAGATTCACTAATAATTCTTACAGCTGATCGTAATAAAGCACTTTGTAGTGAAACTCTTTGAAAAGTATTATAATCAATTATCCTAATACCTGCTGCCATTTTTCCTAATGTTGCACCATAATACCATACAAAAAATGCTTGATAAAAAAATTTTAAGGCAATAATTTGAACAAAAGCTTGATTCATCAGAATCATAATAGCCATTAAATCACCACCTGTTGAACTAATAGGATTCCAAAGCATAACTAAAGTTAAAAATGTTATTAATAAATCATCTATAATAAATGCTTTTACCCTTTTGCTATTTGATGCTAATGATAAATTTTCTATATTTACTTGTTGTTCACTCATATTTTTCCTTAACTCTTAATTCTTAACTCTTAATTCTATAATGCCTGATATGCTATATCTGTTCTACATTTTTTACCTGCAAAATGAACTTGTCCACAAAGTGCATAAGCTCTATTTCTAGCTGTTTGCAAATCAGAACCAAAACCACAACAAAGCAATACTCTACCACCTGTTGCAAACAGATTACCATTTTCTTTTGAAACACCTGCAAAAGATATATGAGAATTTGCTTTTAACTCTTCATCATGAATCTCATCTACAATAATTTGAGCTGGTTCGCTAGAACTATATGGATAATTTTTACTTGCCATAACTACAGCTACTCCATATTGATCTTTGATTTTAATATCTAATTTATCAAGTTGTTTTGTAGCACCTTTATAAAATAATTCACTAACTGGTGTTTCAAGTAGTGGCATAAGAATTTCACATTCAGGATCTCCAAATCTTACATTGTATTCTAAAATAATAGGTTCATTATCAACAACCATAACACCTATAAATAAAACTCCTTCAAAAGGAGCTCCCTCTTTTTTCATACCTTCTAGTGTTGGTTTTATAACTCTCTCTTCTACTTTTTTATAAATATCATCATTAACTAATGGAGTTGGGGCATAAGCACCCATACCACCAGTGTTTGGTCCTGTATCTCCATCCCCTACTCTTTTATGATCTTGAGCAGCAGGTAATACTACATAATTATCCCCATCACAAATAGCAAAAATAGACAATTCATAACCATCAAGATATTCTTCAACTATTACTTTATATCCAGCTTCTCCAAAACTCGCACCACTTAACATATCTTTTACAGTATCTTTTGCTTCTTGTTTGCTTTGAGCTATAATTACACCTTTTCCAGCACAAAGTCCATCTGCTTTTACTACAATAGGAGTTTTTGTCATACTATCTATAAAATCACAAGCTTCTTTTTCATCGCCTGTTTCTATAAAAGCTGCTGTTGGGATATTGTATTTTTTTAGAATGTTTTTCATATATACTTTAGAGCCTTCAAGTTGAGCAGCTGCGGCACTTGGTCCAAAGATAGTTAAACCATTTTCTTTAAATATATCAACTACCCCATCAACTAATGGTGCTTCAGGACCTACAATAGTTAAATCTATATTATTTTCTTTTGCCCAAGAAGCTAATTCATTATAATCTTTAATATTTATATTTGTAGCAAAATTATCAGTTGCTCCATTTCCTGGACAATATGTTATGTTGTGTTGTTCTTCCTCTTTTGAAATTGCAAGTCCAATAGAGTATTCTCTACCACCACTTCCTAAAATAAGTATATTCATTATATTTTCCTTTAATCCTTAACTCTTAATTCTTAACTCTTAATTCACCCAAGTAGCCGTTCAGTAATGAGGTGGCCCATTTAAGCCAATTTTTGTAAAAAGATAAATACTTTAGGAGCTTCTTCAAGTGAGAGCTACACACCATATTTATACATTTTTACTATATATATGTTATCGGACCCGAATTATTTACAAATCCCGAACTACTTAGATGTTATCATTATAGCATAAAAGTTTTAAAGATAATTTTATTTAAAGTTTTTATTAGCAAGATTTTCTATAAATACTGTAGCATAGCTACCTTTTGGAAGAGTAAATTCTAAAATCAGTTGATTTTCTTCTTTAATATATTTATTTTTAATATCAAGAGGTTTTATCCAAGCTTCTCTTCTGAAACCTTTTGCATAAACAAATTCATCATCAAATTCTTTTTCTATTTCTCTTGCTTGGGATTTACTTCTTACAACTTTTCTACCTGGTAATAATCCTGTTATAGTTTTTTTAGTTTTATCACTAAAAATATCACCATCTAAGATATTTAATCTTTTAAGATTTAATTCTTTTGCTATTTGAACTCTTTTAGATAACCAAGCATTAAAAAAATAACTTTGATATGCAGATATTAAAAGATGTTCTAAATTTTTGTTTCTTACAATTTCTTCTCCATAAACAACTGCTTTTGCTTTATCAAAATTATACTCTTCTCCAAATCTTTGAAAACCAAAATAATTTGGCATACCATGTTTTTGAATTTGAGAAATCACTTGATATAAAATTGTAATATCCTCTGGTTTTATCTCTTTTAAAGTGATTTTAAATCTATTTCCAGCTAAATCACCTATATTTAGTTTTTTATTGTCCCTATATACACCTAAAAGAGTTATTTGTTTATTGTTTAATACTTTTAAAGCTTTTTCTTTCATCAACGGAATACTAATATATTGAGTTGTGGTTGCATTTTTATCTTTTAATCCTGCATAACCTATTTTATGCTCTTCTATATCTAATTTTTTTGATATAGTTTTTAATAAATCCCAAGTTGACAGATACTCTTTTTTTAAATGTAATATTAAAAAATTACCACTATTGCTAAATTCTCTATTTGTTATTTCATCTACTACAAAATCATATCTATTTTGATTAAATTGAAAATCAATAGATTTATGATCTTGTAAAAATATTCGTTTAGTATTCACTATATTGTCTTACTAAATCGTCGTTTATCTTCTGGAATTTTGTGCAAATATGCATCAAAAGGCATAGATATATTTCTAATAAGCATAGATCCTGTTTGATTTACTTGAATTTTATTGTCTTCTATAGTTAAAAGTTCAGCCTCTTCAAACTCTTTTAACATTTCAAGTGCATCTGCAAAATATTCTTTAAAATTAATATTAAATTTATCTTCTACTTTTTTCATATCAAGTGAAAAATTTGCCATAAGTTCCATAATAACATATTGTCTTAACATATCATCATCACTTAAATTATACCCTTTAAATACTGGTAATTTCCCATTATCTATAGCTTCTTCATATTCTTTTAGAGTTTTGAAATTTTGTGCATAATAATCAACTCCATCACCAATAGAAGTAACTCCAATACCTATTAGATCTGCTCCACCTTTGGTTGTATATCCTTGAAAATTTCTATGAAGTTCCCCTTTTTGAATCGCTTTAAATAGCTCATCATCAGGCTTTGCAAAATGATCCATACCAACCATTTTATACCCTTTTGAACCAAAAAACTCAATAGTATCTTTTAAAATTTCAAGCTTAGTAGAAGGTGGTGCAAAAGTTGTTTCATCAAATTTTCTTTGAGTTTTCATCATCCAAGGTACATGAGCATAGTTAAATA
>Ga0256828_1001481_pt1 | contig 14605 bp, 13 predicted proteins | sample CV88metaG_FD_185993 | JGI IMG/M metagenome (GOLD analysis project Ga0256828, IMG submission 185993) | Hydrothermal vent microbial communities from East Pacific Rise, Pacific Ocean - CV88 | ecosystem: Environmental > Aquatic > Marine > Hydrothermal vents | place: Pacific Ocean: East Pacific Rise...
TCAGTCTACCTCTTACAATACCACTTAATCTTAGTGGTGAAATATCGTAGAAAAGTAATAGATGATGAAATATGTAATAGGCTAAAAGAGATATTTGAGTATATTGGTACTAAAGACCAATACAAGCTTAAAATAATAGAGTTTAACCATGATAATGACCATTTACATATACTTTTTAAAGCAGAACCAAAGAGTGAATTAAAAAAATTCATAAATGCGTATAAAAGTGCTAGTAGCAGATTAATAAAAAAAAGAGTTCCCAGAGATAAAAAAGAAACTTTGGCAAGAGGCTTTTTGGAGCAGAAGCTTTTTTTTAACTACAACTGGTGGAGTCACCTTAGAGGTCTTAAAGAGTTATGTAGAAAATCAAGGAAGTAATAATAAATGAGTGCAAACTATTTTAAAACAGTTAATCTTGGTTATAAATATAAAATACTTCCTACAAAAAAACAAAAATATCTTTTAAATCATCAAATGTTTGTATATAATCAAGCTTACAATATCTGCTTAAATCTTTGGCAAAAAGAACAAAATAAAAACAAAGGTTTAGACAAAACAAATAGAACATATAGAAAAGCAACAAGTTATGATAAGGTCGTGAAAAGAGTTTTAAGATACAGAAAAATATCTTTTAAAACAGTTGTAGCCCAACAAGCAAGAATTAACTTATTGAAAGCAGTTAAAAAAGCTTTTTCTAAAGATATAGTAGCCAAAAGGTTAAAAGCCATAGAAATAGCACAAACTCCAAAAGAGAAAGCTAAGGCATATAAGCTAGGTATGCCAACTTTTAAATCAAGCAAAGATATATCTCAATCATTTAATTGGAACAATCAAGGGTATCAACTAAAAGAGCATAGTAACAGTAAATATATCTATTTACAACTCATGAAAACTCCTATAAAATTAAGATACCATAGAGAGCTACCAAAAGAGTATAAATTATCTTCAATAACCATCTCAAAAGATAGCTCAGGCTATTATGTATCATTTGGAATTGAGTTTAAAAAAGAGATAGATTTAATAGTGTCAAAAGATAATATTGATACTACTAAGTCTATTGGTATAGACTTAAATGGATATAGCATTGCACTCTCTCAAAATGCAAATAGTATATTTAAAAATAGACATAATGGTCACATAAAAATATCTCTAAGCCATCTTATAGATAATGGAGCAGGAGATAGAAAGAAGTTCAGATATTCAAAAGTTGTAAAGATGCTTGAGAGAAAGCAATCAAGAAGAGTTTTAACAGCAAAAAAAACTAAATCAAAATTAGGAAACAATCATAAAAAGACACAACAAAAATTAAACAAAAAAACAAAAAAGTTAGCAAATCAAAAGAGAGATTTGTATCATAAAATATCTAAAACTTTAACAGATGAGTTTGAGTTGATAGTAGTTGAAGATTTAAAAATAAAAAATATGTCTAAAAGTTCTAAAGGTAATGAGATTAATCATGGGAAAATGGTTAAGCAAAAATCAGGACTCAATAAAACAATCTTGAATGCTTCATTCTATCAATTTGTAGCGATGCTACAATACAAACAAACTATGCTTAATGACAAACTATTGGTTAAAGTTAATCCAGCTTACACAAGCTTAGAGTGTAGTAAGTGTGGAAACAGAGATAAAGCTAATCGTCCAAAACAAGATAAGTTTCAATGCACCAAATGTGGATATAAAGAAAATCCAGATATTCAAGCAAGTAAAACTATCTTAAAAAGAGGATTAGAGTCACTTGGGTTAGGAACTAGCCCTCATGACTTAAACTTGAAAGCCTTTCGCTCAGCTTCATTAGAAGTTGCTAGTTAGGAAGCCTTTGGCTCTTTAGCCAATGGTAGTTCACAACCTCTCATTTTTATGCTATAATGTTTAAAATTATCTTGAAAAAAGGTTATACGATGAGAGTATTAATGATAGAACCCAATGCATCAACAGGGAAACTCCTTTTCAATCTTTTAACAGAGCATAACTACCAATGTGACTTTGTTGAAAATATGAATGATGCAAAATACTATCTGGACATTCGTAACTATGACTTAGTCTTACTAAGTTGGTCCAATGAGAATAAACCCGATATTGCATTTATTAGCGACATCAAACGTGATACACACAATATCTCTGTTATTGTACTCTCAGAATATACCGACCGATTCAATGAGATTGATGCCCTTCGTGCAGGTGCTGATGACTTTATTCGTAAACCTTTAGATACAGAGATTCTTCTTGTACGTATTGAAGCTAAACTTCGTTTTGGGGCTTCTAACATTATTGAGATTGATGAACTCATCATCAACCCTGAAGAGGAGAAGATTATCTACCAAGGAAGAGAGATAGAGTTAAAAGGGAAACCTTTTGAAGTCTTAACACACCTTGCTATGCACAAAGACCAAATTGTCTCTAAAGAGCAACTCTTAGATGCCATCTGGGAAGAGCCTGAGCTTGTTACACCTAATGTCATTGAAGTGGCCATTAACCAAATTAGACAAAAAATGGACAAACCTCTAGATATTACAACCATTGAAACAGTTAGAAGACGTGGATATCGTTTCTGTTTCCCTAAGAAAATCAATTAACCCCTTTCTTCAAAAGAGGTGCTTCTTTAAGCCCTCTTTCTCTAAAATGAACACTCTCACCCTAAAAATAAAGCCATTTAAATAAAGCATAAGCTTTCTTGGGTTATAACTCCTATCAGCGAATATAAATATGATAAAAAAGGGTAACCATGGCATTAATAATTACAGATGAGTGTATTGCATGTGACGCATGTAGAGAAGAGTGTCCAAATGAGGCAATTGAAGAGAATGACCCAATCTATCTCATTGACCCAGATATGTGTACAGAGTGTGTAGGACATTTTGATGAGCCTCAATGTATTGCTGTGTGTCCAGTTGATTGTATCATCTCAGACCCAGACAATGTAGAGAATGTAGAAGAGCTTATGTTTAAATTTGAAAAACTACAAGAAGAGTTAGAGTAGCCTCGTGGCAAAACGAACAGCCATTATTGATATTGGTTCAAACTCTGCACGTTTAGTGATTTTTGAGCGTACCAGTCGATATGGCTTTCACCTTATTTGTGAAAAGAAGTCTAAAGTACGTATTGGTGAAGGTGCGTATGAAAAAGAGGGCTACCTTCAACCTATTGGCATTGAACGTGCCTTTCTTGCACTGCAATCATTTCTCCAAACCATTCAACACTACCAAGTTAAAAAAGTACGTTGTGTCGCAACATCAGCACTACGTGATGCACCCAACGCTTCACTCTTTATTGCATGGGTAAAAGAGCATCTAGGGTTAGAGATTCGTGTTATCTCTGGAGAGATGGAGGCACGTTATGGTGCGATTGCTGTGAAAAATCTTCTCCCTATTCAGAGTGCCATTACCATTGATATTGGTGGGGGCTCTTCTGATTTGACACAGATTCAAAATGGGGAAATTGTTGCGTGCTACTCTTTAAATATTGGTACTGTACGACTCAAAGAACTCTTCTTCGATAAAGAGCTTCCTATGGAACAAAAACATCAAGAAGCCAATGCCTATATTCAAAAGGCACTACAACAACTCCCCTCCTCTTTTAAGGGTACGTTAGCTGTGGGCATTGGTGGGACGGCACGTGCGTTAAGTAAAGCCATTATGAAACGCTCCAAGCACCCTCTTGATAAACTACACGCTTTTGAGTATGAAGTAGCACCTCTGCTTGAGTATTTCCAAGCCATTACACAAAGTAGTGCCAAAGGGTTAAAAGCCTTTCAACTAAAAAAGAGCCGTTATGATACCATTCGCGAGGGAACACTTATCTTTCAAGCCATCTTAGCACATATTGGGGCAAAGAGGTGTATCACAAGCTCCGTAGGTGTGAGAGAGGGGGTCTTTTTAGAGCAACTGCTCAAACACAATCACCTCTCATTCCCACCAGAGATAAACCCCAGTGTCACCTCTATTTTAGACCGATTCTCACACTTTATCCCTAAAGCCTCTCAACACAATCACGCCTTGCAACTCTCTAAGAGTCTCTGTGAACACTTTGAAGCTTTTATTACCCTCACGAAACAAGAAAAAGAGGCACTTTTTGTTGCACTCAAACTCTCTTCTATTGGGAAACACTTAACACTCTATAAATCCCATCAACACGCTTTTTATATTGCTATGCAAGAGTTAAATTACCAATTTAGCCATCAAGAGATGATTCTCATTGCGATGCTTCTGCGTATTGACAAAAAAGAGTTACTCAACCAACCTCTCTTTAAAACATTTGAACCCCTACTCCCCTCAAGAGAGAGGCTTCTTTGGCTCTACTTCTTCTACGCATTAAGTACAACCCTTACAAAAGTTTCCTATGGTGGAGATATCTCTTTTCATTTTGAGAAGAGTCAACTCATTATTACCTCCAATACATCACTCTATTTAGCCAAAGAGTCCATTAAAGCCATTCATAAACCAATTCCATTTGCAATAATTATACGAGATTGTGAGAAGATTCCTAAACATAGTGACTTAGGGGTATAGAGGAGGTGTCCCCTCAAAAGAGGGGGTCAGTGAAGAGATTAGAACTTAGTTCCCATAGAGAATTCAAAACTAGAGGTTCTATCATAACTCTTCTCATCTAATGCTTTTGCAAAAATCAAGTCAATAGGTCCAAAGCCTGATTTCCACTCAATCACAGCACCTGCTGAAGAGCGTGTAATCTCATCGAAACTATCCTCTCCAATCATTCCATAATCATAGAAGAAAGCAAGACGCATCTTGGCTGCTTCAGAGAGAGGAATACTCGCTTCAAGACTCGCTGACGCACTTCTTTTTCCACCTACTCTATCACCGACATCATTCATTGGTGAGAGTGAATAAGCATCATACCCTCTGACTGAGCCAACCCCACCAATAAAGAGTTTTTCAGCTGTTGGTAACTTCTCATCACTGTTTGAGTCAATATAATTCACACGCCCTTTTAAACGGAAAATCAAATCGTAATCAATCAAATCTTCCATACCATAGTAAGCACCAAACTTACCAGATATTTTAGTAAAGTCACCATATCCAGAAGGATAGAGTGTGGCATTGTAGTCATCACCATCTAACTTTGCATACTCTACATTTAACTGTACAATATACCCTTCACGTGGGACATAGTAGTCATCGGTGTTATCATATTTGATTTTGAAGTAGAGTGAACTCTTTGTATATTGGTCATCATATAAAAGTGTATTGACATCCGTCTCATTCACATCATCATTTAGTGTCGATTGATTGTCCACATAACCAATTCCCACAGAGGCATACACATTTCTAAAGAACTGTTTCCCAAGGGTTAAAGAACCCCCTAATTGGTCTTGTGTATAGTCAATATACTCATACTCTTTTTTATAGAGGCTAAACCCTAAACTGTATAGACTATCCCATAGACGAGGATTCACAAAAGAGAGATTATAGTTGGTTGAGATTTTAGAGACATCAAACCCTAAACTTCCATTAATCCCTGAACCAAAGATATTTTTATCAGAGACTGAGGCATTCAGCATTAACCCCTCATAACTTCCATACCCTCCTCCAGCAGAGATTGTTCCTGTGGCTGTCTCTTTGACTTTAACAATGAGGTCAATCTCATCAGCAGAGATACGTTTGGTTTCAATATTGACTTTCTCAAAGAAACCTGTTCTTCCTAAAGCACTCTTACTATCTTTTAAGTCACTACTACTAAAAGTATCACCTGGTGCAAGGTAGACATAACGACGAATTACTCTATCTTTTGTGGTATCATTTCCAGAAATCAAGACATCATGAATGGTGACTTTCTCTCCAGGGTTAATCACATAACGTAAATCAATGGTTTGTGTTAAAGGATTTTTACGCATTTGAGGAATTACTTTTGCATAGGCATACCCCAAGTTCCCTGCTGCTTCTTGAAGCATCTTTAAATCTTTACGCATCTTTGTAACATCAAACACACGCCCCTTACGCAAGAGAAGATGTGACTCTAAATTCTCTATATCTAAACCATCAACACTATCTGCTACTGTAATATCACCTACGTGGTACTGTTCACCCTCTTTAATCTGATAATCAATCTCTGCACGGTATGAACCATAATCGACTCTCATCAGTGGCTTACTCACATAAGCATCAAGATAACCATGTTTCATATAGGTCTCTTTCAGACGATAAGCATCATACTCTAACTGTGCCACTTTGACATCACCACTGTTTAAGAAAGGGAGCCACCCCATAAAATCTTCCTCTTTATTGGCTAAGTCACGCTCTAGTGTTGAGTGGTCTAAGGCTGATGCACCAATAAAGTGAATCTTCTTAATTTTAATCTTCTCACCCTTATTGACATTAAAGACCAGTGCCACAGCACCTTTTCCTACGGGTTTACGCTCAACTGTGACAACTGAGTCATAATTCCCTTTTGCTTCTAGACGTGTAATGAGGGCTTTTTTTGCCTTTTTAATACGTGTTTCATCATAAAGGTCACCTTTTTTCAAGCCAACACTTGCAAGGAGCTTCTCCCCTTCATCACCAGAACCAAACCCCTTAACTTCAATATTTGCAATCGCTGGTTTCTCTTTAAAGTGGTAGATTAAACGTCCCCCTTGCTGGTCAACCCAGACATCTTTAAAGTAGCCCTGTGCAAAAAAGTTTTGGAGTGATTGGTTAATCTTTGCCATGGTAATCTCATCACCTACGTGAATACCAGCAACCTCTTTAGCCACACTCTCAGAGAGTGATGCGAGTCCGTCAAACTGAATTGCTGTAACGTTTTGAGCCAAAAGCATTGAACCTGAAAATATGAATGGTAATACCATTTTCTTCATCATCATAGTGAACCTTATATATGATTTATTTTGCTTATAGTTTATCTATTTTTCAATAAGAGGCTCATAATAAACAATGAAATAATGGTATAATCCACCAAAATCATCAATCGCTTCAAAGGGGTAAAGTATGGAACAAAAAAAAGTAGGAATTGTCGGTTTAGGGTTAATGGGTGGCTCTTTAAGCCTTGCCCTTCAAGCAGTCACATCTGAGTATCGCTTTATTGGGCTAGACCACAATCAACAACATACAAAAGAGGCACTCGCTTGTGGTTTGGTTGATGAGATTGTAGACTCTCTTGATGCAATCAGTCAGTGTGATATTATTCTCCTTACCATTCCAGTTGATGCCATTATTGCCATTGCAAAACAACTCAAAGGGTTACAACCTCACACCACCATTATTGACCTAGGGAGTACCAAAGAGAAAATCTCCACCTCTATCCCCTCTACCATTCGTCACCATTTTGTCACAGCACACCCTATGACAGGAACCGAACAGTCTGGTCCAAAGTCTGCACTCTCCTCTTTATATAAAGATAAGGTCGTTGTCTTATGTGATATGCAAAAGAGTGGTGAAGTACAGCGTCAAGTTGCCCAAAGACTCTTTGAACAACTTCAGATGAAGTTGGTCTTTATGGATGCAAAATCACACGACCGTCACGCAGCATTTATTTCTCATATGCCCCATGCACTCTCCTACTCTCTGGCCAATGCTGTGATGCTTCAAGAGGAGAAAGAGAGCATTGTTGCCCTTGCTGGAGGAGGCTTTAGAGATATGAGCCGTATTGCAAAATCGAGTCCTACCATGTGGGAGGATATTTTCCGACAAAATAGAGAGAACCTTCTTGAAGCCATTGATGCCTTTGAGCAAGAGTTACAAACGTGTAAAAGACTCGTTGCCCAAGAGGAGTGGGAGGCATTAAATAGCTGGATGCAAAGAGCCAACAAACTCCACGAAATTCTCTAAAGCTTACTTCTGCTCAAGGCTTTGAAGTAACGCTTTGAGTGCTTTTTTATCAATCTTCACAGAGGCTCTCTTTACCTCTTTGGCATAAAGTTTCTCTACCATCTCCTCTATCTCTTGACTCTGAGAAACATAAGGATAGAGTCTTTTAAGTGCCTCTGCTTCAGAGATACCTAGGGAGAGTGACCTACGAGGAAATCTAAGCGTTATATTTTTCAAAAGCAGTGTACCCACAACCCCTAAAACCACTCCTAAGAGAAGTATCCACCATGAAAAGAGAAAGCCTTGCTTCTCTTTAGAGAGAGGGGTAGATGCAGTAGCCTCTTTGCTAGACGTTGGTGAAGCTGTTTGAGTAGAGATAACACCACTGTTTTGCTCTACACGCCCTTTTACATCTACCTCATAAGAGGGAGTATGAAGCATCTGCTTTTTTTGGCTCTTAGGGTTAAAAAAGGGAATGCTCACCTTTGGAATCTTAAAGTGATGCTCCCCAATGAGTGCAAAAGTCTGCTCATAACTACTCCATACCCTACCTTTTTTAAGAGAGGTTTGAATGGTTGGCTCATTCCCATACACACTCACCCCATCAATCTCATAAGAAGGAAATTCAAAATCTTCTAAACTCCCCTCCCCTTCAATATGAATGGTTACATTCACTGGCTCATTGACTTTCACCTCTGTATGGTCAATCTTTGAAGTGAGTGAAAAATCTCCTACCAAACTCACACCATCAGGGGCAGGTTTGACTTCAATGGTTAAGCTATTAGAGGCAACTTGATGCCAAAGCACGCCATAGTTTCCAAAGATATCACGGTGCTTTCTATCGGCTGTGGCAAATTGAATGGTTGCTGGTGATATGGTATAGTTCCCCTCAGCTTGAGCTGTTAAGAGATAAGAGAGTTCCGTAATATGATACCCTCCCTCCTCATACTGTCGCATCTTATCGATGGGTTTCACAAAAAAGCCTTGAAAATCGGGTTTAGCAAAACGAGGTTGCTCTACAAAACGCACCCCTTTTCTCTCTTTAAAGAGTACCTTTAGAGGAAACACTTCACCTACCATAACCTTTTGCTTCTCACTCTTTAAATGCAGTACCACCATAGGAGGACGCTTTGCTTGCTCTTTTTCAGTGAGTATTTTCAATCTAATGGGTTGGGTTTCATAGACAGCACCATCAATCTCTACCTTATAAGAGGGGATTGTCAGTGAAGCCTGAGGAGCAAAACGCAGACGCAAGGTGGTTTTCTCTTGGCGTTGAATGGTTGAGCCTATCTGTGTTGTAGAGAGTGTGGTATGTTCACGCTTATCTAACACCTTTGTATGGGCAATTTGTTGAATATCAGGAAACACTACCTGATGCCCTTGTGCTACAATCTCTAAAGTAGCCACATCTCCTTTAGAGAGGGGGTTTTCTAAAAGTTCAGCATGCACACTCGCACCCATTAAGAGTGTCTGTGAAACCATTAAAAGTCCCACTATCCATCGTAGCATCTCTACACCTTTTTTTCTACCACGGTTTAACATTCTCTCTCCTTTCATACTTTGGACTTTGACCCATCTGATACATCATTGTAGGGGTTTTATTTGCCCCCATCTGCTTTAAGAGTCGTTTTAACTCCTTCTCTCCAACGGAGAGAGGTTTTTTCATCATCTTTCCCTCCTTAGAAGAGGCTTTTTGAGCCTCTTTAGGGTCTGACTTTTGCTTTTGCGTTTGAGGTTTTGCAGTTTTCTCGGTTTGTTCTTGCGTAGTTCCCTCTTTTTTAGCACCCTCTTTTTGCTCTTTAGGCTTTTGAGATGCCCCTTTTTGCTCACTCCCTTTTTGAGACTTCTTCTCTTGAGAATTTCCCTTTTGCTCTTTACTTTTTGGGGAAGATTTCTCTTGAGATTTTCCCTGTTTTTCTTGATTTTTTTGATTTTTTTGTCCGTTTTGCTTCTGATTTTGCTCCTTCTTCTGCTCTTGCTTTTGCTCTTTTTGCTTCTGTTGCTCTTTCTTTTTTTGTTGCTCTTTTTCTTTTTGTTGCTTCTGTTTTTGCTCTTTGAGCTTTTGCTTTGCTAAGGCTAAATTATGCTCTGCTTGGGCATCTTTTTCTACCTGCAACGCTTTGGTATATGCCTCAATGGCTTTAGCATAGGCTTTTTGTTGAAAATAGCTATTACCTATATTATAGAAACGTTTCAACTCACCTACACCCTCCCCTTTTGCTTTCTTGTACGATGCTATCGCCTTTTGATACTCACCTGCTTTATAGTACGCATTTCCCAAGTCATACCACGTTTGAGGGTACTTCTTAGGTAAGCTATTGAGTGCTTCAATGCTACGGTGGTACGCTTTTGTCCCATACGCCTCTTTTGCCTCTTGAATGGTTTGAAAATCAAACAGACCAGCAAAAAGCAAAGAGTGTAACAGAAAATATCCTAAAATGAGTCGTTTCATTCGCCTCCTCCTTCTTTCTTCTTCAGTGTCGGTAGAGAACTCAGAGCAATTAAAAGAAGCAGTAAGCCTAATGCTAAGGGGTAGTAGAAGAGTTCTACACGCTCTTTAATCTTCACCATACCTTGATGGGAGCGTTGGTAACGGCTTTGAATAAAAGAGGCTAACTTCTCCATATCCTCTTTTCCTTGATGTGCCACTACCGATGCACCACCTAAAGATTGTGCTATCTCACCTAAGCTATCATTGCGTTGAGTCATGGCTATCTTCCCCTCTTTTAACATCAAAGGTTTACCCTTGTCATCTAAGACAGGCGCACCCTTTTTTGTCCCTACTAACACCACATAAAGGTCAATACCATACGCTTCTAGACGCTCTTTCATCTTACCTATTGCCTCTTTGTCACCACCATCACTAAAGAGTACCAATATCTTAGGCTTCTTCCCCTCTAAAAGACGGTTTGCCTCCTCTACTAACGCTTCAAAGTTGGTTGACTCCATAGAGATATAAGACTCTGTCACACCTGAGAGTAACTGTTTAAGCGTTGCTTTATCTGAGGTAAAGGGGGCAACCATAAACGGTGCATAGGCAAATGCCATCACCCCTATCTTATCAGAGGGTAAGGCATTAAAGAGTTGTTGCATCTTCTTCTTTGCAAAGGTTAAACGGTTTGGGTAGAGGTCACGGCTACGCATAGAACCAGAGATATCTAACGCACTCAAAAGGGTTAAACCCTCAACCTCAACAGACTTCTCACCCTTCTCAACAACAGGTCGAGCAAGGGCTACCATCATTAAAAAGATAGCAAAAAAGAGGGTCAACTGCCGAAACATTAAAGGCATACTCTCTTTTGAAGCACGTAATCTCTCTAAAACTTTCGGTTCAAAGAGGCGTTCAATATGTGCTTTATTGGTTGTACTCAAAAAAGCAAAGAGTAAAAAAGGCACAAGCAGTACCCAAAAGAGTGTGGGGTAAGCAAAAGTAATCATCTATACTCCTTTATGGTGACGTAGATAGATAAACAACAAAAGCATTAAAATAGCCAAAAAGAGAGGATAGACAAACAAATAGGTATGCTCAACAATCTGTTTGGCTTCAATTTTACTTCTCTCTAACGCATCAATTTGTTCATAAATCTCTCGTAACATCGTCGCATTTTTTGCACCGTAGGCTCTTCCTCCCCCTGCTTTGGCTAATGCTTTTAAGTATGCACCATCATACGAATTGGCATCTCCAATACCAATAGTATAGAGTTTCACCTTTTGTGCTTTTACCATCTTTTGAAGTGCTTCAAAAGAGACTTTACTCATATTGTCCATACCATCGGTTAAGAGGATAACCACTTTTGACTTCGCGTGACTCTTACTTAAGAGGGCATACGCTTGAACAATGGCATCATTAATAGCCGTACGTTTACCAATACCTATTTGTGAACCTAAGCGTTGCATCTTTGCAATCTTATGTAAAAAGGCTCTCTCAAAGGTTAAAGGAGAGGCAATATAGGAGATGTCAGCAAAAGTCACCATTCCAATACGGTCATCTTTACGACGGCTAATAAAGTCATCTACCACCTCTTTTACTACTTCAAATTTACTCTTATAGAGATGCTTCACATCAAAACCATACTGTGCCATAGAGTCACTCGCATCTAAAACTAAAACAATATCGCGTCCATCTCTTTGACTCTTTTTATAGTGGTGTGTCAACACAGGAGATGCCAATGCCACCACAGCAAGAACAATACCTCCCCACTTTAACCAACCTAAGAGGTGACTTTTTTGTTTTTGTTGCACCATTAACTGTTCAATATGAGGGAAAAAAATCGCCTCTGTCTTCTCTTTACAATAACGCCAACAGAGGTAAAAAAGCACTAAAAAGGCAAACGCCCACGGATACTCAAAACTAAATTGACTCATCACACACCTGCACATAGAGATTCCATTGATTTAAAGTCTGCATATCGACCTCCTCTACCTCTTTTTTATACTTATACGCTTGCAAGAGAGGTTCTAACTGAGCAAAGAGTTTTTGACGTCGCTCATCGGTTGCTAAAAGGCGTCCATAGCGTGTCGCCTCATAGGCACACTTTTTACTATCGACCCAATCAAGTGACTTCAATGCTAAGAGATAACTTTTCTCTAAACTCTTTTGACGTGCTTGCCATAAACGCTTCAAGAAGAAAAAGAGTATCCCTACAAAGAGTAAACCTCCAAAAAGAATCAACCCCCAATAGAGATACAAAGAGCCATCAGGTATCTCAAGGAGTGGTTTAATATCGTATAGCCTCTCTTGAGTCATCGCATTCCTTTCATTAACTTTACACTACTCTTCTCATCGGTATAGATTTTAATCAGTCTAATCCCAAGCTTTTTACACTGCTTAGTAAACTTTGCATCATTCTCTCTTAACGCATTAGTATACCCTTTGAGTGTCTCTTGAGAGATATCCCCCTCAAAACTCGCCTTTGTCTCCATATCGATAAGACGCAAATATCCCAAAGACTCTGGTGACTCTTCAAATCTATCTCTTACCATCACAGCCACAATATCGTGCCGTTTCGCTAAAAGGGTTAAGTCAATATCACCTACAAAGTCAGAGACAATAAACAAGAGTGCTTTACGTCTTAAACGCTTATGAAGCATCTGTACCATCGCTGAGAAGTTTGCCTCTTTACCCAACATATCAAAAGAGAGCATCTCATCGACACTCTTCCAAATACCAAACTCTCGCTTTGAGGGTTTACTCTGTGCATAGAGTCTATCAGCAAAGAGGTAACTACTAAAAAGGTCACTATTTTTAACGGCTGAAAAACCCAAAGTAGCAACCACTTCAGCCATCACTTCATACTTCTGTCTGGTTGTACCAAAGTAGGTCGAACCACTCAACATAGAAAGAGCTACAACATTTAACTCACGCTCTTCGTGGTAGATTTTAACAAAGGGTTTACCTAGTTTGGCTGTGGTTTTCCAGTCAATCTTACGGACATCATCACCATAGATATACTCACGCAACTCAGCAAACGTAAACCCCTCTCCTTGAAAGAGTGAATCGTTGTTCCCCAACATCTCACCATAAACAGACTTCTTTGTCTTTAAGAGAATCTTTCTTACCTCTTTTTTCATCTATGCACCTCCTCTTTACACACCAATGCACGCACCTACGGAATGGGAACAGCAGAGAGAATTTTCTCAATAATCGTATCGACATTTATCTCTTCAGCTTGTGCCTCATAAGAGAGAATAATTCTATGACGCAACACCTCTTTTGCAATATAGCTAATCTCTAAAGGAGAGACAAAATCTTTCCCCTTTAAGTAGGCAATAGCACGGGCTGATTTATACATATCAATACTCGCCCTTGGACTTGCACCAAACATAATAGACTCTTTTAATGATGCCAATCCATACGCTTCAGGGTGACGCGTAGCATAGATGAGTTCTATCATATACGCCTCTACTTCTGGGTCAATATGTACCTCTAAAACCTCTTTTTGTAACGCTTCTAAATCACTCAACGTTGCCACTTGCTCAATGGTTCCAAAGCCATTGTTTGCCACACGTCTAGCAATCTCTAGCTCCTCCTCTTTGGTGTTATAGCCTACAACAACTTTCATCATAAATCTATCTAGTTGTGCCTCAGGTAGTGCATATGCACCCTCTTGTTCTACGGGGTTTTGTGTTGCCATTACCAAAAAAGGAGCATCTATTTTAAAACTCTCATCACCAATGGTCACTTGACGCTCTTGCATCACCTCTAAAAGAGCTGATTGTACCTTTGCAGGTGCTCTGTTAATCTCATCGGCTAATAAAAGATTGGTAAAGACAGGTCCTTGTTTGATTTTGAATTCGTTCTTTGCAGGGTCGTAGATTTCTGTTCCAATAATATCAGAAGGAAGAAGGTCGGGTGTAAACTGTACCCTTTTAAAAGAGAGTCCCAACGTTTGTGCTAAAGCATTAACTGCTGTGGTCTTAGCCAATCCAGGTACACCCTCAAGCAGAATATGCCCTTTACAGAGGAGTCCAGCTAAGAGTCCCTCAACCATTTTATCTTGTCCGACAAGGACTTTTGAAATTTCAGTTTGAATTGTTTGTATTGTGTGATTCAAGATTCTTCTCCTAATTCAATTGCTTAAGAAGAAGTATATACCTATGAGGTTAATCGGAGTTTAATCGTCATAAAAAGAGGAGTGATACTCCTCTTTGGGGGGTAGTCATCTTAATAGGTACTATTTTGTCCTCTACCCATACCTTGTCCACGTCCTTGACCTTGACCCATACCTTGCCCTTTACGGCTACCTCTGAGTTTCTCCATCAATGCTTGACGCTCTTGTGGTGTCATCTGTGACATTCTCTTTTGCATCTCAGCTCTAAAGTCTGCACGTTGGTCTTGAGAGAGT
>Ga0256828_1001482_pt1 | contig 14605 bp, 14 predicted proteins | sample CV88metaG_FD_185993 | JGI IMG/M metagenome (GOLD analysis project Ga0256828, IMG submission 185993) | Hydrothermal vent microbial communities from East Pacific Rise, Pacific Ocean - CV88 | ecosystem: Environmental > Aquatic > Marine > Hydrothermal vents | place: Pacific Ocean: East Pacific Rise...
AGAGTTTTATAAGTTTGGAGTTAAGCATAATCCTGGTCAATCGGCGATTGTTATTGATAATAATTTAATGAATCAGTTGGTATTTAATACTACAAAAATTGTTGAGAAAAAAATTAGTTTTGGTGCCTTGACTGAAATAAGAAATCATAGGACTCTTAAAAAGTACAAGGCAGGTAAAATCATTAAAATGGAATCGTTAAGTGACAACGAAACTATTTCCATTTTTTATAAATTTGGTTTTAAGCATAATGAAAATGCTCCAGCTGAAATTCGAAAAATTCATGGGAAATTCGCTGGCACTAAAGAGTCTTGGTATAAATTTGATTTTTTGCATAAAAATCATGCGCCAGCTGTGATTATAAAAAATTTAAAACCTGGATCCGGAACTTTCAAAAAATTTTTTATGTTTGGGAATCATCATAGATCACATCTTATTGGTCCGGCGTTTATCGACACGGACCTTGAAGTCGGCAATCAAAAAAGTATTACTTATTTTGAATTTGATTTTCAACATAACACAATCGGTCCAGCAAATATTGTGTTTTTTAATAAACCTAATGATATTGATAATCTTATCGAAACAGATGGGCCTATTTTGGAAGTGCTCGATAAACGCAAGTTAGCTTATATTGCCGAATATAGACAGTTTGGATATTTGCATCGTTTGGATGGTCCTGCTGTAATCGTGAATGAAGCTACTGGAGTTGATTTTTTCAATCCGAAAAAAAGATTCTTTTTATTCGGGCATTCGATTGAAGAATCAGTTTATAGAGAGCTTGGTGTTGAAAGCATAATTGCTGAAAACAGCAGTGTAGCTGAAAAAACACTAAAATACTTGATAAATTATTTCGATAATATTTTAGATATTGAATTTAAATGTACTATCAAAAAAGTTTTTAATAAAATTCATTGTAGTGATGGTCCAGCAATAGTTGGAGAATCGATTATAGTGATCAACGATAAACCTTATAAATTTATTTTAAAAATCTGGAAACAATTTGGGAAAACTCATCGAAAAGATGGACCAGCTATTTTAATTCAGGATGAATTTGGTAGAGTTATTCGAGAAGAATATTATCAATTTGGCCAAAGACATAATGAAAATGGTCCTGCTGTAGTTAAAAACTATTTTGACGAAAAACTAGATACAGCTGAAGAATTTCAAGCAATGTACGTTTCATTTTACCAATTTGATTATTTACATAATGAAAACGGACCAGCGAGAGTTAAGTTCGATGAATACGGTGGTAAAATAGAAGAAGAGTACTATCAATTCAATAAACTACATAATGATGATGGACCAGCTAGGATTGAATATTTTTCAGATGGGTGTATATCAAAAGAGCGCAGTTATCGCTTTGGTTACTTACATAGCCAAAGCAAATATGGTTGGGGCCCAAGTGTAAAAATATTCAAGAAAACAGAAACAGATGAGTACTTTTTATCAAAAGTAGAATACCACTATTCGGATTTATTACACAATGAAAACGGACCAGCGAGAGTATATTACAATCCTGATGGTAGTATTCGAAAACAGATATGGTTTATGTATGGGTATAAACATCGACTAGATGGTCCTGCCTGGGTCGAGCGTAATACTGATGGAAGAATTATTCTTAAAAAATATTTTATTATGAATAAATTCCATCGCTTGAATGGTCCGGCGATTATAGAGGATTCTGGTTATTATCAAATGTGGTGTTTATTCGGGCAAAAAATATTTAAATCGGCTGGTTGTTGTATCGGAAGTCCTAGGATGGATCAAGAAATTATCGCTGAAATTCGAAAATATTTTGGGGCAATTGGTAGGAATATTCCACCAGAACTCCAGAAAGAAATTAAAAAAAAAGAACGAGAGTTCCAGTTAAAAAGAACTCAAGAGCAAAATATTTTAATTAATTTAAATCAAGATGATAAAGGGGAGACATTATGAAATTATGGAAATTGGAATTTAAAAATATTACTGAAGATCAAATGGAATTATTTGATCTTGGGTTAGATAAACCTGAATTCAATTCAGGGGAAATCTTTGAAGTTGCAACATATAGTGATAATAATATACAGGCATATATTATTGAACTTCATGTTGTAATTGCTGGGCAAAAAAAGATTATAAAATCTTGGGACGGTTTGCCTTTTGTATATTGGTGTGACCAAAAAACTGAGTTCGAATTAAACTCGTTTGAAATAAGACAACGGGTGAAAAAACATCCAGAAGGAATTAAAAGAGTTCCAAAGAACTCTAAGGTTTATCTTGGAAGTTTTGATATCAATAATATAATTGAGGAGGATATATGAGATATTTAGAAACTCAACCTAAAATAGGAATTTTCAATCATTTAAGATCTAAAAACCAGAATGGAGAGCGTGCCTGTTCAAACAATAGTTATTTTGATGTTTTGCATACACCTGTTGCAATGATTGATCCAGAAGCAAATAATATGGAAAATTTAGAAGCTGCATCAAAGATAATGTTTACATATGCTGAACCACTGGAAGCGAATGATGATACTATACATTTCGAAACGAGAAGAGATTTTTCTTTTTTTAAGGCAGGTGTTCAACATAATGTAATTGCTCCGGATTATTTTATGGATGCAAAAACAGATGGTCATTTTCGCATTTCGATGAAATCTTTTGAGTACGGAATTTGTCATAATGTACCTTTGACCGATCAGGTTACCAACAATATTCGAAAATACAACATCTCTGTATATGAAAGTTATTACGGTCAAGAAATTGTGAAAGAATCGGAACACTATCAATTTGGTAGATTGCATTCGGAATTAGATCTTCCAGCTGTAAAATATGAAAATCATGCAATCGGAGGAAATAAATTAAATAGGATATTTAAATTTATTTGGAAACAGTTTGGTTTAACACATAGAGGTTCTGGTCCTGCGAAAATACATATTAATGAAAAAGATGCAACTTTAACTGGAGCAGAATATGATAAAAATGTATCTAGGACTTTAATTTTTTATAAATTTGGATATATACATAATGAAAATGGTCCGGCTATTGTTAGATATAATAAGAATGATGATACTCCAAAGGAAGAAATGTATTTTCTTTTCGGTACCCAAGTACCAAAAAAAGAATTCGATAGGTTAAAGGCATTGCCTAATTTTGGTGAAAAAGTTTACGTGCGCCAAAAAGGAAAACATGCTAAAAAAACAACATACTGCACTTTTAACGGTAAAAAACACCGGAATTCAAATTTAACTCCGGCTGTTATTGAAATAGGTCCATCAGGAAAAACTATTTTGGAGCAGTATTATCGATTTGGGGTATTACATCGTGATGGTGGATACAATCCAGCTGTTAAAAAATATTTTGATAGTGGTTGTAAAAAAGAAACTATAACATATAGTTTCGGGCTAAAACATGGAGCGCATTTAAAATTTATTCCTGGAAAAACGGATAGTATCCTATCATATAAATGCCTATATTCATTCGGTTTAAAGCACAATGATATTGGACCAGCAGAAATATTCTATTCCAATAAAACAATGAATGATGTTGTAAAAGTAAGGCTAAAAAAATATTATAAAATGGGGTTACTACATAATGAAAACGGGCCAGCTGTTGTTATATACAGCGCCTCTAATTACTTATATAAAGAAATATATTATAATATGGATAAAAAACATCGTTTAGATGGGCCTGCATACATTAAATATAATGATGAAGGAGTGCCAGTCGACTGGCACTATATTATATTCGACAAGCATATTACTAAAGATTTTTTAAAAGTTCCTAGAAATTTAGAAGATCTTAAACGATTATATTCGGATGAAAATATTTTGATCCCAGAAAAGATTCAATTATGGATTGATGAAGTTGAAAAAGAAAGGAGAGAAGATGCCGCAACTAGAGAATCAGACCTTACAACAGATAGTTCGTCAGAAGAAATTCTATAAACCACCTTTTGAATTTGGAGAGTACACAGAAATAAGTATGGACCCAATCAAGGCTGCGTTTGAGAACAGTACAACATTTGCCAAAACTCTAGAAAATCATTCTTTTAAAGTATCCACTAACTTAATGAATCTTCGTATAAATAAATCTGATATATTTCATTGTGATAATGGGCCAGCCTATGTCAGTTTTTTAAATGGTTCAGTCTTGCAGGAAAAAATCGATAGGTTTGACTATTCGTACAGAAAAAATGGTAAAAATCATAACGATAATGGATTACCTGCCGACTATATAAGTAATTATCATTACGATGAAGAAAAAAATAAATATTTTTATACGGTGACTGATATATATAAAGATTTTGATTTATTGCATAGAGAAAATGGGCCAGCCTATATTAAACGGCATATGGATTTACTGACGGGTAAGATCCATGTCGATGAAGAAGATTTCTGTGCTTTCAATAATAAATATAGTGAAGATGAATTCAAACATCTTCACTTGAGTTCAAAAGAACTCAAAGATATAAAAGAACTCGAAGAAAAAAAAGAAAGTATTTTAGATGATTATTCCGATGACTTTTTCAATTGGCCTGACGATCTTCCGGTTCTACCAAAAGAACTTATCAATAAATTTGATTTGAGTCAGAGTAAACATTCATTATCTCGATTACCAATAGTTTATCAAAAGAATCATAAAAGAAAATTGATAAAGTACGGCTATATTTCTCTGGATGGTGGTTTTATTGGTCATAATACTAGTGATGAATTGGCTGAAATTAGAATTGTCGGCAATGCAAATGATGTAAAAGTAATTGTAAAATATATGCATCGAGGTTCATTACATAGGAAAAATAATTCTGCTCTTATTGTCTATAAAACAAGTGCAGACGATAAACTGTTAAAAAATGGTTTTTTTTTAAAAGATGAATATTATCAAAATGGTATTAATCATAGAGAGAATGGGCCAGCGATTACTCATAGATTCTATTCCGGTAATTTAAAATTACACGAATATAGAAGGCATGATTTATTGCATCGAGTTGATGGTGCTGCGAGAATCAAGTACTGGGATAATGAATGCAACTCTATAAAAATGAAAGAGTTTTATTATCTTGGGCAATTACATAATTTAGATGGACCTGCGTATATCAAATATCATCCGGATGGCACAATTAAAGAAGAAAAATGGTACATCTATAGTAATGAAATCAATGAAAAATTTCTTGAGGATTATGGGGTAATCCTCATAGAAAAATTCTACGCTGATCTTGGGTATAGAATTCCTCCGGCTTTAATCAGTTATATGGAAACGTTTGATTATTATGTCGGAGAGCCTGATAAACTACAAAAGGATGATCAAAATCTTCTTTAGAATTACTCTTAGGAGTATATAAATAATTATATTGAACCTCAATTGGGAGGTTCTTTATGTTGCCTACAATAGGCTGTTTTTTATTTTTTAAAGGAGATCTAATGAAAGAATTGATCCAAAGAGGTTTAATAGTTGAACTATCAAAAGGTGTTGTTAAAATTAGCACCAATAGTGGGATGATGGTAATCATAAAAAAAGGATCTATGACAGGTAGATTCTATGAGGCTTCAGGCCGATTGGCCGCTTTAGGCATTACAATGGATGAATTAAAGGAGATCTTATGTCTTCTTTAATTTCGTCAGAGGTTATTGCCTCATTAGTGTTAGTGGCTAAAGAAGCCAATATGGTTCTAGATAGATCTAAAGTAAAATCAAGCGTAAACTCGGCTTTACAAGATCTTGTAAAGAACTTCGGTCTTAGAAGATTGACTCAGGGAGCTGCTGGCGGACCTGGAGCTCCTGTTCACTATTATGATCGAGACGAGTTGATCTTCGCGGCTATTGATAAATTATCTTCACGCCCTGTAGAGTCTAAATGGACTCTACAAAAAGAAGTTCTTTATAGAACTTTACATGGGGTTTGTGAATTAAGTTCAACATGCCTTATGGAGGCTCATGAACTTAAGGAGCTCAAGAAGATAGAAAAACTTTTAGACAAAAGTCCATTCGCGAAAATAGCGTCGGCTTTTATCTTTGAAAGAAAATATCCTGGGACAGATAAAGTATCTCATGTATTTTCAATAGAAGGTGCCGCGCTGGTTGTTTACGCAACTCAAAGTTGTAAAAAATACAATATTAATTTCGGGAGTAAATACAATATTATCTCCTGGATAATTAAAAGAATTTATAAAAGGAGAAAGGATGAGTAAGTTCAAAACGGATGATAGCATCGTGAACCTATGCTATCATCCTGTAACAGTAAAGCTTTCAGATGGTATATACCACTGGGAGTCGTGCGGCAAAAGCCACCAGGTTCGAGTAAAATATAAAAAAGTCTCAGTGGATGAGAAAGGGGACTTTTTTGAGAAGGTGCCGGAGAGCTTTGAAAACTTTCCGAAGTTTTCATGGTATCCGAAGGATACTCGTTTTATAGTGTCCAAAAAAACACTGGATGCTATATGTGAGTTATTGCCTCATTTAGCGTCTAAATTCATTGCGCCAGGTGATCAAAGACCGAACGCAGATAGTAAAGTAACTATCTGCGAAGGATTCCAGATATGCAAAGGAGTCAAAGTATGCAAATAAATTTCTTAAGGGTCGTTAAAGAGTATTATTCTACACGACCTTTTTATATATTTTTAGCAGAGTATTATATTGGGTTGATTGCGTTTTTTATTTTTATAGAAGGACTAAATTTCCTTTATGTTGCTCTATTTTCAATAAAAGAATATAGTGCGTTTATGATGTATTTAGATATAGCGTTAATTACAATATTTCTAATTTCTCTTGGGGTTTTTGGGGTAGTTTATATACTAAGTGTCTTAAAAAATATAACGAACTTTTATTTTTTACTGCAGTTTTTAGCCACAGATTCGGATAATGAACCTGAATCTGTTTATAGATCTGACAATCTGTTTATGGTATTAATACTAAGTTTGATAATTCAGTGCATTGTTTTTTTAGTTGTAAATCCTGAGTCGTTTAAAATCTTAGAAAAGGTTTATATACCTTATGAAAAACTTCCAGTTTATGTTGTTGAAGAAAAGACAATCACTAAGATTAAAAATACTGGGATTGATTTAAATTCGACAAAATATAACTTCGCCAAAGAGCAGAATCTTTCGAGTGGTTATATAAATATAATCCAAAAAAAGAAAGTTCAAAAAAGAGGTTTTAATAATGTCTTTGAAGAGCTTGAAATTATTCCAAAATATTTTGAATTTTTATCAGTATGGACAATGTTGATGTTTATGGTGATGTTAATACATCACCATTTTAGCTCTAGATTTATAAGGGATTGATGATGCTTCGTAAAATTGAAAATGCTATAGTCCAATGGGTGTTTCCGGTACTAATAATTTTTGCGTACTCAATTATATGTAGATTATTAGGTGCAGAAATTCCGGATTATATAATCGTATTTTCAGTTATTATTTATATAATATTGATTTATAGATTCTATAACTGGTTTTTTAAAGAGTATTCTGGTAGAACTTTTGATGACCTGACTCAAAATCCTAGTGATATTTTTAATCAGAGTAGTACTCGTATTAAGATGAATTACTTAGAAAAAAATCTAATGGATTTATCTGAAAAAAGGGATTTTATTAAAAAATTTACGTCGAAGATTAAAGACAATCAAAAATTCGGTGAAGTTTTTGGCATATTTGATTCTCATAGAAAGCGTTTTTTTAGGGATGTTAATATAGATAGACTTAATAAAGTCCACAATGTTTCAACATTTTATTTTATCCCAACTATATTGCGTTACGCGACAGCTCATTATGGTTATTTGACCAATAATATGACAACAAGCACTGAGGATAAATTGACGAGATTCAATATATTAACAATGGTTACTTTAATGAGCTCGGTTTTTACCCTCGGCAAAAGTCTTGTACCTTTTACTTTGGTGATGGCTGCTCATGATATCATAAAATTTATTGTGGTATTGGCTCGTGAGAATTATGGGTATATGAAAATATATCTAAAAATATATAATAAGATGCTTTCTGATTTTGAGTACAAAAAACAATTGGATTTTATTGATAAAAGGGCATACTATCAATTGGATATTGATGATGAAATGCAGAAGAAATTCTTGTAAGATTTTAGATGAGAGTTTTAAATTGGGCCGTGGCCCAATTTAAAACTGGTTTGAGTTATGTTGGAACATAACTCTTTGAAAAATCTAAATAATTATTTTTTTGCTAAGTTTTTTGATTTTTTATGTAAATCTAGGCACAGGAGGGTCTAGAGATAGGCTTAAGCCTATCTCTAGAGAATTAAAGTCCTTGAATAGTATTACTGCTTAGTAATTTTTCATACACTGCAGCTGAACTATCTGTCCCATAATTAATTGTCTTTAGTAATCCAAGTGCTTTTGATAAAACTGTCGGATTTGTCTCATCCAATGGATGTCCATCAAATCTATATTGTACATTTGGTCTAACTATACTATTATCAGTAATGTTAGCATCGTACATCGATTTTAAATCAGTTGTTGGAAAAACACCGTCAAAGAAATCAACTTTTATAATATCATCAGCTGACCAAGCAGCACTCTCCATTTTGGTAACTGGTTTAGTTTGAATAACCATACATGTACCTTTGTAGTCGTTTGCACTAAAAGTTACATCTTTGCCAGTTGCTCCACCTGTATATGGATTTATAAAACCTGTCCATAATCTATGGATTCTAAAAATTGGAGCTTTCCAATAGTCTCTGTACTGGATACTAAAGTTTCTATCAATAGTTTGTCCAGTAATAAAACTAGAATCTACTCCACCCATTCCCATTACATCTTCTGTCTTTAATTGTCTATCACCTGGAGGAGTATATCCCTCAGCAGCAGACATTAAATAAGTCAAAGCATCAGAAGAATTAATAGTATCGCTCGTAAATAATTTACTAGGAAATCCGAAGAATGTATAGAAGAAACCTTTTATATAAGGATGGCTTCCTTCTGTTCTTTGACTTCCTCCAAGATATCTATTTACTTGTGCTTGTCCAACTGGTCCTCCCAGTTGAACTCCATAATCTATACCCATGATTATCCTTTTTTAATTATTATGCGTAATAATTTCCGTACATTTTTGCTGCTTCTTTTTGCTCATCTTTAGTAAAACCAGCGTTTTTCATTGTATTTTGGTACTCTTTATTCAAATATTTTAATGTTTTTGGATCAAAATTAGCAACATCCTGGAATTCTTTATGATCTCTGCGGCCACTGAGATATGCCCCTGGAACTCTGATCAAACCGTTTGCTGCTGCTGTTGCTGCTGCCGAAGCGGCAGGATCTATATGCGCATTAACCATTTCATTTGCTGCCAAACTACCAGCTCCAACTAAACCACCTAGAAATAAACTTTTACCAACCGCAGGAATAGCTTCTCTAATACCAGTTTTCATTGGCCCTGAAGGATCCATTAACTTCACTTTCTGTTCAGGTGTTAGTTGATTGAGAGCCGCGGCTCTCAAGTAATCAGGTTGCATTGCAACAACCTTCTCCTCTTCAGAATCTTCTTGAGTTCTTGAAGCCTCTTCAATCAGCCTATTTACTTTAAGAATTGTATTTTCATTTAATGTTATCATGTTTATTACTCTTATTGATTTATTAATTTTTGACAGGAACTTCTTGTTGTTTTTTGCCAAATACTTTACCGAGACCATATTTTATTGCTGGTGCAAGTAAAGCAGCTCCGGCACCGGCAGCCAATGCTTCCTCACCAGCGGCCAATAATGGATGATCAGCATGATTTACAACATTCTGTGCCATAATACCTTGAATTCCATTTTCATTTTGAGCTATATGTTCAATAGTATGTCTAATATTAGGATTTTCCATCGCTTTTTGAGTTTGAATAGAAGACATTGTTGATATTCCTGCACCTAAGACTCCACCTTGAATCGCTCTTTTAGTCATATTCTTCTTAGTATAAACATCACCAATACTAACTGTATTATCGTTTTTTGATCTAGCACCTGCTGCTGCTTCGGCACCAAGTAATGTCCCGACAACTGGGTGTCCAAGTTCATTACCAACTTTATATCCTTGATGCATCTGTCCAAAAGGACTGATACCTGGAATTGTTGTAACTATATCGCCACCTCTAACCTTAGAAACTGAATTTTGCACTGCACTATTCACTTCTTCAACTAGTCTATTTACTTTAAGAATTGTATTTTCATTTAATATTATCATGTTTAATATCCTTTTTATGTTTATAATTAACTATGGAGATGCCCGTATATTTTAGCACCAGACGCTCCTATAATTCCAAGTTGAAGCGCAGTTACTGCTGGGTGCGTTTTAGCTTCTTTTTCTTTCTTTTTTGATTTAACAGCTGCAGCTTCCTCAACTAACCTATCAACTTTAAGAATTGTATTTTCATGCACCCCAGCTAGATTTTTAGCTATCGAACTATAATAATGACCGATATTGTATTTAATGTCGTTAAGACCTTCAGTGTTGGCATTAATTTTAGAAAAAGCTGTCCCAATGTTATGTGAGTTAACACCAACTCTATCAGAAACATCTGATATACCATCGGCGTTAGTTTTAACACCAGCTGTATTTGTAGCTATCTGCCCGGCATTAGTTTTAACACCAGCTGTATTTGTAGCTATCTGCCCTGTGTTAGTTTTAATACCAGCTGTGTTCGTATCAATTTTTTTCAGATTTGAAGTAGCTGCTGATTGAGCAGCAGCTACACCAGAACGGTTCATCGCTGCTAACCCAAGAGCACCTGCGCCCATTATATGACCACCGTATCTTTTCATAAAATCAGTGACATTAGCCTCTGTTAATTCAGTTGACTCCTGCTGCGCGGAAATGTCGCCGGCGACATTTCCGATCTTCTTAGCCAAATGGTAACCACCGGCCAATACTGAGGCAGGAGCTAGATTTTTAATAAAAGCCTGTTTCATATTGTAACCTTTTTATTACAGTACTGTAATAGGTATTTCAATTTTCTCAATTGTGCCGATAGGAACAACTGCTATTGAAATAATTAATTTAAATTCTTCAGAAATAAATACACTATTTACTTCAATTGATTCAAATATTCCATCTACAACATTATCTTGTGTAGCTTTCCATTTATCCATGTACTCACGAACTCTAGCTTCAGCTCTACCTGTAATATCATTTATTGCTTTTAATTGTAATAAATCTTTAAGTAATCTAGGAATATCTTTACGCATTCTATGAATTACTTTTACAACATTCGCTCTTGATAATTTACTTGCGTTTTTATAAGCTGTAAGTTGATCAATGAAATAAATTCCATCTGTTTCTTTAATAATTGTATTTATTTGAACCGCTCTAAGTTTAGCAATTACTGGAGTTTTTGCTATATAAGAAAGTTGAACACCAGCTACCGGTAATTCGCCTTTATTCATGTTCGCCACAGGTTCAGTTATACTCATATTATTATCAATTGCCAAATGATCAAGCATTGCATAATAACTAGCTGGACATGAAATTATTTGACCTGTTTCTGGAACATAATGATTTAAGTTTGATTGGCCACTATAAATCATTGTATTATATGAACTGAAATAAAGATCTTCGAGTCTTCTTTTATAATCATCTTCATAATTAAGAGTTCCTTTGAAACTTACTAGTGGCATTGTTATACCAATATCATCAGCTAATCTCACTATTGATTCTTGAACATCAATATCTTCAGTCCAATCTGGAATATAATCAAAATCTAATTCTGGGTAAATTACTTCACGGATATTTTGGTCTTTATCGAAGAAATCAATTAAAAGCTGTTTGGCGTTTTCTTTACCAAGATCAGCGTTAGAACTATCAAAATTCAATGTATTATTTATAATTAAATTCTCACCATCAGAACCAGATTTAAGTTGCCATAATCCTGGTAATTCCGATTTTCCACCGGTTAAAAGATTATAAAGCTTTTGTCTATCAGAAACATATTTAAATGTTTTAATACCTGAAGTTGAATCTTCATCAGCTTGAAGTACCCAAAAACTATCCTCACCATCTATATGAAATTCAGGTAGAATTTTTTCATTTCCTGATCCTGAAACATCGGTTTCAATATTAAATTTACCGTCAGAGATATAAATAGACTTTAAGATATCATTTCCATTTACATTAACCTTAGTGTACATTTTATCTTTACCATTAAGGACTGTTGCCTTAAGAACCAGACGCCCCTCAGTATCTGCTGTAACTTCAAAGTTTTTACCTGTCGTTGTATCTTTAAGGATTACTCTGTTTAAACCTTTTACTAAAACGCTGTCTTTATAGTCAGCTGTCAAATCATTAATATTTAAATCTTTTTTAAATAATTCTAATTTATCAGTATTTATAAGAAAATCAGCATATTCATTGCTTTGACTGAATTTTTTATTCGCAAATAATTCATTGGCCATAAGAGGATCAACCAAAGGCACATTTGTAACTGGATCTGTGTCAATTAAAGATATTACAAACTCGTTTGATTTTGTCTTAACACCACTTGCTGATTCTTCGAAAATAGAAACGCTTAAGAAATTAAATCTATATTTGACATCACCATTTTTATCTGCAAAATATTTTTCAAAATCAGGTGCTGGTGTAAATCGAACATAAATATTATTATAACCACTACCTCTGTGCTTAGCATTTAATACAGACAGTGTATCTTCAGCATTTAATTGGGTTTCATAAAAAGCATCTTTTTGGATTATTGAACTTATTGATTTTACTAAGGTTCCGTCACCTTGATCTTTAAAAACAAGGTTTGCAAATGTTGCATCTTGAGGAAGAAGTCTTCTAAAGATAACATTTCTTGTTCTACTTAAGGCACCGTATGCAAAAAATAACCCAAGCCCGTATTTCTTTAGATCGATTTCTCCTAAAGAAAATTTCATTTTTTCTGGATCTGAAAACTCGTGAAAATCCTCTTCACCAAATTTACTAAAACCAGCTATTAAAACTGATCTACCACCAAGTTCTGTTGTTGTAGGATAACTTCTATCAGCAACTGTTGTGGTAATTCCTGGAATATCATAAACCATAAACTTAACTCCTTAATTTTTTAAACAAGAACATGCCATTCAATAATTATACCATCATTCGAATCAAGATATTTATCTAGAGTTGTGAATCTAGCAAAAAGAACTTTATTTGAAGTAGGTATACCATTACTGTCATATTCAACAGCATATAATCCAGCTTCATTAAATTTAAATGGTTTTACCGCAGGTTCTTCCATTTGAATTTTTAAAGTGAATTTTATACTAGTATATTTTTGAATAACAACATTACCATTTTCAGTATTTACAGTATGTTCTTCCTGAATAATCTCCATTCCACCATCTGATAATATTTTTTTCAAATATCCATCTGATATATATTTATAATCATTGGTACTTGAATTAATATCCCCGCCTGTATCCGTAAATTTTACTGGAGAACTTAAATCAAGATCCGTATCAAATGGACCAACTGTTGATGGAGTATCGCCATCATTGGTACCACCATTTCCTATACCAAAATATCTTATATCGTATTTTGTCAAATCAAAATTACTATCGACCGCTTGGGCTAAGAGTTTTTGCGCAAGAAACTCTCTTCCTGCCAGCACAACCAAGTTTTCTTCTTCAGCTAAAAGATTACCATCGAAATCATAAATCTTAGGTTTTCCAATAATTCCTTTTGGATTCTGAAATGATTCCACGTCCTGAGTGCAAAATCGTTCACTTGGTTGTAGTACTTTTTTATCTATATGTACTAATTTTCTTTGTGTCATAAAATTCCTTTTTATTATAATCTTTCATCAATTGTTGTCAAATACATGTACTTGTTATAAGTATACCTTTGTTTTAATTCAAAGCGCCGAAATTCTTCATTTTTACCGTATTTAATAAACTTATCAAAAATGTATCTATCGAAATTTGTAATTAAATCGACATTATTATAATCGCCTTGAATTATTTCTGATACAACAATATCCGTTGTTTTTGCTGTTGAATCATAGATTGAATTAAGACCGAGCATTTGTTTTGATAATTCATAAATTTTATCTTTTCGGAGGCTAAGTAAATTCTTTACGATTGAATTAAAATATTGAAAACTATCCGAATTTGGTTTTATATCAATAGAAATCGTATTTTTATCGTTTTTATCGATAAAATTTTTAAGTATTTTACTAATATTTATTTTATTTAAATCAGTTACATTTAATAAATTTTCTTTACCTGTATGTAAAGAATTAAAATTATAATCTTTAAAATACAGAGAACTCTTTTGAGTTCTCTGTAGATCGATAGTTATATGCGAATTTAATTTAGTTTTATCATTATCAGCCTTGAATAAAAATATTATTTTAAATCTATCAAGACCCCGTTGTGGTGTAACTAAACTAAATTCTTTTGCTTCTATATAATTATTAACCTTATTTTCAGTACTAATTGTATTCCATTTATCTTTAATGAACATTTTATTTAAAAAATCATTTAAATAGTCCATTTCGACTGGAAAAAAATATTTTACGAAAATATCAAATACTGGTTGAAAGAAGTTTTCGACGAAAACATCTCCTGTTAAAATTTGAGTAAAAATTGTATTTATATATAACTGAGCAAAAAGATTATCTGTATCGACGTAGGTGATAGTTTCTGTAAATAATTTC
>Ga0256828_1001483_pt1 | contig 14598 bp, 11 predicted proteins | sample CV88metaG_FD_185993 | JGI IMG/M metagenome (GOLD analysis project Ga0256828, IMG submission 185993) | Hydrothermal vent microbial communities from East Pacific Rise, Pacific Ocean - CV88 | ecosystem: Environmental > Aquatic > Marine > Hydrothermal vents | place: Pacific Ocean: East Pacific Rise...
GTTTAAGATATATATCCCTTTTGAAGTTGATCAAGATAGATTAAAAGGTGCAATTGAGCTTTTTTATAAAAATAAGGCTCAAAAGAAGATAACAAAGCTATTAAAAAAATATAGTGATATTATGAAACTATACCCTACAGATATAAATTTTAAAAAATCAAAAACTAAATGGGGTAGTTGTAGTGAGCAAAATAAAATCACTTTTAACCCTGAATTGATAAAATTATCTTCTTCTTTAATAGAGTATGCAATTGTGCATGAACTAGCTCATATCAAATATAAAAATCACTCTAAAGATTTTTGGGATCTTGTAAAAAAGTATATGGCTGACTATTTAAAAAAAGAGGAATCCTTGCGAGTTTTTGAACAAAAATTATAAAAGAGATTTTTAACGAAAATTAGTGTATCCTAATAGTAATAAATAATATTAGGAAATAACTTTATGGCGATAATAGACCTACAAAAAATCAATAAACAATATGATATAAAAACAATATTAAAAGATGTAAATTTTACACTGCAAGATAAACAAAGAGTAGCGGTGATTGGTCAAAACGGTCAAGGTAAATCAACATTTATGAAGATCATTACAGGAGATGTTGAACCTGATAGTGGTGAGATAGCTATAGATAAGTCTTTAAAGATAGAGATGTTAGACCAGCAACCAAAGTTTAAAGCTGGACAAACAGTAAGAGATGCTATTGAGGAGCAATTAGTTGAGCTAAAAGCTGCACAAAAAGAGTATGATAGAGTTTCAGAACTTTTAGCCTCAGATTGGGAAAATCAAGACCTAGTGGCACAACAAGCACAGCTTACAACATATCTTGACCACCACAATGCTTGGGATCTTGATAATAAAATTCAAAGGATACTACAAGAGTTCGATCTAAAAAGTTATGAGTACAAAGATGTAAATATCTTAAGTGGAGGGGAGCAGCGTCGTGTTGGACTTGCTGGTCTTATTTTGAAAAAACCAGATGTTTTACTACTAGATGAGCCAACAAACCACCTTGATGTATATATGGTAGAGTTTTTAGAGGAGATACTTCTAAAAGAGAACTTTACACTACTTTTTATCTCACATGATAGATATTTTTTAGATAATATCGCTACAAATATTATAGAGATAGAGGATGGAAAACTTACAAAATATAAAGGTGGCTATAAAGACTATCTAGCTCAAAAAGAGCAAAATCTACACAACCTTGAAAGGGAGCATGAAAATCTAGTAAGGGAGCTTAGAGCTGAAGCACACTGGATGCAACACGGAGTAACAGCTAGAAGAAAGAGAAATGTTTTAAGAAAAGATAACTACTTTGCACTAAAAGAGAAAGTAAAATCAAATCCAGCAAAGATAAATAAGATGAAACTAGATATACAAAGGGAGCAAAAATCTTTCAATGATGGTGAAACACAAAATAAAAAGAAGATGCTTTTTGAGCTAGATAATGTTTATCTAACATTGGGAAATAAACCTATATTAAAAGATTTTACAACTAGAATACTACAAAAAGATACTATAGCTATAGTTGGACCAAATGGAAGTGGTAAATCTACAATATTAAAGGTATTTTTAGAGAAGATAAAAATAGATAAAGGTAGCTTTAAAAAAGGTGATTTTAAAATAGGATATTTTGATCAGCATAGAGAGATGCTAAATGAGAGTCAAACTATCATGCACAATTTTTGTCCAAATGGTGGAGATAGAGTGATCTTAAGTGATGGTAGAAATATGCATGTATATGGATACCTAAAAGATTTTCTATTTCCTCGAGAGTATTTAGATAAGAAAGTTGGAGTATTAAGTGGTGGGGAGAAAAATAGAATCGCACTAGCTTTACTTTTTACAAAAAAGTTTGATGTACTTATTATGGATGAGCCTACAAATGATTTGGATATACCTACTATTAACATACTTGAACAATATCTAGCAAACTTTCAAGGTGCTTTAATATTTGTATCGCATGATAGATATTTTGTAGATAAGATCGCTAAAAAGCTTTTTATCTTCAAAGGCAATGGTTTGCTTGAGGAGAGTTTTCAAAAGTATAGTGAGTATCTTGAGGATGAGAAAGATGCGAAATTTGTAGAAGAGTATGAGAAGCAACAAGAGCAAAAAGACGACAAAAAAGTTGAATCTAAACCTGAGATAAAAGAGGAAAATAAAAAACAAAAAACAAAACTATCTTATAATGAAAAAAGAGAGTATGAGATATTACCAAAAGAGATAGAGGAGTTGGAGCTAAAAATCGAACAGATCAATGAGTGTATGATGGATAGCAGTTGTTATGAGCAAAAAGGTTTAGTAGCACTTAGTAGTGAACTTGATAGCTTAAATAGTATCTATGAACAAAAAGTTGAAAGATACTTAGAGCTTGAAGAGTTGGTTGAATTATTGGGTAAATAAAATAGAGGATAGATAAACAATGGATAACTTAAAAGAGTTAAGAGTACTTTATGCAGAGGATGACCTAAAGACTAGGGAAAGTATGATTCGTATTTTAAAACGTTTTTTTGGTGAGTTGGTAGCGGTTGAAAATGGTGAAGTTGGATTAAAAAAGTTTAAAGAGTATCTTAGTAAAAAAGAACCATTTGATATAGTGATTACAGATATTAATATGCCTGTGATGAATGGTATAGATATGATAAGATCTATAAGGGAATTAGATGTTACGATACCTATACTTTTAGTAACAGCACATTCAGAAGCAAATCATCTATTTGATGCGATAAATTTAAATGTATCGCAATATGTAGTAAAGCCTGTAAATCTAACAATATTTGTAGAGAAGATAAAAACAGCATATCTACCTATACAACAAAAAAAAGAGTTAGAGATGAGAAATGAGGAGTTATTAAGTTTGAATAATAAAATAAAACAGATAGCTAAAAGGGAGTTTGAAGATATTAAAAAATTATTGCCAGATAATTTAGATAAAGATTTTAATAATATTTTTGAAAATATATCTATAATGAAAAATTGATTTTTATATATTAAATAGAATAAAAAAGGGAAGTTACAGATGTAACTTCCCTTTTTTTATGGAGTAAAATTTATGAAATTTTCTCTTTCTCGATAGTAATTCTCTCATCTATTTGTTGTTTTTGATTAATTAAAAACATAATATTCTCTTTTAATGCAGCTCTATGTTCATAAGATTCAATTATAAACTCATAAAGTTTTGGTCGAGATTGTTTCCAATTATGAAGAGTTGTTTTATTTACTTCAAGATCTGATTCTAATTTTCTTAAACTTGGTCCATTTTTTAGTGTAGGTGCTGTCATATATATCCTTTGTTTTCATTTATGGCGGTATTGTACCAAATATTGGAACAAATGTCAAGTAAAATAAATACTTTTGTTCCATATATTGGAACAAAAGTGTATAAAAGGGTGAATTTTGTACAATATGAGATGATTTTGAGAAGAAAAGAGCGAATTTTAAAGATATTAAGATCGTATAAGTTATTTGGAATAGAGTATATAGATCCTATAGATTTAAACAATATTCATAATATAGATCATAGATTGCCAACTAGTATAGATGATCTGTATGATCATATAGATCATTGTAGTTTATGTACTTTGTCTCATAATAGATCATTTAGAAGTTTGTATAATAAAGATAGCTCTATAGTTGTAGTAACTAAAAATGATAATCTATATCAAGATAATAAACTATTTGATAGTTTTAAAACTATTTTGTCCCATATATTAAATAAGGATATTAATAGCTTTTATTTTACAGCATTGTTGAAGTGTGGTATAGATAATAGTAAAGTAGATTTAGAGTTATCTCTAAATAGTTGCATAGATTATTTTGAGCAAGAGATTGTGATAATAAAACCAAAAATCATCCTTGCTATTGATGGGGCATTTGATTATATACAAAGTAGATATAATTTAAAAGAGAGATCATCTGGGATGGTTGTTTTTAATAGATATAAAATTGTAAGAGTAGATGATCCTATACATATACAAAAAAATCCATCTTTAAAAGTTGTTTTAGAGAATGAATTAAAAAAGATAAAATTAATATTGGAGAGAAGATGAAGCATATATTTATCTATGTAGTTATAATATTTGTTTATATTGGTTGTGGTACAACACAAGTACAATATGTAGATGTAAAACCACACAAAAACAATAGTGTACAAAATAGTGTTTATAAAAAAGGTTTAGATAGTGTTGAGTACAATATACCTAATCAGAGTAATAATAGATATGTAGAATCAAATAGAACCAAACAGATAGTAGAAAATAATACTATAGTTTTATTTTATTCATCATCAAAGATTGGAAAATATGCTATAGATGTGACAAATACAATTAACACTTATCTGCTATACAAAAATATAGATTTTGAACTATTAGTTTACGATATAGATAAGATAGGTATAGAGAATATAGTAGAAAATATAGAAAAAAATAGTATAACTAAAGTGGTAGCTATGATAACAAAAGAGGATATAAAGTTTTTAGAACAATTTGATCAAACTATAAATATATATCTCCCTTTGATAAATAAGGAAAATATCTCTACTGACATAACTTTTGGGTCAAATATATTATTTGGTGGAATAAGCTATAAAAAGCAGTTTGAGATGTTACTTAAAAATAAAAAAGGACATATCTCAGAGTTGTACAGCAACTCATATATAGGTGATAGTTTACACAAATATATGCAACAGTATAATCTAAAATATAGTAAACAAATTAAAAATAAAAGACCAAATTATAAAAAACTCTTAAAAGATAAAAGTTTAAGTGGTAGTTATTTGGTTTTAAATACACCTATTATTCAAAGCTCTATTATATTGTCTCAATTAAGAGCATTAAGGGTAAATATAAAAGGGATAATATCAACTCAACTTAACTATACACCACTACTATTTTCATTGACACAAAAAGGTGATAGAAAAAATATAACTATATCTAGTTCTATAGGTTATATACCAAATAATCTTATAGAATATAATAATATAATAGGAAATAACATATCTTATAGTTGGGTAAATTACTCAGCAACATTGGGTGTAGAATACTTACTTGAAAAGAGTTTAGAAAGATACCCAGATATATCTATAGAAGATAATCAGATAATATATACCATCTCTTTGTATGTAGTAAATAAACACTCTTTTAGAAAAATAAAATAAAATATGATTTTAAAAGATAAGTTATGCTTAAAGGTGTTATAATTAAAAATAAAGATAGATGGAAAATAAGATGAAAATATTAAGATATATTATATTACCAATTTTACTTATGGTGTCACTATTTGGAGACAATAGTTTAACTAAAGAGGAGAAAGAGTGGATAAAAAACAATACCATTAAAGTTGGTATAAGTCCATGGTATCCAATTACTAAATATGATAAAAAACATCAAAAACCAATAGGTGTTGGTATAGATATTTTTAATATTATTATAAAAAATCTGAATTTAAAAGTAAAATATGTTCCAGATCAGTGGAGTATATTGTTAGATAAGTTTAGAAACCACAAAATAGATCTATTGCCAACTACATATTACACAAAAGAGAGAGCTACATTTGGTAACTACACTACTGCATATATGGAGATAAAAGAGCATCTATATGTAAGAGAAAATAGTAAAATAACATCTTTTAAAGATCTAAAAGGTAAAACTATAGCTATGGTAAAAAAATATGGTACCATAGATAAGATTAGAGAAAAATTCCCACAGATAAAAATTTTAGAGGTTGATTCTTTAGAAGAGACAGTTGGAATGGTTCTAAATGGTAAAGCAGATGCACTTTTTAATACACAATTTTCAATTGAAACATTTTTAAGAAAAAATTTTATCACAGGTATTAAACCTATATATCAAACAGATTTTAAACCATCTACATTACATTATTTTACAAATATGAAAAAACCAATTTTAAACTCTATTATGCAAAAAGGTGTAGATAGTTTAACAGATGAACAAAAAGATATTGTTATCTCAAAATGGATTAATAAAGAGATAAATAATCTTCATTTAGATTTTTTAACTAAAAAGGATAAGAAATATCTAAAAGAGAATAAAATTATCAAGATGTGTAACAATCCAAATTGGGAACCAATAGAGTTTGCAAAAGATGGTGATATGTCTAGGATGAGTGGTATAGCAATAGATACATTAAAACTTTTAGAAAAAAAACTAAATGTTGCATTTGTAAATGTACCTACAAAAGATTGGTCAGAATCACAACAGTTTTTAAAAGAGAAAAAATGTGATATTTTACCAGCAGCGATAAAAACTAAAAAAAGAGAAGAGTATGCTATATTTACAGATCCATATCTTGTATATAAATTGGCAATTATAACTAAAAATGACAAACCATTTGTAAATAGTATTGATGATATTCTAGATAAAACAATAGCTAGAAAACAAAATTCAGGGTTGATACAAAAAATAAAATCAAAATATCCATATGTAAAAATTGTAGAGACAAAAGATTATCTAGAATCTTTACAAAAAGTATCTAATGGTGATGTATATTGTACAATAGCAACTTTACCTGTGGCGTCATATTATATAACTCAATTTGCACTAAACAATCTTCAAATAGCAGGTTATACAAATATGAAATATAGATTATCTATAGCAGTAAGAGATGATAAACCACAATTAGCCAAAATATTGGATAAAACATTAAAAACAATAACACAAAAAGAGCATAGTGCTATATATAATAGATGGGCAAATATACATATAAAAGAGAATTTTAGTTATAAATATATTTGGGAAACATTGTTTATATTGTTTGTTGTTATCTTATTATTTGCATATAAACAATATCTTCTAAAAAAATCTATAAATGAGTTTGATGAGATGATCAATGCTACTATGGAAGGGATATTGATCTTTAAAAATGGTAAATGTATAGATCTAAATCAAAGTACATTAGATATATTTGGATATGATCATAAAGATGAATTAATAGGTAAGGAACCTTTTGATTTTATAGATAAAGATTATGTTGATTTGATGAAAAATGAATTAAAAAAAGATAATGCAGAATCTTATGAAGCTGTAATGCTTAAAAAAGATGGAACAAAATTTTATGCACTATTAAGAGGACATAATCTAAAAAATAGGGGTGTAAGATTATCTAGTGTGATAGATATAACACTATTAAAAGAGCAAGAGAGATTGATCTCAGAACAATCTAAGATGGTACAAATGGGTGAGATGATAGGAAATATTGCTCACCAATGGAGACAACCATTAAGTGTGATAAGTACTAGTAGCAGTGCTATGCAGTTGGAGAAAGAGTTCAATACTCTTACAGATGAAAAATTTGATACATACACAAATGCAATATTACAAAATACAGAGTTTTTATCTAATACTATAGATACATTTAGAGATTATATAAAAGAGAAACCGGAGTTAAAAGAGGTTATTTTACAAGATAGGATAAATGGTGCTTTAGAGATTATTGGAGCTTCTATTAAGAATCATCATATTAAATTAATAAATAATGTAAATAGTGTAGAGCCTATTAAAATTACATTGGTTGTTGGTGAACTTTCTCAAGTGATTATAAATCTTATCAATAATTCAAAAGATGCAATTATAGAGAAAAATATAGAAGATGGATATATTAAGATAGATCTAAAGGTAACCAATAATAGTACAATTATCACAGTTACAGATAATGCGGGTGGGATAAGAGAAGATATAATCTCTAAGATATTTAATCCATATTTTACAACAAAGCATCAAAGTCAAGGTACAGGATTGGGGCTTCATATGAGTAAAGAGATCATAGAGAAGCACCTAAATGGTAAACTATCAGCAAAAAATAGTAAAGATGGTGCAATTTTTACTATAGAATTACCGTTAAGTTAATATTAGGTACAATTATAAAATAAAGATATAAATTTCTGGAGATAGATATGAATTATGAAAATATAAAAAAACAATTAATAGAGTTTTTAAAAAGTGAAGTTGAAAAAATAGGTGTAAAAAATGTTGTTGTTGGTATTAGTGGTGGATTGGATTCTGCTATAGTATCTGTATTGGCAAAAGAGGCTTTTGGAGATAATATGAGAGGTGTACTTATGCCATCTCATTTCTCAAGTGAAGCTAGTATAAAAGATGCAAAAGAGCTTTGTGAAAAGTTTGATATATCTTACGAAATAGTTTCTATTGCCCCTATGGTAAAAGGTTATTTTGAAAATATCCCAGATGCATCACCACTTAGAATGGGTAATTTTAGTGCTAGAATGAGAATGGCTGTATTGTATGATATTAGTGCAAGAGATAATGCAATAGTCATAGGTACAAGCAATAGATCTGAGATACTTTTAGGATATGGAACACTATATGGTGACACAGCTTGTGCTATAAACCCTATAGGTGAACTTTATAAATCAGATGCATTTGAATTTGCTAGATATATTGGTGTAACAGAAGCGATTCTAACAAAAAAACCAAGTGCAGATCTTTGGGAAGGTCAAAGCGATGAAGAGGAGTTAGGTTATAGTTATGCACAGATGGATGAGGTGTTAAAAAAACTATATGATGAGGGGTATACAAAAGATCAACTATTAGCTCAAGGTGTGAACGAAAAACTAATAGATATGATAATACACAGAGTAAAAGCAAATGCCTTTAAAGGTAAATTACCTACAATAGCAAATATAAAATTTGATTAAATAGATATTTCAAGGAGAAAATATATGTTACAAAATGAAAAGATAGAAAGAGTAGTACCTTTTTTTAAACCAACTATAGATAGTGAAGAGTTAGATCAGATAAAATCTGTTATGGAAAATAACGGTACAAAAAGATCAAAAGTGGAAGAGTTAGAGGATGAGATAGTTGAGTTTATTGGTACAAAATATGCAATAGCAACAAACAACGCAACATCTGCACTTCATCTAGCATTAAGTGCTATGGAACTAAAAAGAGCAGATAAGGTTCTTATGAGTGTAAACTCTTTCCCTAATCTTCCAGAGACTGTAAGACACTTTGATGCAGAGCCAATATTTATAGATATTGAGGATGATGGATTCAATATAAATATAGATAAGTTAGAGAAATATTTAGAGGAGAATAACTCTAAAAAGTTAAGAGCATTGATGTTAACTTTTGTAGCGGGTGAGATACCAGATCTTGATAGAATCTATGAGATAGCACAAAAATATGATATATTAGTAATAGAAGATGCCACAAGTGCATTGGGTGCTATGTACAAAGATCAGATGGTGGGATCTTTAAAAGCAGATATGACAATATTTTCTACAAACTACACAAACAATAAAACAGCTATAAGTAGAGGTGGATTTATATTAACACAAAATGAGCAATTAGCAACAAAAGCAAAACTGTTAAGAACTCATGCTATAAATAGTACATTTGATGAGTATGGAAATCTTGACTATATCTATGATGTTGTAGATATAGGATATAAGTACGATATGACAGAGCTTGAAGCTGCATTTAATCTAGCACAATTTTACAAAACAAACTCTTTTTGTGAAAGAAGACAAGAGATAGCAGCTATATATAATGAGGAGCTAAAAGATCTAAAACATATAACACTACCTCAATATGATAATGAGCATATTTTTAGTCAATATATTATCAAAGTAGATAAAAATAGAGATGGATTCGCAAGAGCTTTAAAAGAGAAAGGTGTATCTACAGGGCTACATTTTATACCTCTTCATCTGCTTACATACTATAAAAAGAAATATAAGTTAAAGATCACAGCTTATGGAAATGCTTTAAGATCTTATGGTCAAATTTTATCATTGCCTATATATCCATCTATGAGTGATGAAGATATAAAATATGTATGTGAAACAATGAAAAAAGTATCTGCTAGCTGGATATAGTTTGAATAGTTTTTTTTCAAGATGGATAGAGAGTTATCTATTTAATCCAGATCCATTACAAAGATTGATTGGGATTGCATTTTTTCCTACGACAGTTTTTTATTGTATTGTTACTACATATAAAAGATTGTCGGCAAAACCAAAATATTACGATATACCAGTTATAAGTATAGGAAATCTTTTAGTAGGTGGTACTGGAAAAACTCCAGTTACAATAGCTTTTGCAAAAGATCAAAAAGATGTAGCCGTAGTCTTAAGAGGATATGGTAGAGCCTCTAAAGGACTCTATGTAATATCTAAAAAAGGTAAGATACTAGAGGATGTAAATGTTAGTGGAGATGAAGCTATGCTTTTAGCTAAATCTTTACCAAATGCTACAATAATTGTATCTGAAAATAGGGTTGAGGGTATAAAAAAAGCAAAAGAGTTAAAATCTAAATTGGTATATTTAGATGATGGTTATGCTCAACACAATATACAAAAACTAAATATACTTATTCGCCCAAAAAAAGATCCAAAAAATATATTTTGTCTACCTAGTGGTGGGTATAGGGATACCCCTATGATGTACTCTTTTGCAGATATAGTTTTAAGAGAGGATACAGATTTTACTAGAGTGGTTACATTTAAATTAGATGGTAAGATTGTAGATGAGTTACCTAAAGATACTATTTTTTTAACAGCTATTTCAAAACCTCAAAGGGTGTTGGAGTTTTTACCAAAAGATATTAAGATGGTAAGTTTTATAGATCATTATAATTTTACACAAAAAGATATAGATGATATTAGAAAAAAATACCCAAACAATCCAATAGTAACAACTGCAAAAGATCTAGTTAAATTAGAAAAATTCAATATCAAAGATCTATATCTAGCAGATCTTGAGATAACTATAGATAGTAAAATAATCCAAAAGATTGAAAAAGAGCTAGAAAATAGTAAATAGTTTTATAAAAAGATTGCAAAATGCAATCTTTCTAGTATTATTTTAAAAATATGCTATAATGATAGTATGAGACCTACACAACAACAAAACGATATTTTAGATGCTGTTAAACAATACAGAAGTATAAAAATAAATGCTTTTGCAGGTACTGGTAAAACTACCACATTACAGTTAATAGCAGATCAGTATAAACATAAAAAGATACTATATCTTGCATTTAACAGTGCGATTAAAAATGAAGCTATGGGAAAATTCCCTACAAATGTATCTATAAAAACAACACATGGATTAGCTTTTGGTGCAATTAAAAAATATACCAATATAGATCTATCAAATATTGTAAACTATAGAGCAATAGATATATCAAAAGAGTATAACATAACATACAACCAAGCAATAGCAGCATTGAAAATCTTTGATAATTTTTGTAACAATACAAAAAATGAGATAGGTAAAGAGGATATAGAGCATAAAACAGCACAAGCTATGTTTAATAGTATGCTTATAAATAAACTAAAACCAACACACAGTTTTTATCTAAAATATTACTATTTACTGTTATCTACAGGGCAAGTTTCACAATTTAATTATGATATTATTATGTTAGATGAGGCACAAGATACAAATGAAGTGACATTAGGTATTTTTGAGGCACTAAAATCTAAAACAAAAATATATGTTGGTGATGAGCATCAGCAGATATACTCTTTTCGTGGTACAAAAAATGCACTAGAGCAGATAAAAACAGACAAAAAGTTGTATCTATCTTGTAGTTTTAGATTTAACTCTACTATTGCTACTTATGCAAATATATTATTAAAAAATTTTAAAAACGAAAAAGTGAAAATAGATACGATAGATCAAGATGATAATAGTATAGTTACAAATGGATATATATCTAGAACAAATGCAACACTAATAGCTACTATTGCAAAAAGGATAGATGAGAGAAAACCATTTGTAACTGTAAGAGATCCAAATGAGATATTTAGTTTAACTATTGAGGTTTACTATCTATTAAATGATGATAATAAAAAGATTAAAAAAAATAGATTTTTAAAAGATTTTAACGATGAAGATGAGATATTGGAGTATGCAAATGAAGTTGAGGATTATGAACTAAAATCAGCACTAAAAGTAGCTAAAGAGTACAAAGATAAAATTTTTGAGTTCAAAGATATATCAGATAAGTTTTATAGTGCATGGCAAAATAGGGTAAATAATGGATTTGAAAAAAGATTATCTGAAATATTGTTTCTTACTACTGCCCATACATCTAAAGGTTTGGAGTGGGATAGGGTAACAGTAGCTGATGATTTTACAGATTTTGCAGATCTTATTGTAGATTTTAGTTGTGATAGTTTAAAAGAGTTTCAAGAGAATCAAAATATTTTACCAAACCAAGAGTTACTAGATGAGTTCAATCTATTTTATGTAGCTATTACTCGTGCTAAAAAAGAGTTGGTAAAAGATAGTGAAAATTTTCATTATCTTATGGCTAAAAATATAGAAAAACTTTTAAATAATCGTATCAAAGAGACTAAAAATGATATAGAAAATATGAAACAAAATCAATCTATTAAGATAAAAAGTGCAGCTAAGATGGCACAAGAGGATAAGCAACTACTAAGACAACAAAGAAATCAAGAGAGTGGTAAAGCTAAAAATAGTGGATTAAAATGGAGTTTAGAGGATAAGATAAAAGCAAAAAGTATGTATAGAAAAGATAAAACTATAGTTGAGATTGCTAATAAATTAGAGAGAACACCTGGTGCTATCTTGGGTGAATTGTTAAAGAGTGAAGTTATAACAAAATCTGAACAGATAAAATTATCTAATCTTATAAAAGAGGATCCTTTAAGAGCTACTAAAAGTTACTTTAAGTAAAAAAACTATATAATTAATATAATAAATCATTATATTGTACTTTGTAAAAATTTGATAAAGTAGATATAAAATTTTAAATTAAAAGGTAAAAGATGAAGAAGAATTCTTTAGTATTAGGTCTAGTTAGTGTTACATTAGCTGGTTTTATTTTTGGTGGTTGTGCTCAAAAGACACAAATTAGAGCGATTAAGTCTGCAAAAGTGACAGATAAATCGATTAAAAACATTGGTGTTGCACCATTTAAAAATGATGATATAGCACAAGCTTCACAAGTAGATTCAGCTATTAGTAATGTTGAGATTAAAGGTAAAAAATATTTTAACCTTGTAGATAGAGAAAACATAAATAAAGTTTTAGCTGAGAAAAAATTAAATGATTCTGGTTTAGTTAATTTAATCAAAGACAATACATCTGATGGTTTATCTCAAATCGAAACACTTGTAACTGGTAAAGTAAATGTAAGTGATATGAGTACAAGTAAGTTTCAAGAGGGAAGAACAGATTACTCTACATGTGTACAATCATATACAAGAAAAGGTAAAAGATATTGTTCTAAATATAGAACATATAATGTTGATTGTCAAGCAAATACATACAATGTAAAAACAAAAGTAAAACTTATCAAAATAAGTGATGCTAGTACAACATTTGCTGATACATATGAAGCAAGTACAAAATTCAAACATTGTACAGATGATAGTGTTGTATTACCAAGTAAAAAAGAGGCAAATAGTGAATTAGCTAAAATTATTGCACATAAATTAGTTGTAGATATTGCACCATCTTATGTATATTTTACTGTAACATTATTAGATGATGCAGATGTAGATATGAACAAAAAGCAAGAAAAACTATTAGATAATGCTCTAAAAATGATTAAGCATAAAAGAATAGAAAAAGCAAATGAGATGTTAACTAAATTAAATAAACAATTAAACTCATCTAGTTATGTTGTATTATATGATTTAGCAGTTACTGAAGAGTCTTTAGGTAATGTTGAAAAAGCTTACAAATTATTAAAAAAAGCGGAAGATTTAGCACTTGAAACAGAGGGTGTTGTAGATGAGATCGCTATTGCTATGAAAAGAGTTAAGAAAAATATAGCAGAAAAAAATAAAGCAAATAAACAACTTTAAAAACTATAGGGTAGCTATATCTCTTTATAGCTATCCTTACTACACAATCTACTTATAAATTTATCCTACTTATCATTTATATTTTAAGCTAATTTTGGCTAAAATATAACAATTTTAAATAAAGGTAATTTATACAATATGGAAAATCTTTTCGAATCACAAGATATAGTTGATATTAAAATTGAAGACTCAATTAAGGCTTCATATTTAGACTACTCAATGAGTGTTATTATTGGACGGGCATTACCAGATGCTAGAGATGGGCTTAAACCTGTTCATAGAAGAATACTTTATGCTATGCATGATCTAAATATGACATCAAGAACACCTTATAAAAAGTCTGCAAGAATAGTGGGAGATGTAATAGGTAAGTACCATCCACATGGTGATACATCTGTTTATGATGCATTAGTAAGAATGGCACAAGATTTTGCTATGAGAATGCCACTTGTTGATGGTCAGGGTAACTTCGGATCAGTAGATGGTGATAATGCAGCGGCTATGAGATATACAGAGTCTCGTATGACAAAGCTTAGTGAAGATCTACTAAAAGATATAGATAAAGATACTGTAAATCATACTCCAACTTATGATGATATGGGTAAAGAACCAGCTGTTTTACCTACTCGTATGCCTACATTATTGGTAAATGGTAGTGAGGGTATTGCAGTTGGTATGGCTACAAAAATACCACCACACAACCCTACAGAGGTTATGAATGCACTAGTACATCTAATAGACAATCCAAATAGCGATGCTATAGAGCTTA
>Ga0256828_1001486_pt1 | contig 14586 bp, 13 predicted proteins | sample CV88metaG_FD_185993 | JGI IMG/M metagenome (GOLD analysis project Ga0256828, IMG submission 185993) | Hydrothermal vent microbial communities from East Pacific Rise, Pacific Ocean - CV88 | ecosystem: Environmental > Aquatic > Marine > Hydrothermal vents | place: Pacific Ocean: East Pacific Rise...
AATAGCTTCTTCATTAAAAGGAACATCACTCTTTTTAGCTGAAAGATTTTTTATATACGCTTCTTTAAAAATAGAATGCTCTATATCAATATTCTCTTGAAGTTTCTGCATAGCATTTTTACGAAAATCACTTGTAACAGGTCCCGTATTTAAAATGCTTACATAGATGTTGCTTCCTGCTAACTCTAGTCTTAAGGTATCGGTTAACCCCTCTATGGCATATTTACTTGCATTGTAGGCTCCACGTCCAAAAAGAGAGATGAGACCTAAAACAGAGCTGTGCTGAATAATTTTTCCATACCCCTGCTTTCTCATAATAGGTACAATTTGTCGTGTGGTTTCATGCATTCCAAAGACATTGGTCTCAAACTGCTCTTTTAAAAATTTTGTCTCTAAATCTTCTAAAGCACCTGCTTGTCCATAACCAGCATTGTTAAACCAAACATCTATTTTACCATCTTTGGAGAGTACATGTTCTATGACAGCTGTTATTTCATCTGCTTTTGTAACGTCGAGTTTTAGAACATGCTTAAGACCCAAAGCTTTTAGTTTTTCTATATCACTTGAGGCTCTAACTGTGGCATAAACTTTTATACCCTCTTGTTGTAAATACTTAGCTGTGGCTAAACCTATACCCGTTGAGCAACCAGTTATAACAATATTGGTCAAATAATTACTTTCCGTACTTTAAATCTTTAACAGCTTGTGTGATGTCATCTTGACGCATAAAGTGTTCACCTACTAAAAAGGCATCTGCACCTACAGCACTTAACTCTTTAACCATCTCATGGTCAGTTATACCACTCTCTGCTACGATGATTTTATTGTTTGGAATCAAAGGTATAAGCTTTGAGCTTAAAGACATATCCATCTCGAAAGTCTCTAGGTTTCTGTGGTTAATCCCTATAATATCTGCTCCAGCAAAAATAGCTTTGGTCAAATCTTTTTTATCGTGAATCTCTACGAGTGCTTCCATACCTAAGTGACGGGTATAGTTAAGTAGCTCTTTTAACTCTTTGGTACTTAAAGCTGTAGCTATAAGTAGTAGATAGTCAGCCCCAAAAGCCAATGCTTCAAGTACTTGGTATTTGTCAACTATAAAATCTTTACGTAAAAGAGGAATACTGGTATAACGGCGAACCATTCCTAAGTACTCTTTGTCTCCTTGAAAGAAGTGAGGCTCTGTTAAAATAGAGAGAGAATCAGCTCCACCTTTTTCATATGCCTGACCTATAACCATCGGGTCAAAATCTTCTCTAATGATTCCTTTACTAGGACTTGCTTTTTTAACTTCAGCAATAATTCGATAAGGGTTCTCTTCTGTTGATTTTAAAGCAGAAAAAACATCTTTTGGTGCAAAAGGATTGTAAGCTAATGAACGTCCCAACCACTCAGGGGGATAGTCCACTTTTCTTTTTTCTAAATCTTCTTTTGTTTTTTTTATAATTTCATCTAATATTTGTGCCACGTTTTACCCTCTTCTTATCTTTTACATTTTTTACTTATGGCATCCCAATGCTCTATAAGTTCTTTCTCTTTTAAACCTTCTATATCTATTACTTTTTTCATTATAGTATAGGCGTCATCACACTCACCTAATTTATAATATCCCCATGCTAAAGAGTCCATGTAATATGTATTTTCAGGTTCAGTCTTTAATGCTTTTTTGATAATCATAATTCCTTTAGGAACATCTATCTCTTTGTCTATAAGTGTATATCCATAATAGTTTAAATATACAGAGTTTTCTACACCCTGATCTATGGCTTTTTCAAAAGAGCTTACAACTTCATTTAACATTGCCTTATCATTTTTGTCTTTAGCACTTTCAAACAATGCCATAGCAGACTCTGCATACCATTTTGGATTTTTAGTCTCTTTTAACAATGCTTTAGAAACTTCAACTGCATTTTTATAATCTTTCTTATCTATATAAAGTGCATAAAGTAGTTCTTTATTGTCATACTTATTTTTCAAAAAATCAATGGCTTTTTTATACTCTTTTTTAAAAAGATAGGCATCTATTAACTTCTCAGCATAAATCTCATCTTTAGTTTCATCATATAACGACTTATATAGAGATATTATTTTATCTATATCATTTTGTTGAGCATAAATATCTAAAAGTTGTAGACAAATTTTCTCTCCACATCCTCTACTTACTCGATGCTCCTCTAAACGTGCTATTGCAGCAGGAACATCTTTCATATAGTTGGCTAAGAGCGTTGATATTTTTATCAAAATATCTTCATTATAGGTTTTCTTATATGCTTCGGTTAAAAGCCTTACAGCCTCTTTATAATCTGCTGTATAAATATAAGGATTTGCTGACAACTCATAGTCAATGGCTTGTGTTGATTTGGAAATCAATGATTTTGCTACAGTTTTAGCCTCTTCATACTTCTTTTCATTGAGAAGGGAAGAGAGAAGCACTCTTTGAAGCTGAATATCATTTGGTCTCTCTTCTGCATACTCTTTCAATTTAGCAATATTTTTTAATTTTTTGCCTGTATAAAGAGCTGTCATGGTGGCTTTAAGCAGATACTCTTCATTGTTTGTCTCTTTATAAAGTTTATTATAGAGTTCGTTGCTGTGTTTAAAGTCACCTTGTTGCTCATACCAAATGGCTCGTATAATTAGTTCATCTTCATTCTTCACATGTTTTATTGAAGATGCAGTAACTTTCTTATTAGAAAAATGTTTTGGGTTATACTCTGCAAGTTTATCTTTAGCTACTACAGTACTGTTTGGTGTATAGTTACTACAACCTACTACAGATAAAGCTACGAACAGAGATATGGTAATAGTTATGCTATTACTTAGTCTATAATTCCTGGGCACTCTTTTTTTACCTCTTCTTTATCATTTTTAAATGTCTGCCAAAATGGAAAGGTTCGACATTGTAATGGTCGCACAGGATAAATTGTACACTGTTTAAGACCATTATCAAAAAAAACACAAGCATAATTATTTTCTTCTAGTTTTTTTTCAACCAAAGAATAACGATGTTTAACTTTTTTAACATACATTGTAGCAAATTCTTCTACCGATAACTTTAAAAAATCAGCCATTTTTTCTATCTCAGGATATTTTGCCCATATATAACCACTCTCTCCTGTACAACAAGCACCACCACACTCCTCACATGCTGAAGGTGTAAACTTATAGTCATAGCCCTCTTCACTCAATATAATATTATTTTCCAATATCATAATCTCCTTTTATACTATTTGTTCCTGCTTTAAAAAAAGCTCTCTCTGCCTCTTCGTTGTAATTACTATCTTTATCAAAAACTATTAAAGGAGGCATTACTTTCATCATAGATTTTGAATTCATACGTGCTGAAATCATAACAAGTTTTGAGTCACGGTCTATTTTGGAGTGTACAAAACGTATCACTTCTGGGTTTATTTTAGCCTCTTTTAAAGCATGAAGCAATATATCTACTTGCTTGGCATCGTAACAAAATATAAAACGACCTCTTGGATTTAACACTTTTTTAACCTGAGCTACAAATCTTTCTATGGGAAGATGATGTGCATAACGAGCTATATTGAGATGCTCATTTCCACTCTGTGTTACATTAGAGTCATAAAAAGGTGGATTTGAAACTACAAAATCATATTTTTCATTACTTAACGATTCTGTAAAATCACCTAAAAAACTATAAACATTTAGTTTATTAAGTTCATAATTGTGCTTTGCATACTTTAACATAAGCTCTTGTTTATCTATAATGGTTGTTTCAATATTAAAGTCACGTGTCAATAACAAAGAAATAATACCAACTCCACAACCAACATCTAATAATTTACCTTTTGGTTGAAAAGAGGAAATAAAATCATACAAAAATATTGAATCACTGTTATAAGCATAACCTTTTGTTGGTTGATATAGATACAAATTTCTTACCTTTTGTTAAAATAAATCAAATTTTACTATAAATTGACAATTTTTAGATAAAATTCTCTTTATGAACGATAAGATTTTTACTCAAACCCAACCCAAATCAACAGACTTTTGTATGCTAGACTATGATTGTGCCTATTTACCCAATAAAAATGTACGCATGAGCTATAAACATATAGAAGAGGCAACGCAAGAGTACAACACTGCTCTTATTCATCGTGGATGGCGTCGTTTTGGTTGTTACTATTTTCATCCTATTTGTGAAGGATGTAATGAATGTAAATCATTAAGAGTCGATGTTAATAATTTTGAACTACGTAAGTCTCAAAAAAAAGCGATAAAACGTAATAAAGAGACAAAAATAGTTATTCAAAAGCCTACCCTCTCACAAGCACATATTGATTTATACAATAAATACCATGCATTTAAACATGAAAAAGATGACTGGTCTCATAGAAATATTTCACCACGTGAATATAGAGAAAACTTTGTAGAAGGTGCTCATGAGTTTGGGAAAGAGGTACTTTATATAAAAGATGATGAACTCATAGGTGTTGACTTAATAGATATATTGGATGATGGAATCTCCTCTATATACTTCTATTATAACCCTGACTATCCTTCTCTCTCTTTAGGAACCTATTCTCTTCTTTACCAAGTTGAACTTGCAAAAGTTTTAGAGCTTCCATGGATTTATTTAGGTTATTGGGTTGATGGATGTAAAGCATTTGCATATAAACCAAAGTTTCAACCATTAGAAGTTCTAGATGGCTTTCCTAGTATTGAAAAAGTGGCAAAATGGGACACATTTCCTCATTCAAATTAAAGTCACAAAATAACACCTATTGTTTTATGTTATTTTTTGCATAGAAAACAATATTTTTAAATTAATAGTATTTTTTTATACTTAAATTATTAAAATAAATTTACAAAATGTAATTATTTTATAATAATTTTAATTTTTTTTAAAAAAAACATTGTTATCTAAAATTTTTTCGGTCATAATAGTTATAAATAAAAACACATTTGGAGATGACCTAATGAAGAGAACAAATTTTTTAATGACAACTATCATGTCTACCTTATTGTTATCAAGTACAATATCTGCACAATCTATAACGTGTAAAAATGGTAAATGTTTTATTGATATTTCTAAACTTTCTCAACCTAAAAGTGCTGATTCTAAAATAAGCACCTTTAAGCATTTAAATGAACTAAAATTCTCAACTGAAGTTCAAAATAATACTACTGAAGACACTATCGTTTTAGATCATTCTAAATATATTATGACAGACCATGAAAAAGAAAACTACTTACAAAATCATGTCGCACTCTATAATGCTGAAGATACCATCGTATTTTTACATTCAAAATATATAATGACTGATAGCGAAAAAGAAGAGTATTACTTAAATGAACGTCTTAACGAAGCAGAATTAGAAACAGAGGTAATGGTTCCAAGCATAACTGTTGAAGATAAGATTGCTGAAGAGATTATACTTCCTCATTCAGAACTCTATTGTGACAATGAGAAACAAGCAAAGTTCTACCCAGACTCAAATGAATATGAGTGTGTTTAAAATATAAAACCCTATATGGGTTTTATATTATATGTCTTGTTCTACAACTTCTTTAAAACTTTGGAAATAAGTTGCTTTAACTGCTTCTAACTTCATCTCAACATCATTAATCTTAACAACGTTACCACCAACTTTACCAATAATATCTGTTGATAAACCTAGCTCTTTTGCCATGGCTAAAACCAACTCCATATTCTCTTTAGAGCTCACTTCTAAAATGGCTCTTGATTGTGACTCATCAAAAATACTTCGTTTATCTTCAAGTCTTATACCTGCAACCACACCTCGACCTGAAACAGCTGCCATTTTTGCCAAAGTCATAGCGATACCACCTGAACTTAAATCTTTAGCTGATTCTAAAAGACCTTGTGCATTGGCATCAATAACCAGTTTCCAAAGAGCCAACTCTTTTTCATAATCAATATCAGCCAATGAACCTGTAGTCTCACCAAATAATTCTTTGATATAAAGTGAAGCACCAAACTCAGCTTTTGTATCACCAATAAGAATCAAATGGTTTTCATCCTCTTGGAATGAAGAGGCTAAAACTTTATGCTCATCTTCATTAAGCCCAACCATTGCTATGGCAGGTGTTGGGAAAACAGAAACGCCATTGGTTTCGTTGTAAAGAGATACGTTTCCTGAAACAACAGGTGTATTCAGTGCCAAACATGCCTCTTTAATTCCTTCACACGCCTCTGCAAACTGCCACATAACCTCTGGATTTTCAGGGTTACCAAAGTTCAAACAGTCAGTAATAGAAAGAGGTCTAGCACCAGACATAGCAACATTACGTCCAGACTCTACAACAGCCAATGCCCCACCTTTATGTGGATCAACATAACAGTAACGAGGATTACAGTCTGAAGACATCGCTAAAGCTTTACCATTCTCTTTAATACGAATACAAGAAGCATCTAAAGTACCTGGTGCTTTGGTTGTGTTTGTCTGCACCATTGAATCATACTGGTCATATATCCAAGCTTTATCAACCACTTCCATAGAACCTAAAAGCTTTTCAAAAGCTGTTTGGTTATCTACTGCTGCATAAGCATCAATATTTTTTCCAGAAATCTCATCTAAATAAGTTGGTCGAGCAGTTGGTCTGTCTAAAATAGGAGCCTCTTCACTTACAGGAGCAATAGGCATGTCACATACTGTTTCACCGTGCCATGTAAGCTCCATACGACCTGTATCGGTTACTTCACCTATAACTGCAACATCCAAATCCCATTTCTCAAAGATTTCTATAACCTCTTGCTCCTTACCTTTTTTAACACAAACAAGCATACGTTCTTGTGATTCTGAAAGCATAAAGTCATAAGGAGTCATTCCCTCTTCTCTTGCTGGTACTTGGTCCAAGTGCATAATCATTCCTGAACCAGATTTTCCAGCCATTTCAAATGCTGAAGATGTAAGACCAGCTGCACCCATATCTTGGATTCCAACGACTACATCTTTGGTTTTGAAAAGTTCTAAACATGCTTCAAGAAGAAGTTTTTCTATAAAGGGGTCACCCACTTGAACAGTAGGACGAAGTGACTTTGACTCTTCTGTAAATGAGTCAGAACTCATAACAGCTCCACCCAGTCCATCACGTCCAGTTTTTGAACCAACATACATTACCGTATTTCCAAGACCCTCTGCAATTCCAAGGAAAATATCATCTGCTTTACATAGACCCAATGCAAAAGCATTAACTAAAATGTTTCCATTATAAGACTCATCAAATGAACATTCACCACCAATAGTAGGAACACCCATACAATTTCCATAACCACCAATTCCTTCAACCACACCTTTAACTAAGTGTCTTTGATATTTTGCTGTGTTGTCTTGGTTAGTAATGTTACCAAAACGTAAAGCATTCATATTTGCTACAGGTCTAGCACCCATAGTAAATACATCTCTCAAAATTCCACCAACACCTGTTGCTGCACCTTGATAAGGCTCTATAAAGCTCGGGTGGTTGTGTGACTCCATTTTAAATACAGCTGCCATACCATCACCTATGTCAATAACACCAGCATTTTCACCAGGTCCTTGAATAACCCATGGAGCTTTGGTAGGAAAACCATTTAAATACTTTTTACTTGATTTATAAGAACAATGTTCAGACCACATCGCTGAAAAAATTCCAAGCTCTACTATATTTGGGTGTCGACCATCCAATATTTCTAATATGTGTGTGTATTCTTCTTGACTAAGTTTATGATTTTTTAGTACTTCATCTAAATTATCTAATGGTTTTGACATTCTTTAAGTTCCTATTATATGGGAGATTTTTAAGTACAATATTTTAGTTAAAATCTACTAAATATGGGTTGAAAAGCATAAATAATCATATTTTTGAATAATATATGTATAATTTTGAAAAAGTATTTGAAAACTAGAGGAATAAAGATGTCTAAAAAAACGTTAATCATCGGTGCAGGTGGTGTGGGAAATGTTGTTGCCTTTAAATGTGCCATGAATGCTGAAACCTTTGGAGAGATAACCCTCGCCAGTCGTACACTGAGTAAATGTGATACCATTGCTAAAAATATAAAAGAAAAAATAGGCATAGAACTTAAAACTGCTTCGGTAGATGCTGACAAAGTTCCTGAACTTATAGAACTCTTTAAATCTATAAAGCCTAATATTGTTATAAATGTTGCATTACCTTATCAAGATTTGACCATTATGGATGCTTGTGTTGCTTGTGGTATTGACTACCTAGATACAGCCAATTATGAACACCCCGATACTGCTAAGTTTGAGTACAAAGAACAGTGGGCAAGAGATAAAGCATTTAAAGAAGCTAACATTATGGGGCTTTTAGGTTCTGGTTTTGACCCAGGGGTCACCAATGTTTTTTGTGCCTATGCTCAAAAGCACTACTTTGATGAGATTCATACCATAGACATACTCGACTGTAATGCTGGTGACCATGGCTACCCATTTGCTACCAACTTTAATCCTGAAATTAACCTACGTGAAGTTTCTGCAAAAGGACGTTACTGGCAAAAAGACAATAATGGACAAGGTAAATGGATAGAGACAGAACCAATGGAGATTATGCAAGTTTGGGACTATCCAGAAATAGGAAAGAAAGACTCCTATCTTCTTTATCATGAAGAGATGGAATCTTTGGTGAAGCATATTAAAGGTTTAAAACGTATACGCTTCTTTATGACTTTTGGACAAAGTTACCTAACCCACATGAAGTGTTTAGAAAATGTAGGTATGCTTGGCATAAAAGAGATCGAGCATAAAGGAATGAAAATAGTTCCTATGGAGTTCTTAGCCACCCTACTTCCTGACCCTGCTTCACTCGGACCTAGAACAAAAGGTAAAACCAACATTGGTATCTATGCAAAAGGTATTAAAGATGGAGAAGAGAAAACTGTTTATATCTACCAAGTATCTGACCACGAGCAGTGTTATGCAGAAGTGCTAAGCCAAGGAGTAAGCTATACCACAGGAGTACCAGCCATGATAGGTGCAAAACTTATAGTAGAAGAGAAGTGGCAAGGAAAAGGAGTATTTAACATGGAAGAGTTTGACCCTGACCCATTTATGAATGAGTTAATGGTTCAAGGATTGCCATGGAAAATCCAAGAAAGTTAAAAAATAGTACAAAATATTAATAAAAACTTAAATATAAAATTTAATATTAAGTTTTTATGATTATAATCTTCTTATCTTACAGTTAAGGAGATACAATGAAATTTATAAATATTATTTGGTCATCTATTTTTTATCTTTTTTCAACTTCTATAGCAATAGTTATTTCTATTTTAATCGTTTCTAAAATAACCAATATCTTTATAAAATAGGGTTTTTAACCCTATTCACTCAAACGAACAATATCTGCACCTAAAGATGCCAGTTTTCCCTCTAAGTTATCATATCCTCTATCAAGATGATAAATTCTATGAACATTGGTTGTACCATTTGCTACCAATCCTGCCAATACTAAAGCCGAACTTGCACGTAAATCTGTTGCCATAACATCTGCTCCATAAAGCTCTGCTACAGGGTTAACTGCTGCTACTGAACCTTTTAACCATATATCTGCACCCAAACGATTAAGCTCAGAAACGTGCATAAAACGGTTTTCAAAAAGTCTCTCTTCTATAACACTCTCACCTATTGCCATGGTAGCTACAGCCATAAACTGTGCTTGCATATCGGTAGGAAAACCTGGGTATTCTGTGGTAATCAAACTAACTGGTTTTAACCGGCTGTTACCATGTATAGTGATTTGTTCATCTTCTATATCAAAAGTACATCCCATTGCTTCAAGCTTATCTATAGAAGCATCTATATGTGTAGAATTTACTTTTTCAAGCGTAATCGTCGAAGCTGTAATGGCTGCTGCACAAAGGTAGGTACCTGCTTCTATTCTATCGGGAATAATCTCTACATCTTTAAAGGTTAAAGGTTTTTGACCTGTTCCTTCTATAATGATTTCAGAAGTACCTATACCTTCTATTTTAACTCCAGCATCAGCTATCATTTCACATAACTGAACTATCTCTGGTTCTTTTGCTGCGTTAACAATGGTGGTTGTACCATGAGCTAAAGCTGCTGCCATTACAGTATTTTCAGTTCCACCAACAGTAATTTTATCAAAAACTATTTTGGCACCTTGTAATCCATTAGGTGCTTCTGCTCTTACATATCCACCTTTTATCTCTATGGTAGCACCCAAAGCTTCTAATGCTTTTAAGTGTAAGTCAATAGGACGCTGACCAATGGCACATCCACCAGGTAAACTTACTTCACACTCTCCAAAACGAGCTAAAAGAGGACCTAAAACCAAAATAGAAGCACGCATTTGAGAAACAATTTCATAAACAGCTTTAGTTGAGTTCATGGTTCCGTTGTTAATGGTAGCAACAGTATCATTATGCTCAACTGTTCCTCCTAAAATACCTAAAAGCTTAAGTAAAGTACGAATATCCACAACATTTGGTAAATTTGTTAACTTTACAGGTTTATCAGAAAGTATCGTTGCAGCGATAACAGGAAGAGCAGAATTTTTTGCACCAGAGATTTTAATAGAACCAGAAAGTTTAGTTCCACCTTTAATTTTCAAGTAATCCATATTTTATTATATCCATTTAATATTATTTTTTTTATTTTCATCTAATTTTATCTAAAATATGTTAATTATAGTATATAATATATTTATGTTAATTCAAATATATAAAGAAAGGATAAGTTATTGAGCACTCCAAATAAATTAAGTACTCTTTTAACTCAGGTTGAACAGAAGATAGATACAAGTTCTCATCATAATTCATCTGGCTTAGATTTACGTAAAGAAAATTTAAAATCTTTAGAAACTCTTTATCATAAACTAGAGATATCTAAAAAACATGATGATTTTAAAAGTATTTTTGAATATAAAGCCATGAACCTATCTGGGATAGGTTTAAAGAAAGAAGATTTTGCTGAAATACGCGAAGGTAAATATATTCAAATTATTTCTATAGCCTATGAGCTTAATGATAAAGGTAAGCGTATTGCAAAAAACTCTTCACTTGGGTATTTTGGAAAAGCCGAAAGATTAGAACCTGAACTGAAAAAAGATATTATAGAATTTGTATTAAGATGGCGTTATGAAAAAGCTTTTCAACATATCGAATACTATGAGTTACTATTGAAAGAATTACGCTAAAAAGAGTTACGTTAAAAATTCTTTAAATTATATTTGCTATGATAATATCTAAACAATACTAAACATACTTTTGGATAAAGTTTGACATTATATTTAAAGGAAATAGATGCAGATAGATTTAACACCAACAGCTCTTTTATCTCAACTTGGTTATAGTAATACTGAGAGTTCGATTAAGCAAATAGAAAAGACCATTAGCAATACAAAAGGTTTTGAAGAGTTTTCAAAACATATCTTAGCACTACATGATGAGTTAGCACATCTAAAAGGATTTGTTGCCTTGTCAAACTCTAGAAATGTATTTAAAATCAAATGTTCTGAAGACGTATCTGATGAGATAAAAGAAGCGTTTACAACACTCGTTGAAAACTGGGCAAAAAAGTATAAAGTTAATATCGAAAAAGTAATCAAAAAACCTACTTACTACATTCTTGGTAAATAATTAATGCCACTTAGCACGCTTAATGAAGAGCAGCTAAGTGCTGCTACTGCACCCATGGGTAATAACCTAATTATTGCTTCTGCAGGTACAGGGAAAACATCTACTATTGTTGGTCGTATTGGTCACTTACTCCATAATGGAACAGACCCTTCAAAAATACTTCTTTTAACATTTACCAATAAAGCAGCAGGAGAGATGTTGGCAAGAGTTGGTCGATATTTTCCACCCAATGTTGTCAAGAAAATTGAATCTGGAACTTTTCACGCTGTAAGTTATCGATGGCTTAAAGAGATGAATGCAAAAGTTACACTTAAACAACCAGGTGAACTAAAAACACTCTTTCGTTCTGTTTATGAAAAACGTCATATAAAACGTTTAAACCTAGACACAGAGGCTTTTTCTTCAACGTACTTATATGAACAATACAGCCTTTACCAAAATGCCTCTTTAGAAGGTTTTGATGTTTGGTTTTTAGAGCGATACCCTGACCATAAACCACTCATAGATATTTATATGAATATTATTGATGAGTTTGAAGAGACCAAAGACAAGTATGGATTCGTCTCATTTAATGATCTGCTTTTAAAAATGAAAAAACATTTAGAAGAAAATGGTCGCGACCTCATAGAAGTTCTTGTCGATGAATATCAAGATACCAATACTTTACAAAGTGCTTTAATAGATGCAATGAAACCAAATTCACTCTTTTGTGTGGGTGATTATGACCAGAGTATCTATGCTTTTAATGGTGCCAATATTCAAAATATTGCTACTTTTGGATCACGCTATTCTGCTGCAACGGTTTTTACACTTGATAAAAACTACCGTTCATCTGCCAGTATATTGTCTCTTGCAAACAGAGTAATAGAGATAAATGAGAGAATCTATCCTAAAAAGCTCGTCGTGACAAAAACAGGAAAGAACCAACCTCCTAAACTGCTCATGTATAATGAGCTTTTTGACCAATATCAGTCCATAGCAAAAAATATAAAAAAGACCTATACTCCAACAAAAGATATAGCTGTTATTTTTAGAAATAATGCCTCTGCTGATGGTATTGAAGCGAGTTTACGAGAACTTGGCATCGCCTCTAAAAGAAAAGGTGGAAACAGTTTTTTTGAAGCAAAAGAGGTTAAGTTTTTACTCGATGTCTGTTCTTTAATTGTCAACCCAAAAGACATGATGGCATTTATTCATATTTTTGAGTATGGAAAAGGAATCGGTACTGCTTTAGCCAAAGAGATGTTTGAGTGTTTTATTCACTTCGGTGAAGGTCACCTTTTTGTAGGAATGATGAACCCAAGGGTTTTTAACCTACCAAAACTAAACCCAAACAAAAACTTACAGCTTGGACTCTTTGATGATGATAGTGAAATAGGTTCCGTTACACGTTTTGCACATATGAACTTAGATGAGAAGATACGTTCTCACCCTATTCTAAAACATCCTAAGCTTACAGCTGATGGAGTTGAGTTTTTTAAAATGTATCATGAGTTTGTTCGTTCTGTTAACACAGTAAAGCAACCAAAATCACTGCTTATAAAACTTATAAACTCACCACTTTATCAGTTTTTAGTAGAACAACTCTCAAACCAAAGAGGAAAACTAAAGTCTGGTGAGATAGACAACGATAAAAAGAACTTAGCTAAAGAGCGTATCGCTAGAAAAGCCAGACTCTTAAGTGACCTAGCCTCACATTACCAAGAGACTGAACGTTTTGTCAATGCCATGGTTCTAGGTGGAAACGAACTAAGTGAAGGAGATGGAGTTAATCTTCTGAGTATTCATGCCAGTAAAGGTTTAGAGTTTTTAGAAGTCTATGTAGTAGACCTAATGGATGGTAGATTTCCCAATACCAAACTCATGGGAAAAGGTGGAAGTTTAGATGAAGAAAGACGGCTTTTTTACGTGGCTGTAACCCGAGCAAAAGAGAGACTTTACCTCTCTTTTGCTAAAGCAGATAGGGTTAAAAAATTAGATTTTAAACCTTCACCTTTTTTGTATGAGGCTGGGTTGTTGAAGGGGTAGCATTATTTTTTATCCTCTTTTTCTTCCCAACCATAGCACTCTTTTAAAATATCTTTAATTTGTGTTTTTTCAACATAATTTAGTTTATCATTTTCTAAAGCTTTGAGTAGAAGTTTAATTACTATATGCCGTAACTCTTTATATTCAGAGAGTTTTCTAGCAGTGGGAATAACTCTCTCTTCTATATCCTTAGAAAACAATTTAGGGATATCTGAGTTATTAATTTCATTATATTTTGATTGTATTACTAATATTTGAGAAATTTTTTCATCTATTCCTATATCTTCTTTCATGACTTCTTCATACTCATACTTTTTAACTTGATTAATTTTAAATATCAAACTTTGATAATGAAATCGTCTCTTCTGAATTTCATCAGTTAATCTAGAAACAGTATATTCTACTTTTTTATAAGCATGTTCTTGTACTTTTAAAATAGCATCATCTAAACCATAAACTATCTGTTGCTTAACCTCTTCTATAATCTCTTGCTTCATCTCTATTCTATAATCTGAAAACTTTTTATCGATACCAGCAGTATAATCTGCAATTAAATCTCTATTTTTCTCAATCTCTTCAGATATCCCTCTTATTTTAAAATAACCAAATAGAGATATTATAGCTATAAAAAATGTGACCATCGCTCCAAAAATCATTAATAAATGTTCTATATGTCCATTATAACCTGTAATAGCTGCTCCAAAAAATTCACTTAACTGTGAAACTACCTTTAATTGTATTTCTGTAGTTGAGGAATTAATATCAACAGTAGTATTATTCTCAGCATAAAGTATAATATTTGTAAAAAATAGCATTAATATCAGTTGTATAGTTTTCATTTTATCCCCTTTATTATTTTTAATAACTCCGTTGTATAATCTTTAGAGACTATCAAATTTGTATCTATTTCATGTTTTTTTGCATCTTTAACTGCTTCTGTTTGTGGTTTAGAACTAAAA